>Ga0123355_10004380_pt1 | contig 20533 bp, 13 predicted proteins | sample TergutEmb28metaG_3_FD_89872 | JGI IMG/M metagenome (GOLD analysis project Ga0123355, IMG submission 89872) | Embiratermes neotenicus P1 segment gut microbial communities from Petit-Saut dam, French Guiana - Emb289 P1 | ecosystem: Host-associated > Arthropoda: Insects > Digestive system > Gut ...
AGAAGTAAAAAAAAAAAGGAAAAAAGTGGATTCCGAAAAAAAAAAAAAAAAAAAAACATTTCACAGTTATTTTCAGAGGACAAAACGACCAATGAAGAGACGGAAAAAGCCTAGAAAGAGATAAAATAATGAAAAGACGGAAAGAGTAATTCCAGCAAGTGTCGGAGCTGATACTCAAGGCGACAGGATGTCATATTTCGGACAGACAACCGATTACGTCAAAATAAGACGTGAGATCATCATATGTTGGAAATTAGCGCATTAAATTTTCGTTGTTAAGCAGGGTCATGCTGAAAGTTAACGTAAAAGAAATTAATTATATCTGGGATTAGGCTGCATTGTGGATTTTGTTGCACGCAGCCCACCATGCTGCAGGTGTAATACTATGTACAACTAATTTATCACACACGCCTTTGGTTCTTCTGTCTCCCAACCTATTCTTATTTCATAACCATCTCATGTTCTCCCTGTGAACGTGTAACCTTTTGTTGGTTCCGAAGAACATGTTTTTTGGAGTCTCTTATTGTTCATTATCTCCTGGCGGATTCCATTTACTAGAAAAAGGCATAGTTCCAATCTTATTATTCAGTCTTAACTTTATCAGCTGCACTGCTTCTCTTGACAATAGTGTATGAATAATTTTCACTGCGAATGTTTTCCAAACATGTTTGTTTTACGAGATCTGAGGTGCCCATAGTAGTGCTGCTGTATAGCCAAGTCTTCTGGAATGTGACAGTGTGTATTTTGCTGCTTACTCCATATTTCCTTTCGTGGTAATGGTTACACTGCAAGCGGTTTAGAATCTCTTCTGTTTTTAGGAGACAAAAATGTAAAAGTATGTAGACCTGTTTTGGAGCGTATCGATTCTGTTCTTGTTAACGATGTTCTCATATTAGTCTGTTAACTGAGATTTTGTAGGACCAAGAAGTATTTTTAGTTTGTACTGCGATTTCTGAATGGTTTTTTGATCATAATTGAAGAGAAGAGTGGCTGTATTGTCTTCTGCTCTTTTTCGTAAACTTTTGCCCTGATGAAAGATAAGTGAATGAGACGTCCGCAGCCCTACTCCGTCGTCCCTTCTTGTACCATTATGAATTTTTAGGAATACGCCTCCCCCCCTCCCCACCTTTGGTTTTAGTGTAGGGATCTGAGCGAGTGCCTGTGTCACTAACCATAACTCTCTCGTCTATCCCAGTGACGTTATGTAATTGACTGGTTACTTACCGGATTCCTGTTCCATTCCTTCCCAGTTATCCTGCAGGATTGTGTGCATCAATTTGCTGAGGGGAAGATTCAAGTCTTCCGGGTTGTTGCCCCTTGTCGACAGGTAAATGTAGTTACCTGCGTTTTGGAGGAATGGGTGCCTTCGTCGTCAGGGTCAAACCACAAGGGCTCCTTGACCCTGAAAAAGGAGGCACTGCGCTTCTGCAACCAGTAAGTAACAAGGGAGAGAGTGAAATATCTCTGTACGCCTGTCGGAAGTAGGATATGGGTTAGAGTGGAAGTCACAGTGAGTGAGTGTATATTACTGAGCCGAGAGTGTGGTGATGTAGGGATTTGGCTCTACGTGACAGAGGTCACGTGTGACTCGTGAAGGAAGTACTTCACATAAGGGACTTTTCCACTTGCAACGTAGTGCTGCATCCGCCTTGCACAAATGCACACGGACTTCCTCTCATTCATTATTTACCAGTCGGCGTGTTGATCGGTAAATAGGTACCTTATCGGCGTTTCGCATTAGCTTGCCGTCTCCATCTTCAGACCAGCCACTGTTCTTAATCAACCCTGAAAATGTAGGCGGCACCTTTCTCCGAAACGTTGATAACTTTACCATTCTATTCGGCGCCATGTCCGATGAGACGTTAATTTTCGTCAAAACTGCCATAACAACCTCAAATTTTGCGTAAGCTTATCATATGTTTTGGAACCATTTAGTCACCTGGGCATAGGTGACAGGATATTACTGAAACGTATCTTTAAAGTCTGTGCCGGTGTTAGACTGGATTAAACAGGCCTAAGGTGTGATGCAGTATTGCCTCTTGTGTACGTGATAATGAGCACGTGTTCCGTGAAAAGTGGGAGTGTTCTGACGAGCAGAGCAGCGGTCGTCTTCTGAAGGACGGCGTGGTCCATAGAGTTTTGAAGATAAGCACAGCGTCCTTCTTCTTGCGTGTTTGTCCTCTGCTGGTGCGCTCCATCATGGTTTAGTGTGAAGTTTATAGCAGGATTAAATCCACAAAGTCTCCAGTTCCAGGCGCAGGGAATGTTAGCGCGCGAAGTCGTGTGCGCGTAGATTAGTGTGTTTCTGCAGTTAGAGGGGTATATATGTCAGTATTCGTCTGCTTATATAGTAGCTGCAATCATGCGACTGAGGTAGGAGAACCGTAAGACTCGCAATGAAGGTTGTACAAAATGTCGGGGGGGCTTTGTGTAGGTAATTCTGCTATTCCTCGGTGATGAAATGTGTAGATTGCAATGGTTTTTGTTGATCATATCGGGGCTGTTTGAACGTTGGGTCGATAAGTTTGGAGGGACATTTCATCGTAGTCTGTGTGCAAAATTTGTGTTAGGGTGCCCTGTGTCATTGCGCCGGAGCCAATCTCGGAATAGACTGGGGTCGATAGTTCGAACCCAGTGTGCGGGGTGTTTGCTGCTGACTGCAGACAGGGTGCTGGAAAGAGAGGGCATGCTACTATTCGCTCCCCCTTGCGTGTTCTCTAGTTGCGGTATTGCCCCTCAGGCGCACTAAAAATTAATGCACTAGTTGGTGCATTTCGGTTGTTATCCATCTTCGCTCCGCGGCGTGTCCGTGTGTTATATTGACATTTTCTCTGCATTTCGCCACAGAAATAACGCGCTAATCGATGACTGACTAGTCTAAGTACTCCGTGCTGTATTTGCTTGCCTGATTTCAAAAACAAGTTAGGATGTGTGGGCAGAGCGTGCTTTATGGTGCATTCGTTGTTGGTACATTTAGATTTCCGGCCCCCAAGTAGATGCTATGCCGAAACAGAAAAGTCTCGTGGTCCAGAGAGTTTGTGTGTTTTACCCGGGGCCCAACAACACCGCTGCAGTAGAGCGTTACAGGAGTTGTCTGGACGCGTTTTCCGCGAGGGTGATTTGAATGATTTGCAAGGGGTTTTCCCATGTCGAAATGTGTTAAGCCGCGCGCAGGACGAAGTGTTGGAATTAAAATGTGTTTTATTCTATCTTGATGTATGTACCGTGTATTGTATATAGTTTATTATTTATTTATTTTTGTTCTTATGTACCAGATTAGTACGAAGCAGTTTTCGTTGCGATGGCTAGGAGATTGAAGCGGCTTCCGCCAGAGTTCATGCAACGCACGATTGGTTCGTGCAAACTTTTCGACAAAACTGTCCAATATCTTTGGAAATTAACATAACTCGGCAATGTGTCGTGAAGTTCTTCATTATTACGTGAAACGTTTTTTTAATCGGTTCTCGACTGGTTATTTACGTACAGTCAAATGGCGGCTGGGGAAGCGATATAATAAACGCTCTAACGGGATGTGAAGTCCCTTAGTTATAATTGATTAGTTACTATATTCAAGCCTTTACTCACGAATTATACAATGCGTATTGTCAGATGTGTTTAGGGTGATCGTTGTTGTTCTTCTTCTTCTTGTTCTTCTTCTTGAGTTTAGGCCAACCTTTTAAGAGGACTTCTTTCCATTTACCCCGGATTCTGGGTGATTATATCGAGGACGAATTTGGCGGTGCATATCGCGCGAATGGAAGAGATTGGCAACAGCCCCTTGTGGGCCAGGGTCTCGTCATTATTGAGGTTTCACGATCACACTCAGACACACCACACTCGGTAGGACTCTTCCGGACGAGTGATCGGCCCGACACAAAGACTTCCACCTTACCACAAACAACGCTCACAATAGACGGCATCCATGCACTCGGCGGGATTCGTACCCGCAGTGCCAGCAGGCGAGCGGCCGCAGCAACATGCCTTAGACTTCGCGGCCGCTGGGATCGGCAAGAGATTAGAAAAACTTCTACACATTCTTTGCCGTTGGAAGCTCCTGTTCGCAGGTTCTGTGTGTTTTTTCTTCTTATTGAAGGCTGCTGTCAGCTGCATTGTATTGCGTTGGAAACGCGTCTCTATTGTACTCGCAGTACCTTTTCCAATCTCATTGTCAGTGTTGCATGTGCCTTCGTTTAACGCTGACACACTGTTGCAGAACCGGAATGTTTAACTCTCCCAATACCAAAGATTATCGTGAATATACGATCCTGCGCCAGTTTTGTCTTCATGCTGGCCTCAAAATCTGTGAACGTAAGAACCATATTAATCATCCTGTCACATTCTAGGTCATACAAGTGGACGCTTTCCAAGAGTTTGATGTTTGTGTGACCATACATCATTGATACAATAATATAAACAGCCAACTAGATGCAACACTAATAATTTTATTATTAATAATTTCAATTAGCTCAACATGTTTCGGGCGATAATTTCGCCCATCCTCAGGAGCACTAGACTGTGTTTACAGCTTGTGGTATAAAGCACCTACGATGCTGCCTGCTGGTGGAACTCATCCTGGTCACCAGCAGGCAGCATCGTCGGTGCTTCATACCACAAGCTGTAAATACAGTCTAGTGCTCCTGAGGATGAACGAAATTATCGCCCGAAACATGTTGAGCTAATTGAAATTATTAATAATAAAATTATTATTGCCGCATCTAGTTGGCTGTATATATTATTGCTTTCCAAGAGGTTATCCCACAAATATCCTGTACAAGGTAAAGTTTTCAGAACATGCCGTGAAGACAAATGGTACAGTGAGGGTACGGCTGTACTCATTCTTAACCTTGGCGCTAGGTGGTGTATGGTCAGTTCCTCCCACTGGCCGCTTTATCAATGGGGAAAGAGTCCCTGGTAATGAATGAATAGGAGAGGGGATGGTGGCGTCTGAGCCGATTTGGGTGCTGTGGAGAAAAGTCTCTCGCCGCTGCTGGGAATTGAACGAAAATTCCTTGGTTTTCCAGCCTGTAGCCCAGTCGCTTCACAAAATTCTGTTAGCATTTATTATTTCCCCCATTCTAGCCACATGCCCAACCCGTTACAGCTCCCGTGATTTTTGTTACCATTTTACGATCTCAGTGCAGCAGGTCGCGTTGAAAGACTCTAAGCTGGTCGAGAAATCTTTCTGTTCTTGTATAACCCGAACGTTCATTGCCTTTATTACAAAAGTTTGAACTAGACAATACTGAGCGCTGTCTCGGAGTTTCCGTGTCGGCGGTCCAGGTGAGTGGATTTTTGGCCGCCCGCCCAGACCGGACCCCGGCAAATTGCCTGTGCTGAACGGTGGCAACTGCTGATGCATTACATCTGGTGAGTGGTCTCCGTGGCGTGCAAAACAAGGCAACTGTACAGTGACCCTAATCTGAGTATGATATCGAGCAATGCTGGAGACAGACGTGGAAGCTGACGACGCCGATGGTGAGCTGTGGTTTCAGTCAAGACGGTCCCACCGCGTACATAGCACGTAAATGAGTTTAGAGCCATGTGTCCCTGACGCATCGTTCCATGTTTTGGTGGCGTCGCCTGACCAGCCAGGTCTTCTGACCTCTTCGTGCCTGACTATCTGTAGGGACAATTGTAAGCCGGAGAGTATGTGAAATCTCCGCGCACGTGAGCAGTTGAAAGAGCACATCTGGTACGAAAATAGAACAGCCGATAGACGTCTGTTGTCTTCAGTTTGGTAACTCTCTGACCACGATAACAGGAACGTAGGTATATTGTTTGCCAGGGAGACCACTTACGAGATGAAATACTTTTAAATTAAAAAAAAAAAAATGTATGAAATTGTATTTTATTACTGATTCTTCGTAAGTTTTGTGTTGATTACATTTTACCCGATTCATCAAAACAGTGCCGTGAAAATCGTCGCATTTTGTTGGTGAATCTGTATGCTGGGAAGTCGTGGATGACGCGCTAGTTATGTGTTGTACTTAACAACACAGCGGGAACTGCCGTAGCCAGACTTGAGAGTTGGTCCGGTCAGTTGTGTACGATGTAAGGAAGTAATTATTACATGCTCACCCTTGTAGGGTGGACATGCGGTCGGCCACATACGTCGTACCGCCTGTTACCATGAGCCTTTCCTGGCAGTGGGTTTCCTCGAGTATGTGCGTCTTTTGATCCTATATGACCACCGTTGTCGCTTGTGATAACTGTGAATGGTGGTGTTCGGCACAGATAGTATGCGATTAAACCAAGAAAACTGCCCAGGTCACTTCGTTATTTCTTAGTTTATCCCTTGTTGTTTTGAAGTTTATCATTCCTTACATTTCTGTCGTTCCCTTAACGTTCGGTACAAAACATGTGGCATAACCTCAAACAACTTCATGGAGCGGCCACCTTCCTGAGAAGCTTATAGTTGCTTAACTGATCAAGAATCCGCTTTTCTGATCCAGATGCATCCAATCAGCACCTCAGAATTCTTTGCTTATATCACGTACACCTGGATCTCCCATCTGGTCGCATTTCTTCACGTCTTAAAATGAAATTATTGTGAGAATTTAGCATCTCCTGTGTGCGTTCTACGTCTTCCGCCAATCACATCCTCACTGATTTGATTACACTGACGCAGTGATACAAAACGAAGAGTACAGTAGTGAAGCTCCAAATTATTCTTTTTTGTCTCTTACGTTGTAGGTATTTCCTTAAAGTATGTTCCAGAGCGTGAGTTCAAGTATCATACCTGTGTATAAAACAACAGGTAAAAGTAAAGGTATTCTTGTCTCTGTACACTTCGAAGGCGTGTGGGAGAGAGGACGTACATCCCCACACATTCTTAACCTCGGCACTAGGTGGACGAGAGTCGTCAGCTACACGGCCCTGCCACTTACAAAACGGCGTGTTCAACTGTTCGCATGATATTTGTCGGATGAACAAGCCGAGGAGGATAACAAGGGCGGAATATGTAGGTGTGGACGAGAAGAGAAGTGCATGCGGTGTTTGCGTGAGGAAATCTGAAGGAAGGAGTTCGCTCGTAAGGTCTAAGCGTAGAGTGAAGATAAACATGAAATTGGGTTAAAAAGATACAGGGAGGTAGGTCCTAAACTGGATTCATCTGGCTCAGGATAGGGTTAATTGGCATACACCTGTGAACGCAGTGACGAACTTTTGAGTGTCATAAATTGCGGCGAAATGCTTGGCTGGCTGAGGACTGAGTAGTTTCTGAACAAGGATCCCTGTTTTGAAATTAGTCGGTTGCACTGACATGACCTGAGAAGGTTTCGTGTTTATGAACCTCTAGGTTTCGTAAAAAGCTGCGAATTTTGTGAACAGCGAAGTCACTTCCACCTTCCCAAGAAGGACTCTGTGTCGCGGAATATTTACATAGAATAACCACGACAATTGATTAGAATTTGAATATGTGGCGAGGTAACTATGGACAAGAACAGTACTTGGAATTTGACGTCGTGAGTTTGTTATAAGTGAACGAATGTTTCATGGTAAACTGTTAGAAGATGTAATAACATTTTCCTCCGTAACGTTTTAACTTTCCACCAGTCTGCTCGGCGCCACATCCTAGAAGGCGGTATTCCTCACACGAAATGTGGAAGGTTTTAACTGGTCATCGATATGTGATACGTTGAAAGATGCTGCAAGACACGACTTGAAATGATATCACACTAACACACCGGAACACATTTCCTCAGATAGTCAATAAATACCCAGTATTTTATGAAACCAAAACCTTCATTGCCACGTTCACAGGAACCCGACACCTATGACTAAACTGAGGCACATGAATCCTGTCCACGTCCTTCCATTTTTATTTATTAAGATCCATTAATAGTGGTCTCCCATCTACGCTGAGGTCTTTGAAGCAACCTCTTTCCTTCCGAGTTTTTTTTTCTTTTAACCAAAATTACTGTTCGCATTTCTGTTCTCCGCCTGACGTGCCACTTGCTCCTCCTGTATCATCCCATAATAGAAACAAGCACCGAGGAAGACTTAAATTTTCTTAAGTTGGTGTGCCTCCCTGCTGTCTCTGTGCGCAGTCCTTACCAGCTGCAATGGCTGTGTGTCTACAGTTTGATACATTGCGGTCGCCAATCCTTTTGCATTAATGTGCTGTGTTGCTGCAGTGTCAGTGTAATTTGCTCGGAAACTGGTGGGTCATTTAATGATTCATACTTTGTGTGGGTGTTGGCAGTTACGAATGAAGTTGTTTAGAATTCACATATAGTGGCATCATGCTGTGGAACCCCGCCCCATATGCATGTGAATGTTCTTGTTTCCTGGTTTAATATATTTTTAATGCTGTGTAGCTGAACTTTGTCGCTGTGTTCAGGATCGATAGTCAAAAAGCGATGACGTTACGTGTATTACTAGGTCAATCTTTATGGACCTTGAACCCCAGACAATAAAGACGACACGCTGCCTTCGAAACGTCTCCGTGAACCACTGATTCAGCGACGCAGCGTCGCATCCCAAAAGACCAGAATCCTTTATTACGTTGTTGTGGAAACCACAAAACTCAAACTAAGGATACATTTATCGCTGGAAAGTCGTTGGAAAAAGCGTCATGTCCTGTGGTGTGAACCATTAATGATGACTTATTCAGTACGAATGTGAGGAGGAGGAGAAGACAAATGTTTATCGCACTGGCCCACCAGTCGAACCTGGCGGATGTAAACACGATGCGCATCTAAAATACCAAAACTTGTACTGACGTGTCTTGCCTTGGAGATATAGTTCGTCCACCAGGTTTCAGCCGCCCTGCTGTATTAGACATCTAATCACGTAGCGAGCTTTCCTTACTAATCCTTTTTGTTTGTATGCCTACTGCAGTTGAAGTTATGGGTCTGTGACATAGTTTCTTGCGGTGAATTCAGAAAGCTGAGCAGCTAGAACGTTGGCTAACTAACGACTGTGAGGACGACCGCCCTATTTTCGAGAGACATTTGGGTCGACGGGATTGACAGACATCATTATCAGACAAGCAAACGAAAATTCCAACTGCGGAAGGGCTTTGCAGTACATAACAAATTAAGCATTTGTGCTGTGTTTACCGCCGTCACGTGTAATTATCACGTACGCGTAGGTTATTCCTGTGTCTCATATTAAGGCGTATGGATTGTAAAAGCAAACGCTCCGTTTATTCGTTACATTATTAGATATTAGATGGAGGTGAGTCGTCATATTCACGCTTTCGTCGCAGTTATTCTCACAGAATGAACGCGGTACCGATAGGTAGGCCGCCGGATCTTCCTGGCGAGGAGATATAGCTTAGATCCGTCGCCGGAAATGCAACCCAGTTTTGTTAAATATTGTCCAGCAAATTATGTCTTGAACTTTGAAACGGAATGAGGTGTAACATTCCTTGGAGGAGCTGATAGTCGTTTCCATAGTCAAAATATTCCCTAAATTGAAGTAAGCCGAACGTAACACACCGTGTTCTAAACTATGACTGGAAATGGCTCGTTCTGAGGGGTTCATCTGCGTTTCTACGTCTGAAGACGGAAGCAGACCCAGATTCCGAAATATGTAAGTCGACAATGGATAAAGTCAGGAGATGGTCTCGGAGTCCTTTCTTTGTTCTTCCACAACCCCCTACTCACGTGTCATAATCATCGCAACTTTGTATCATCAGCAGAGTTTTGTAATAACATAGGACCGCCATTTTTAGTAGGCTCATTCCTGATCTTTATTGTGGCTGCGCAGGCTGAGTTCGCATTAATGTAACTTTACGACTTCGGACTTCTGAATTCCGTTGTGTTGCTGCATGGCCTGAAACTCGTTAACAGAGGCAGTAACGAACCTAAACGAAGGTATTTCTTTCAGTCCGTTGTTGGACAGTCCTAATCTTGATTTTTGGAAGGTGCACAAGAGAACGGAGTTCTGTAGTTTTGGAAGCACTACGTAGCCTTCATCATCCGACTGCGTTAGAGCAAGACTGAAGCATTTTGACACAATGGACGTGTTAGAGGTTCTCAGTTCTTCCGCAGAGAATCGGACTGGCGGGACCGAAATTCGCTCTGTTATTGTCAGCAGAATGTCATGTTCAGCACCAAGTTCATTCAGCTTTTCTTCAGTTTCTCCCCAGAAAGTCACTGAACAGGTACGGTGAAACAAACTTGAGGTATACCAGCTCAGTCGTCTCTGGCGCCATGTTGCTCTCAAGTCGTGCAACTGTACTTGGCCTGGTCGATCACCGTCCACTCAGTCCTATCATTTCTTCCGTCATACGCCACGTGCGAGATTTACATTGGAATGAGTGTGTGACACATATGTAAAAAGTGCTTCTGTAAGAAAATCAGGGAGGTGATCCCAGCGTAAACTGAAGGACGCCGCGTTTTTTCAGAGTAGAACTATTCATAGAACAGTAAATAAATTAGGCAGACAGGATCGTTACTGAACAAAAATAAAACCGAAACGCCTGCTGCACATTGAGAAGGTTAGATGAAGTCGATGCTAGACTTGAACATTCACCTTCAAATTCCCACACATGACACCGGTGTTAATGGGGCGCTGATAAGTCCTTAACCCGACCAGGAAGGAAACAAGCTCGGAAGCATGTCAGGGACGCGCGCGATTTCAACAACATCGAGACACGAGCTGTCATCATTTTTTTTTTTTTTGTAAAGCAAGGCGCCGAAGGAAATTCACGCCATTCTGACAGAAACATTAGCTTGTTTCCTTCTTGGTCGGGCTAAGGACTTATCAGCACCCCTGTACAAGTTGCAAGAAGATACGTGAATGGAAATTTGTTACCTGTGTACTTTCTTGTACTGAACCAATTAAATACACGTACCGTATGCTTGTACACAGTAGTATAGATTTTTATCACTGCAACCTGTTTCGGCACTACTGCGCCATCTTTAGCGAGTTCTTACACCTCCTTTCAAAACTACCTAAAATAAGATAGATTGCATTCGTAATATTGACCTATTACGAATGTAATTATCGTGTTTTAGCTAGTTTTAAAACTTGGTGGAAGAATTCCCTGAAGATGACACAGTAGCGCGGAAACATGTTGGACCGATAAATGATTACAGTATAGTAGACGCATATGTTAGTATGTGCATTTTGTTGGTTTCATACAAGAAAATAAGTTTATTAAAATGCACGCGGTAAGCAGTGTCAGAATTGTTACTTGTCATTATTGCGTACGTAAACTATCGAATTTGCAGCATTTTCTCTAATATTGGTAACGTTTATTGGGGATATATGTACTCTGTAGCCGTATCGGTTCTGCAGACAGTTGGAATCGTCGCGGACCGACTTGTCGGGAAGACTGCCCAGCTCTCCATTTTCAGTTGGTTAAATTTTACTCGTTGCACGGTGTGTCTGTATGCCGTTTAAGTCCCCCCACCCAAGCACTTGGTGGGTTTGGTCTTAGTAAGTACGCTAAGTGATTCTGTAGCTCATAATATTGTTGAGGACGCGGTATCCTGCTGGTACCGGTTATTCTGATTTGGATATTTCCGGTGCTGGATCATTTGTTAGACAGAGAAACTGGAGTTCATCTTACAAGTTTCTCTCTATTAGCTTTATCTAGCTACCACCACCTCCAGCGAACCTCCGTGAGTAGCACGTCTTGTTTTCCATTCTTTCTTTTATTCTTGCTTCCTTTTCCCTGTATTCTTTTTCTTGATCGGGATTATTTTAGTGCTATGGTACCTTCCTCTATTCACTTTATTGTCTTCCTTCTTTTCTCCGTTCCTGTATCTTCTGTGCCTCCTTCGTCTCTCGGTGCGTGATAGAGACAGACAGATGGTACATGGAGGGTATTTTTTTATCATTCATCATAATAACGGGGAGAGGTGGTGTAGCGTAGTGGGTGTAGAGTCGCGGTTACGGACTGGACGATTCGGGGTTATAATCCCGTCAGGGGTAGCAGATTTTTTTTTTTTTCGTGATTTCAGGCTTCCACCTCTGTAAATGAAATCTTCGCTTTTCTGGAATGTTAAAGCAACGTCGATAGGTAGTTATCGACGTTTCGAGACAACCTATCTGTTCCATCTTGAAGGGTCGTCTTCGACTGCTTGACCCGTGAAGACGGGACAGATAGGTTGTCTCGAAACGATGGTAAACGACTACGTAAGAACGCTGTGTAACATCCCAGAAGAGTGAATATATCTGGCTTGTCCTTTCCGAAACATTCAGACCGGCTCTGTGGCCCACCCAACCTTCTATTCATTGGGTACCGGAGTTCTTTCAGGAGGATAAAGCGGCAAGGGCATGATGTTGCCCACTCACTCTCATCTTGCGCCGCGGATAGAGTGAGTAGTGCTAACCTCTTGGACCCCCCCCCACCTCCCCCCCCCTCCCCCCCACCGCGACAAATTTTTCGCGTCGACAGGGAAACTTTACTTATACGTTTTGTCACTGTAACGGTCATACATTATCTCGAGGTAAAGTAACAGTCACAGATTTTGATGTCCAGATCAGTACGTTTCGCTGCTGCATATTGACTTAAACCGACTTAGTGTCTAAAGAGGCCAAATACATGCCGGGTAGATGTGACAGTCATATTAAAGCTTCTCATCGGGCCACGTCTGCTAAGGCAAAGGACTAATATTTGGGTTTGTGAGAATTGGTCTCTGTAGCCCTAACATATTTATATAATAATATTTAAACGAAGCTGGACCTTAAAGTTTTTTCCTCCAGCTAAATAAAAAACGAAGGGAGGGAGATATTTAAGTGACACACAAATACGTGTACCTTTAAACTTTATTTACAACTGTGCACGATCACCTTTTCGTATAATCTGCTTCAAATTCAATACACTTTTGCCAAATGTTTAACAAGTTTTTGAATTTAGTCCTGTAGCAGTCACTGGTCTCCCGGACTTTGCTTTGTCACACAAACTTGCTTCCCCCAACGTATCTTGCTTAAATCTCCGTACCCAACGTCTGTGCTTACATCAGCACATCTATCCCCATGCACTGTATGCATACGGCGATAATTCGATCGAAGGAATTTTTTCCGTAATCAAGAATTCAATAAATGCACTTTGTTTGACCCGCACGTCCTCACAGTCTTCCATTTCGACTGGCACTGAACAGGAGTTAGGGATACCTATGGGTTCAAGGTCACGTATGGTGTAGGGGAGGTACCACGTGACTGCTTGGAACCGGTTTTATCCAGTTTCCATTTCTCTAGTAAAAATATGACAAGAGGAGGCAAAACTTTTCAGCCCGTCCCTATATACAGGATTATTCGAAATGATTGTCGGGGTTTTAACAACTGCCACCTCGTTCTCCAGATGCAGTCCCATGTGATTTCTTTCTATGGGGTTACGTCAAGGATCAGGTTTATGTTCCTCCTCTTCTTGCAAATATCCCGGAACTGAAGGTACGAATCAAAACCTCCATTGAAACCATCACCGCTGACATGCTACAAACAGTTTGGAACGAACTCAATTATCGTGTTCATGTTTGTAGAATCACAAATACAGAGCACCAGTAAGGTATGTAACAAAAACTTGGAGTGTTGTTCTATTAAATAAAAAAATACATATATTCCTATCTGAAGTGTATTGTGTATGACAAGTTGTTAAAACCCCGACAATCATTTCGAATAACCCTGTATTATGTTCCTCGACATGTCTGCCAGCATTCTACGCCTAGTGTGTTTCTGTTATCAAGTTTCGCACATCAGCTTTAACTTCCCACTGTGTTGGTGAACGCGACTGTGTGCGCGCGACGTACTGTTAAGCGGAAATGCTTCACGTCATTAGTACATAACGTCAACATGACCGGGATTTTATGATAATTACGTTCTTTAAGTCGCGCTCCCGCGTCGCACTCTCGTCTGAAAGCAGCTTCAAAAGTTGGTCTGGTCTGCAGCATTACGAAGTGTGCTGTTGCACTCCGTCAGCTTCACAGGCTGCCCGCCACTCTCACATATGGTCGTGCCGGCATATCGATCCGCTGCTACAGATGCCTCTAACACGGGCAGTGGAACATTGACCGGTGCTGAACCGAACATCATTTTCTGCAGCTCTGATGTGTTTCGGCAAATTGTTATAGCGCTGTATGGTGCATGTGAATGTATAGGGCAGTGGTACCGCACTAGCACTTCTTATTGATTTCGCCCGGGTCTAGTAACGATTCTGCCACTGTTAAGTTTTGTAGCGTGCCCTCTATAGTAAAGGGGAGGTTGGCTTACAGTGAATCGTAGAGAATACTAAACATATGTTAAGAGTCTTGTTAACGGAACGCTGGATGAAATCATGATATAAAAGTATTGCGTATTTTTTGGTGATCGTTGCAGAATTAGACAACGGCCAAAAAAAATTAAAGTTGCATTTACGCAGAATTTAACGAATTTGTTCGCGTCTACCATTCAGCTTAGAACCGTCTTCCTTCCGCTTGTCCGTTACATAAGAGCGCAGAGATTCAGTCCGTCTGCAGTTTTGTATGGCTGTGAAGATGGGTTTGTATCACTTTGAGATAACATTGATTGCTACTGAGGGGAGTGTTTGGACCTGAGAGGGAGGAAAAGTAGGAGGTTTGATAATATTGTATATTGAAGAGCTGCGTAATTTTATTATCTTCTCTAAGCATTACAGAATGATCAGATTAATTAGAGAGGCTGGGTATGTAGCACGAAAAAAAAGCCTGTAAATGAGTACACAATTTTTGTCGGCAGCTGAAGGGAAGAGACCTCTTGGAAGACCTAGGCATAGATGGAAGCTATTGTTACAATGGATTTTATGCAAATAAGGCACTGAGATGTGGACTGGATTCATATGTTTCTGGATGTGGACCAGTTGTACGCCGTTATGTACAAGGTAAAATGTGTTCGGGTTCCCTCACCGATGGGGAATTTATTGAGTGTAGGTAACCGGTTGATATTGTTTCAAGAAGGACTGCTTCATGCACTTGGTTGGCCAGTCGGTGGAAGGAAGTGATTATGGCTTGTTTGTAAAGTAGGCGTAATGTCCCACGGATTTCTGCGGGGATTGGGGAACTTCTGGAATACTAAGCAGGAGTGTCAGCCACCCAACCGCGAAATTTGGTGAAGTAGGTTGTTTGTTGTAGTTTGTATAACGACGCTGTCCGTAAGTCAGACGACGTAATGTCGCATGATCTGATGATACTGAATAGTGAACTCCGAAGAATGTGAGAGGAGTTTTGTTTGACATTCCGCTTCGAAACAAATACCCTATTATTGTCGTTCGAATAAGGGCCCTAAGTATTAGACATATTATCTGGTACACTGCCTCTCTCGTAATTACGCCTTCTAAAACCAGTAATTAAGTATAGAGCAATAAAGAGACGGAATGTCCTGCGATAGTTCACAGTACTTACAAATTGTCTGCAACCTGGAAGTCCAGTTTAGGTTAATATAGGATGATTAATTTAAACCCGTACACAAAAGCGTTATATATTATATCTTACTGTGTGTTCGCTGAAGTGTTCTAATCTATAATTATGCAGTTATGCCCCATATTGGGACTTTTCCTGGCTTCTTTATGGTAAAATGTGAAAGGTAAACTTGTTCTTGTCCTGTCTATGAAATCATATAAGGGAAGTAGAGGTATAGCTCCACTTATTCTCATCCTCGGTGTTGTATGGACATGAGTGTTTAACGCCGTGCCTCAGCCTCTTTTCTCCCAGGAAAGAACATTGGCACTCATTGAATAGGAGACTGCTTGGGCCTCAGGGCCCTGGGCATTTTGTAGAAGAGAAAAATCTTTTGCCCTTGCCGGTATTGGTACCCCGGACCGTCCATCCCGTAGAATGATTTCTATACCGCCTACGTTATCCCTTCACATTGCGTTTTATTAGGAAACAATCCAACACATAGCAGTTGAAAATGAAAATTGAAAATATTGTTGGTAGTGTCGGGGCCGGTTTAATGCAGGTCAGGTTTCGGCTGAAAAGTAAATTTGGGGGCCATACGTACGCGCAAGTCTGATGTGATACAGCAGGTGCGGAAAAGTAAGAAATTAGGTAAAAGGAGGACAAAATCTGCAATACAGACAGTCTTTTTGGGGACCTCCGATAGGCGGGGCCCCATGCACCGGCAGGTTCACGTAGCCTTTAACAGGCCCTGGGCAACGTCACGGCGGAAAGTCGTGTCTGTCGGATTTGTGCATAAAGATGAAGGGCATCTGGAGCATGTTTTTGAAAAGTTTCATGTTGTGAGATGTGAAGTAGCGATGCACGCGGTGTATTTGTGTTAGCGTTAAATGACCTCTCGGCAGAATGACGCAAGATGATTTGTAAATGTGACTGAAATAAGATTGAAAAATTATATCTTCTGGCACGTGGCGTTGTGTAGTGTGGTGTGGTGAAGTGTACCGACGCTTCAGGGGATTCTACTGCTTCCATATTCAGGGTACCAAACTACACGGCGTCACGTCGCAACGAGGACTTTTAACCTTCTTTATAATTAATTTGTTTGCTCTGCTGTAATATACTGGAGGGTGTGGTCAGGCGTTTTCATCTTCATGGGGCCACATGAACGAGAGATGGGATGTTGGCAATGTCATTTGATCGTTCTATTCTCTAAGTCCACGTAGCATTAAGCGAGGTCATCGCTATTTCAGCATTCTTACATTTCGACGCCCAGAAGCTTAATTAATACTGTGTGTTCGTGTAATTGGTCTTAAACAGAGCAGCTTTCGTATACAAGGAGAAATGAATTTAATAGTCTTCTATATAGATAGGGCGATAAGAATGGGTGGGGAATATATTAATCTCCTCTAAACCTCCACGAAGAGTACGTGATAAATGAATCTGGTTATTTTAAAAAGAACAATACAGGAAGATGTTAAATGTAACATTGAGGCAACCCCTCTGTTTCACTAATACTTCATACGAGTGGGGTTCATTAACAATGACTGCCTAGTGTTAATGAAATATTGTCACAGACAGTCAAATCAGTAGCGGCTGATTTGAACCACTTAATTTCGGCCGATAATGGCTAATGAAGGCGTCATGTAATGTTAATGTTATGTCAGTGTCCTTTCGTACGCGACGCTACCCTGCAGAGCATGTCATTCATATGCTGACCACCTTAAAGTGTCTCTGCTACAGAACTCGTTTCTTGTTCGCTCTTCATTTTTAACCGCGCTTCTTCAACTGCTTAGATTTATATACGTTCTAGTGACTGTATGACCGCGCACGATTTGTTTAAAGTGTGGAAGGAAGCGGTCGTGCCCTGTTTAAGGTACTGACGGAAGATATAAAGGGACGGACTGAGGGGGAGCACTAAACCTTAAGGTAGCCGGTTTCCGCACCTGGAACCCTCCGGACACGAGTGACGGTAGCTTTCAGTCTGATCCAGAACTGGCAGGAACCGCAAAAAACAGTAGCCTACTTAATGAGTAAGAAGGCCCTGTTTTAGTTGCATATATTATAGGCGTGCCACACTGGTAAGTCGACTAATTGTGTCAACAAGTTTTCTTTCTAGCTCGCATAGTTATTGTTCTGGGAGATTCATTTAATTAACCCTTCTTACACTTTTATTTTTGGGTGGCCCATGTAGTTCATCCTACATAGTTTTTAATTCGGGGAACCATTTAGCATCGTCCATATTTTTATTTTTTGGAGTCAAGTTATTTTATCTAGGGACACGTGGTGGCGGAGTTGGCTGAGGCACTACGCTACAAGCCGGAAGGTCGCGGGTTCGATTCACGAATCCTTCCGGCCGCACTTACGGCCCTGGGGTCGACTCAGCCTCTAACAGAAATGAGTACCACGAATATTTCCTGGGGGGGGTAAAGCGGCCGGTGCATAGGGCTGACACCCTTACCACATTCATGTACCGATTATCGTGAAATCTGGGAGCCTCAATCTCTTGGAACTCCAAGGGCCTCTCCCTGTCTGTACAGGGATTGCTTTACTTTGTGTTTATTTTATCCTACATACAGTTTATTTTGGGGGCTATTTAATTCGTCTGCTTACAGTAGACAGTCAAGTACAATAGGGAACATTACTGGGTCCTGCTGACTGTTTTATTTTAGGGGCATATTTATTCGTCACCCATACAGTTTTATTTTAGGCGGTCCATTTTGTTCATCCTGCATAGACAAACTGTGAAAGAGCTCTTTTCTCGTACTCTCAGTTTATTACAGCTGGATACGTAGTGCAGGAATGTTCGTAATGAGCAGTGCCTTGCGTTTCTGAGTCCAGCCGAGCAGCGATATTCATAAGGCTAAGTGCAATTGTAGGTAGGAAAATTAATTTGTCGCTTCAGTTAAACATAACTGTTTTACTGCAAGTTGTTCACTTTTGTGTTCGTAAATTCCGGAGAGTAAATCGTTAGTCGTAGTGCGGTGGAAGGGAAGATAGAAGCACAGCGTCATTATGCGTAACTCAAGTGGGTTTTAGTCCAGCCCTGAAAATAACTGCAGCACATCCATTTGCAGCATATACCGTGCCATTTTGGGAAGCCATTTGGTTAATGGAGAGTTCCCGAATGTTGTGCCTGTAAAATTTGTTGCCTGAAACTGACGGAAATCCAGGCTGCAGATATGAATATGAAATAAGAAAACGGAGGGCATAGGGTGGATATTGGATGGATGGCTGGAGAGTTGGGGTTCGATTCCCTTCACTACGGTACCCAGACCAGCCGTCGGCCTAGCGAGGGCTCTTACCACAGACGAAGAGCGGTCTAGGCTTGAATCTGATCATTCACCTCCATATAGCACGAAAGTTATAAGTGTTGAGAAGTGCGTGTCGCTCCATACCCCCTGATGACATTGTGCGTAATTAATTGGACACAGAGATAATTTACCTTGACCAAAGAATATAGTCGATTTTATGGTCTGAACTAAAGTGCGTGAGGAATAAGGAGGGCTTGGAAATGATAAATTATGCGATGAGAAGCAAATGGTTGCCATCTTTTGTCCCAGTTTTCCTTATATAGATAAGTGCCTGCAGGCTGGATTTTTTTCGGAGTAAAGTCGCCTAATATGCCAGTAGTTTGTAATATGGGATACCGATGTTTATTCTGTGTAGGCGTATCTTTTTGCCGTGTACTGATGAATATCTGATCATCTAGCACCATGCTTCTCAATCTATTTTAGCTGACGGGACCGTCAACGAGCTACAGAACTTACTGATAAACCCTTTACCTGTCCACAGTCAGTCAAATGTAAAATTAAATACCAGAATTTATTTATCTTTTATGTAAGTTACGTGTTAAAAATCAACGGCTAACCGCAAACTGATCGTTCTGCCTGACACATCGACCCTGTCTATGGCGAGCTGTGCTGAACTGACTTGACTACGGAATCAGGAACCTTCTGGATTGAAGCAGATTGATTGTCTGCGTGCCATCAGTGACGGAATGATGTGTCGAATGTCGTCGACATGAATTTTAATTCGTACATATAAATTAAGGACCACCAATAAATATCTTCCGCCGTTACGCATTTCCATCTGTCGGAACCCTGTACTAACAGATACATAGCAATGCCACTTATAATAGGGACTGTACTGGTGAAGGAGTTGTGCTATATTTGTGATATTTCGTTTATTTTTGTGGTCGTCAGAGTTGTGGAGAGTCTTTGTTCTTTCGCTTCCCCATTGCTGAAGGTTTGTGATTTTAACTTAATCATTATATACATTTTACATACCAACTATAACGATGTATTTGGCACTTCATGTATGCGAAATCTCAGCGTGTCCTGACTACAGGTTAAGGTTACATCCAACATGGCCAGGTCCTAATATGGGGTGCCCCATTTTTGAAGTCTGTATTGGGGATGCTGCTTTCAGTTGTTTCCCGATGGCTGAACTTATTTGCGTTGAATTAAAATGTTTTGGAAATTCCGTTTTTATCCAGTGTGGGCTTGCCAGGTACCGAAAGAATAGCATCTGTCCACTGAACCGCAGCTTCTGCAGGAGTATTGATTGTCCAATTCAGGATACGGATTATGAACAAAGGACTTATCAACTAAGTATGTGATGAAACAGACAGATTTCCGCACAGCAGGCAGGGTTCAGCGACTTTCGATTAAGTGAAGCCAACGTATCTAATAAGTTTAGAGTGGCCACTTCTAATTCCCCGAAATCGTTTCCGATAGATCAACAGCATCCACTTCAGACACACCGACAGCTTCGTCATGTAAACCATTCAATGCTGCAAGTCTCAGTCCATTGCCTTCAATTTCAGAACAAGGCTTACAGGATTTTAGACATCCTAGAGCCGATCCGGCGAAAATCGTAACTGCCGGTTTATACAAGGCGGAATTGTAAAAAAAGAAGAGAGGACAATCTTACCGACAAGAAACTTAACTGTCATAAGTACCTTTGTAAAAAATTATTAATAAACAAATAGAAAAGAGCGAAAGAGAAACTCCTTTTGCTGGAAAACGTAGACCTACCAAACCTACGGTGAAGGGGGGAAGGGCAGTGAAACCATCAGTTACATCATCATGCGATTTGGGTATGAAGAAGAAAATTAATTGGCGGGGGGGGGGGGGGGGGGAAGGGGGGGGGGGAGGGTGTGGGGGGGGGGGTTAACTGTGAAAATTTTTTCTTTGGGGGATACAAAGGGGGAGGGGGGGTTTAAAAAA
>Ga0123355_10004381_pt1 | contig 20528 bp, 11 predicted proteins | sample TergutEmb28metaG_3_FD_89872 | JGI IMG/M metagenome (GOLD analysis project Ga0123355, IMG submission 89872) | Embiratermes neotenicus P1 segment gut microbial communities from Petit-Saut dam, French Guiana - Emb289 P1 | ecosystem: Host-associated > Arthropoda: Insects > Digestive system > Gut ...
ACTTGTGCCCCGCTACGATAAGTGCCTCAATAATGGCGGCGAATATGTGGAAAAATAGTTTGAAGAATGTAGAATCTGATAACAATAAAATTTTATATGAAACCTTACTCGATTTTTTTACAGTGAAACGGTACTTACTTTCTGAATAAGCCTCGTAGAAACGTACATGAATGGTAGATCATCCGAAGTCTGTCGTAGTCTTCCCTATTGAAAAACACAACAGACAGAATCCAGAGTAGTGAGTTGACATGCCTGTCTTTGCAGCTTATTACGACGCAATGTGAGCGTCGTGGGCTTGCAACCAGGGTGGGTAATAATCAGTAGTGAAATGATTATTTCAAAACATAATACAATGTGGTCCACGTTGTACTTAATGCAACCATGTATAATAATGTAGTATGTAGGTTTCACCCTTTTTATAGGCCACGAAGGCGCTTAAGGTGAGTAGAGGTATAGCTCTACTCTTTCAAGGACCTCGGCACTAGATGGGGTTGGGAGGTCAGCCCCAAGCCCCGCCCGCCTCTACCCCCGGGAAAGACCCGTTACCCATTGTACGGGAGACTGGGTGGGCCCCAGGGCCGGTCTGGAAGGGCGGAAAATCTCGTCCCCACCGGAATTAGATCCCGGACCGCCCAGCCCGTAGTCAGTCGCCATACCGACTGAGTTACCCGGCCCACATATAATTATGTTCAACTCCTACATTAATATTCACAGTAATATCGTAAGGAAATATGGAAGACAAAATACTAAATTTGGAAGATATTAAATACAACCACTGACAATAACAGCCGATAACAACCACCAAAATTAAATCGCAGTACCTACACAAATGAATTTAAACAGTCCAAAAGTTTGTTTGCATTCAGTCCAGTGTGTTACCATTTACTTTCCGAAACCTCTAAACACTGAAGTCCTGCACCACGAAGATGACTCCACCTCACACCAAACTGCCTTTAAGTCAAGTGTTCGCCACAAATAGTGGGACGTGAATGACAACGCTACTTCCTCTGCGACGAAAAGCGAACGACGGGCTTGATGGACGAACAGGATGTGTACAGTGTATTGAATTACGTCTCAAGCCTCTAAATTGTTAGCCTAGTAGCGCACAACCTTTTCTTCCAAAGGTTAATACGGCAGACTTATAGACAGCACAATGTAGATTTTATTTTAAAAAATCAATTTGCAACGGGTCACTAGTAGCAGTAGGAAAACCGGAGGTACTTTAGGGAAACAAATCAGAAAATGCCTCGATAACTTGAGAATTAAGGTGGATATGTCAAAACCCAATTGAGCATTTTGTTCTAAAGAAATGGAACACTTTAAGAGCTATACTTTGTTTGACTTGCAGTGGCTGAACTATAAAAGCTACTTTACGTTCTCTGAATTCTCCAAAATAATGTTCGTTTAAATCTGAATATTTAGCTTCCAAATATCGTCTAAAGTTTTACTCTTTCAAAAAGCGTACACTTTGTTTACATAGCAGGTATGCCGTGTTACCTTTATTCTTAAAAGAACAATAACTCTCTGCCACGAACTCTTTAAGCCCTCTTGTTTTTTCTTGAAACTTCCGCTTCTTCGTTTTGCTTCTCTCAACCATTGATTTTATTTACGAAGTGAAAGACTTCACACGGAGAACACACAGCTTTAACAATTGCCATGTCTTAAAATATCGCTGTAGAGTACTATACGCGCGTTATTTGAAAGTTTTCAATAAAGGAACACGCAATAAGCACCTGTTTCATACATAAGATCCAAGCGAACAGTCACAAAGTACAGCTTTATTCGAAACTGCAGCTGACAGCCAGCTGGACAAACGAAATGTCCCTTCGTCTAGCAATACAAACAGAAACACCTCAATGCAAAGCACTCACTGCTGAGAGTGATTCATTTTGTCAGCAACACGAACAGCCGTGCCTCTCCTAAGCCCAGGGAGTGTCTTTAATTTCGGATATAGTTCAATCAAACAACTTCGTTTTTGAGATTCCCACAGTAGTGACTAGGAAGATTACTATCTACAGGGATATCACGCTGCATAGTGTGGTAGAAATTAACCTGTTTCTACCATAAAAACTGAGGCAACAATTTCCTCCAAACTTCGATGATTTATATGAGAATATAGGGCGACACATTCCACAATAGGGTGGTCTTAAATTTAAATTTGCCTACTTTGGTCACGAAGTTGCAGCTGTTATGTGGCCGGGGTGGACAAAACGTAACAAGAAATCACCTTCTGACTGTTAAGTAAGCAACCGGCTTTTAGGCCGAAACAATCCCACAGAAATCGACCTTTAAAATTCTGAATGGATAAGTATAGTGAGTATGAATTTATACATTTTATATACTGACGACATCCGGAGTGAACAACACCAAAAACGTACATTTAACCGCTTTCACTTACGTGTCACGTACCATTTGTTTTTGACGGGCCGCAACAAGAACACCGGCGCATCACTGCTTTAAGCCAACTGTCACAGCACAGGATGGTATGCAGTCAGGCGCACACAGAAGTACTTTCAGCCACAGAACCACCCTTGGCAGCTTTACTTGGTATAGACCATGTATTTGGGGAATAATTTACCGGAACTCGTGAAGGGGGGGTGTAAGCATTGGCCTAACTGTAAGACTATGTACTAAACGAGCCGGGATACCGTAATCGGTACATGGATTAAGTTCCGGGCTAGACGTTCGAGGAAACGTGGTTCGATTCCCGGCACAGACAAGATATTGATCTCTTTCTCAGTCCAGTTCTGAGACCCATCCAGGTTCTTATTCAATGGGCAATGAGGGACATTTCACAGAATATAAAGCGGCCAGGACGTGAAGCTGGCTACTCACCCCCATCTAGTGCGGAGGTTAAGACAGAACGGAGTTGTACCTCTACTCCCCCTATATGTCATAATACCATGGTGCCGTAATCTTGCCTTGTTAACTTAGGAATAAATAACAATATGTGCCATTAAAATTACAAATCGGTACATGTCCTTTTTTCTCTATAGATCGAGTAAAGCAGTCCGAAATGAGAACGAGGAGGCGATGATAATGATTATCTGCGTCCTAATATCACGTTTGCTGACCTTCATAAGGCAACAGGCTGAGAATATAGCAACAAACATCGTGCCGATAGAAATAACAAACTCCTCTGTAATTACATCCTCCAAAACCCAACAGTCTGGCAATAAGACACCAAGGCGGAGCCAGTCTAGAATGACGTATATAAATGAGATAAAACATTTTTCATGTCAGACTTTCAATTTAACATTCCAAAAGACGGTAACTGTCAAGCAAATGACTTACGCGTATTTTGTGACAGTTTGTAACTCTTTATTAAGTATTGATTTATCGGTTTATGTAACAATGATACCAGCAAGTGGTGATGGAGATTTACTGTCATTCATCTCACGTTTTTCTTCAAGTAACGAAACACAACATCCATTTCTTATAAAGCTGACTGCTGCGGCTGTTACAGTATTAGTTTAACGTAGCTTAAATCTATAAAGTTACAGCTATACCTGTCCCTAATCAATGACCACTCCATCACACGGTATGGGGGGGAGGGGGGATTAGTGGAGTATAACTCACTAATCCTCAATCTCCGGAACACCAGTTCTAGTGGATACGAAGGTGAATAAGCCCCACAGTCCGTCTGGATGCGGCAGCAAAGACAGCAATACCTTGACATCGAAAACAGGTTAGAAACGAAAAACAAACTCGGTCTGTTTCACAGTTTTGACAATTTCATTCTGAAGAAGGTCCGACGTTAGACGAAGCGCAATTATTTTCTTTCGTTTCATAGTTACCCCCAATGTACAAACATTTCTTGAAACGTTGATAACTATAACTATACCAATCAATTCCTTGCTTTTAGGAAGTTGGGAAGTTCATTGCTAGCTGAATCCAGCATTTCTAACGTAAGCCTAAGTGTAACAAAAAATCAACAAATCATCTGCTGAACAGGTGAATTCCCTGACGCAATTCCTGAAAAATCAGACAAACGTAAACGAGCTCCGAATTTACATTGGGTATCCAGTAGCGAATCAGGAGCCGGGGGGGGGGGCCTCAGTCGGTATAGTGACTTAGCAATGGAATGGGCGACCGAGGATCCACGAGTCCATTCCCAACAGGGGCAAAAATTGTTCTCTTTCACAAACCGTCCCACACCAATCGGTACCGGAGACTCTTCCCCCAGACGCCAAGCGGACAGGGCGTGAAGCTGACCATTCACCTGCATCTAACGTCGAGTTTAAGAATACGTGCAACTATACTTCCACTCCCCTATATGGCTTCGTGGCGTTCAGAGGGGCCACTTCACTGTACCTTACGTAATACAGGAAGAAATCTAAAGCTTAAATCTTTCAAAACTCAGCTTAAACATCTGTAGAATTGGTATACAATAGATGTAGCTCGTTAATATAGAATACTGCCTCACGATATGGAAGATTTGTTGCTCAGAAGAATTGTACTATTTTGTATTAAGGAAGATATCCACGCTGAAATTTGGGGTAATGTGTTACCTCATCATACTAAGAAAGACTAATGCGTTTGCTTCACATTATGGGTGGTGCACTTTCTCAGATCATCTAAATCTTCACAGCATATTAAGGAAGCTGTCTTGTAAATTATCTACGGTCTCGGTGAATAAAAATAGCACCTCTTTGCCTGAACGCGCAATAAACTTTAAAGTTGCCCGACAGAGACTATTAGGCATTTCAACACTTTACTTCCTTCAAGATTTCCTGTTGACAGTGAACTATACAAAAATACCATTGCGCTTTCCATTAGTCCCCGATTTTTAGTAATCGGGAAGATCATTTATACTTTGTATGTCTTCATGCATCCCGTTACAGATGATCCATAAACTTAATTTGCGCCTAAACGCGAATAGCTATAAGTTTTCAAAGTTGTGAAATGTCTTATCTCCTCATATTAACTAGTTCGTATTCTGCAGTACGTGGTCTTGGTGCTGCATATGTAATACAGTACGGACGTGAATAGGATTCTTAAAGTTTCCCTGGTATTTAATCCTTCGAAGTACAGAGCACAGTGTAACTACATACATGACCAAGATCAGCATTCAAAAGCTCTGTATAGCGGCTTACTTTAATATTAATGTAGCAGAAAGGAGCTAATATTCTTCGCGATTTTCAGTACTATTTCCTGCATCATAAACAGATCCAATTTTCTTGGACCTCGCCCCATTCTCAATATTATGCCGATATCAGTTGGTTTTACTGACCACCTTAGCTTCAGATTGGACTTCAGAATGTTGTACGTGTATAAGTATAATGCTTATGTGCCTCATGTAGGCCTGCAACCATTTTAAGGATTATCCCTAGTAGAAATCGTATTACAAAATGGCTACAGGACCGTGGGAAAGCTTGTAACCTACGAAATAAACATACCAACAAATACAATGTATCTAGGGAAAATCCCTAATAGTCTACATTACATAAAAACTCCTATATGTTTCGGGTTTTAAAGGGGCATTTTCAAGGAGTCACATCAACTACTGAGATAAGCGTACATAAACACGTACAAGAAATACACTTATAAAAATATAATACAAAATTACACAACAATGTGGACGCAAAAACCGTTACATATAACACTGAAAATAGCCAAGCTTCAAACTTTTAAAATATATACATATATCTTTGATTACAAGTGTGCTGATTATGTGTCCATTGCTGCATGTTTACATTTTTTTTACAATATTTGGATGTAATAAATCAGAATGAAATGCAATACTGTTTAATGTAATTAAAATATTTGCGTTAAAACATCTAAGGCTCATACATTATTAAGGAATAGACCTGGGTGTGAGTGCTGGTATCGTGTATGGCGTGGTGCAGACTATGTCGACAAGCCCTGCACAGACGGGAGATAAAGGCAGTGAAAGATCTAACGTAGACATAAGCGGGTACCCAATATCCTATATGTGTATCAACAACAACTGTGTTCATTTAAGTCTTCTGGCATGTTACGTCGTGTCGACTAGTAAACTGTTACCGCCACCTTCTTCAGACTCAACCGATCCATGAAGAGTTCCTTGGAAAGCTTGAATCTGAAAACACTTCTTCGAAACATTAATAACTACTTATCATTCAACACGGCTTATGATCCCCTGAGACTTGAATATTCACCAACAGTGTTGTGCAAACCTCAGATCTTGCATGACCCAAGTTCATTTGCAGTAAAGTCTTCATATTTTAGGATCTCCTCAACTTCTATCTTGATTACATTCTGTCTCCTGTAATTGCAACGTCTATTAACATCCGTGTTCCTTTTTCATTATCACTGATTACATTATTATTATTATTATTATTACTGCCGTTTAAATCTCATGACATAAGTTACGAAGTCCATTGTTTTATATCGTTTGATCAAAAGTAAATGTACTGGAATAAATAGATTACTGCTAACTTTTAAAATGCATATTCATAAAATTATAAAGAACTTTTCACACTTTTTGTAACAACCTTCCAACTTAAAAAAAAAGACACAGGCTTCATATTTCTGTCCCCGTCCCTCTTCTACTCCTTTTTAAAACAAAAATAAAATTAAATCCTGTCTTTCTTTCGCCAACGTTCCTACTTGTATTCATCGCTGTGCCGCATCCTAACATTAACAAAAGAGCTTGAATTTTAAATTGGCCTTCATCTTCCTTCCTAGCTCCTCCTTTTCCATCAGCACAGTTTATGTGGCAAGGAGGTGAGGAGGAGGAGGTGAAGTCACCCCTCATGTCGTTAAAAGCTATAAAGAAAGAAGTGTAGAAAATGGAATAAAAATTATATTGTACTGGTAGTAATACAAAAATCTATTTCTTAAGTTCCACATAGTGAATCACAAAACGACATTGACGGATAATATAAAAGAGTAAAATTTTTTGTGAAGCAATTAAAATATAAAAAGAATATCACCGGAGTTCCGGTTAATTTAGAAGGAAATTGTTGGAACTTCATAGTGTTATAAACTGATATAAAGAACACGGGTGCATAAATACCGAGCGACAGGTCGCCCAGGCGATTGAATTTCGTTCGGTGGCGTCTAACGTGTGTGGGTTCTCAGTATGGGACTTGTTTAATGTCACCCAGCTGACAACTAGCATTTTGAGGCAGCTCCCGGATTTTACACAATCTATGCACCCCGACAAAAAAAGCCGTAAATTACACAAATATACTGTGACTATGATATCAAATAATTAAATTTCATGCAGAATTACCCAGAAGTAATTCATATATTTGTGAAGGTACGGTGTTTCGAGACAGGATGCAGGTGCGGGCTCTTGTAAACGCAACATTTCGGGTTCCACATAAGGCCGGGAATTCCTTTAGCAGCTCAACACCTGTAACCGCATTACGAACGACTCCGCTCCCTGGAGTAAATCATAGAACTGTGTCTCATACAGTCAAACAGAACACAGGCGATAGCTGATAAAGCACTTATCACCTTAAATCACATCCAAACTACTGCATGATTGAATTAAGATCAGAGCTAACCTACATTAAGTCACAACCATTATTTTCAAAACATATGAAGGCTAACACAGTACAAATTCGAACAGCTCACAATGACTTCCTCAGCTTCTTCCTAAGTCCTACTACCGATCAGCAGTCGCATACCAGAACATAACACACAGAGGTACACAAGCAAGGAAACAATCCACTTGCAGTATAAAAAGTCTCATCTTCAAATGAAAGGCAATGCAAAAGCCTACTGCAATTCAAGTTATTCGTCGTATTGCCACGTCTAGGCATTATTTATTTAGATTCCAGCTAAATGCTTGTTACGGCATCTGTTAATAGCTAACTCCATGGGACACAATCCTTCTTGAAAATCTGACATTCGATCGGTTGACAGTCTAAATGTTATCCTCATTTATGGAACGAACCCGAATGTTGATTGTGAGGTGCAATGGCGCTTCTTTATATATTTACTGCTTATTTAACGACTCTATCAATATCTCCGATTATTTAGCGTCGAATCATAAGACGATTACAGAATAATGAATTGGACAGAATATGAAAGGAAGCGGCCGTGGCCTAATTTGAAATACCAGTCCGGTATTTACCTTGAAGGACTGAGGAAAATCACGGAAAACCTTAGGACATCCAGCAGAGAACTGAACCCAAGACCCCCCCCCGTAATAGCAGAAATGCTACGCCTGCTCGCGATGTAGCCGACACTTTCAACAATGGCCGTAAACAGCTAAACTTATTGAAGTTTTAGTGGTTTCCCCAGTCCGTTTTCGCCATTTACATGGACGTTAAATTAATACATAATTTTCTGACTCAATGAAAATGCGTGTAAGGTATGATTAGACACGGTATTACAAAATTTGTAAAAGACAGTTACATGCATTAGCCTGTGAAAAAAGATTACTAGGGTTATCGAGATCTACATATGGACCTGCATTTGGAAGAGGCTAATGTTGTAACAAAATAAGTTAACATTCAGTTCCAAGCAGAACTCACAAAGATTACTTTCCGCCGTGTATATTTACAGCCCTACACATCTATTAGCACCATCACTGCTAGTTTATTCTCTTTTTGTGGGTACTTAAATAGACACTGTAGAGTCTTCATTAAATTTCAGGGATATATGCTCGAAGTTTTGCACTGTCGCCATGTGTGTAACGTTAGTTTAAATGTACGTCGTATACAATATGTCAGTATTGTTTTCATCTACGTTTGTGACATTTTACACATCTAGATATAAATGTTTGCTAGTTATCGCAATCAATATTAAAATTATCACTGTCACTTTATATTCCACACACTTATTACACAAACAAGTGTTGCATATTTTTGCAGGATGTAACTAGGTATTACGCATATCATTTGAGAACACTAAAGTAACTATCGCTACTGTCGCTCCCCTCCATCAATATCGCGCGTCCGCCATGTTGTTATTACTGACTATGACCCTTGACAAAAATGGTATTACTTTCATTCGAGAAGTCGGTAACACCCCACCCAATATCCCAGTAGAGATTGTAGGACATTCAAAATTACGGTGCTTTGGTGGCTTCCAATGTCATAAAGTTCATACATAAATTCCGTGAAAATCGGTTAACTGTTAGGAGAATGAAAGACATGCGCATGACTGCACCCAGGCGTGCATGCAAACACACGCGGACTATCTTTATAAGCTTACGTATTCCTTTTAAGGAAGGTGACCAAAAAGCACAGCAGACACCAAACTCTACAATAGTAACTTCTGAAAAAGTGTTTGTAGATTGGTCGGTATAAACATGACAAGGCTACTGCTAAATATCACACGAACCTACTGTCCAGCGTCTTACCAAAATAGTCTGTAATGTGTGAATTGCAACGTGACCACGATATATTGTGTAGCGATGGAGCTTTGTGAGAAGTGTATAATGACAGGCGACAGAGTTAAATCGCCATTTATTTTTTCGTGTCATAACCACACACTAATTGATTACCCATTGTATCCACGCGAATAAAGTTTGGTGTTTTGACAGGTTACGGAAACGTCTGCAAGCTTTGTATTACACTTATCTGGTATTTAAAATCACAAATGTAGAAGTGGTTTGGACGTTTGCTGATAAAAAATTTCAAGGCAGAAATGGTTTTCTAAATTACTCGCATGCTCCGGCGTGCGTACGATGTACGCCGAGTGTGCCCATGCACACCTTAATATCTCAAAGACAGCTAACACTTGGTACCTTGTGTCACATTATTTAAGTCTGTACTTTTAAATAACAGTTCTGTTGCTAATTTTAAAAAGTTTAGTTACGTTTTAGTTTCTTTAATCTGTTTGGTCAATAAAAACAATGTCCTTGATGACTGAGTCCTCAATGAAATGTTTCCCTTTCAAAACACAAAAAATAAAATTACCTGTGTGCACAACCTAATGAAATGTACTGCGCACGCTTGTGTGTCGTACGTAATTAATATTTCATATGAGTGACCGGCCTATTTATTCAGATCAAAGAAAACAGTGGCGAGAATTCTTCTGGGAACTCATTAACTGAACTAAAAATAAATATACCCACGTATCCCACCCTTCCAGATGCTACGAGGCACTAACAAAATTTTAACGATACAGTAGATAGTCCTAATTTAACCCTGCTTTGTTTCGCCTGACTACAGAGACTGTTCACACGACGAATAGCATCATCTGCACGGATCATCACGAGTAAAGTGCTACGGAGAGAGACCTAATGTTCCTACTAATTAATTCGAACTATCCCTCACTGATGTCCACAAGCTCATGTCGTATCCTTCCCATGTGTATGCGGTGCCATACAGCGGGGTTCCCACAACAGATATCCTTCATTCTTTTTCTTACAATCTGTAAATATAGTAATTTTTTTAAAAAGGCCACTCTTTTTAATCATAGTATTGATTTAGCTTTTGTAACCGTGACTGGATAGAGTGACACCTTGCGTCCATTTCTCACGAAATTTCGAAACTAACTCTTATCGGATCGGCTAAAAGTGGACGATTTTAGCCCAGTGAACACATAGGTTGCCCTACAAAATCCACAACTACACCGCTCACTGGACAGACGTTGAACACAACCCGCCAGAACAACAGTAAATGAAATACACAACGATAATAAGACCCAACATTTAACTAGAAAAAATAAAAAGCAAAGACTGAACCCAATCAGTACATGTTTGGACATAAGTTTACATAAAAGACACCACCAGACAACAGCGTGCATATGAGTTCGTGGTAATAAAATTGGTGGCCTAATGAATTCAATAAGAATTTGAATATACCGGGGTTTAAGGCATACAATAAGTTACTGTGTTGACAATATAGTGGAATGTTATATTAACTCTTTAAATTATAGTGGCCATTATGTTAACAGCCAGGTTGAACACTAAAGAGTTATATATTGTGTCCATAAGGTGTACTTATGTTTGCTGTGTGACTACTAAAATAAACAAGACTGCAAGTGGCGTAGCCCTTGACGAAGCACATATAGATCGCCAAGGCGTACTTTACTTTCAAAATGGCATACGGTTTTACGGCACATGCGCAAATTTAATTTCATTTACACAAATAAAGAAAATTATGGCCTTCCCTCTACCACTTCTAACAAACGCACTAGGGCAGAACGTGAAGAGACCTTGTACCACATTTCACCCAAATCTGGCAATAAATTGAAAGTAGGCATAAATATTAATTTATGCTGCTAAGTAAAGTAAATGAAATGAACTTGGTCGCTGACACTGAGGGAGAAAAGGAAGCTGAGGGTGTTTGAGAACATAGTGTTGAGGGGAATATTTGGACCTAGGATGGACGAGGTAACGGGGGATTGGAGGAGATTGCATAACGAGGAGCTAAATTATCTGTACTCCTCGCCCAATATTATGCGGATGATAAAATCGAGAAGAATGAGATGGGATCAGCATGTGGCGCGTATGGGTGAGGAGAGGGGGGCGTATAGGTTCTTGGTGGGGAAACCGGAAGGAAAGAGAGCAGTAGGGAGACCTAGGCGTAGATGGGTGGATAATATTAGGATGGATCTCCAGGAGGTGGGATGTGGGTATGTGGGCTGGATTGGGCTGGCCCAGGATAGGGACAGTTGGCGGACGCTTGTGAGTGCGGTAATGAACCTTCGGGTTCCGTGAAATGCGGGGCATTTCTGGACTAGTTGCAAACCAGTTAGCTTCTCAAGAAGGACTCTGCACCATGGTGTAAGTAAGTAAGTAAGTAAAGTATGGGTTTCATTGCGCCGACTTTTGTGAATCACAGAATCACCCAATAAATATTTATATATTTTTATCCCAATCGGACGAAAAACATGGAAACTACGGATACAGTTTCCTTTACACCTTCGAGTCTAGTATGACTTTAACCCAAAACTGCGAACGAAATGACCTTAAGTTCTTCGGTGCCGACTTTCACCAAAATGGGACAGTAAGAACGGAAGGTACGAATAGCAATTCACTTACGCCCCTACGTAAAGTATGACTGTCAGTGAGTCGATTTTTATGAGACTCACACTTACTCGACAACGTTTGTAAAGAACCCCAAATTTCAAGGAAATCGGACAACAAACAGCTTAGCCGCTTAATCTAGGTCGCTGACGGAAGAAGGACGGACGGATGTGGTCTCTACGTAAGATCTAATAATGACTGTTAGCTACACAGCATTAATCAACAGCTTCTCTTTCTAATGGAAACACACTGTGCTCTCTGTGAGGTATGAAATGAGTATGCCAATGACATGCCTGCACCTCACCACGTCGAGTTAGTCCTCTACGCGGACGACACGGCCATCATAGTCACGTCCCGTAAGCCTGGGCTGCTTGTCGCCTACCCGGAGTCATAGCTCAGCGACCTAGAGCGGTGGCTGAGAGAATGAAGGATCACCATCAACGTCTCGAAGAGCACCGCGATGACCTTCGCAAGGGCCAGAAGGCATTTCCTTAAACCCCGACCAGTAGAGCTGTTGAGGGAGCCAATCAACTGAGTCGACACAGCCCGTTATCTGGGGGTGACCCTAGATATACGGCTGACCTCGTCGCCTCATATCGATCAGGTTAGAAAGAAAGCTGCCCAGAGGCTGACAGTGTTGGATCCTTTCCTGAACAGAAGTGGTATACCCAACGGGAACGAGTCCTGCTGTACAAGAAGCTCATCCGTCCCATGACGGACTAGGCGTGCCCCATCTGGAGGTTCGCTGCCCGCACCCACGTCAGGAGGCTACAGGTGTTACAGTCCAAGTTTCCTCGCCTTGCTGTCGTTGCACTCCGATCTGGGAGTTCCGTTCTTCGCCACCACATTACAGTCCTAACCAAGAGTCTCGACTTAAAGTTAGCTGCTGTAGGGAAAGCCTTAGTTCGGTAATTCGGCAGATATTCAACGCTCATCTAGGGGTGACCCAAGTCGCCTGAAGCGAAAGCTTAGTGCGACCGGGGTCAACAGGCCAGTCGAGGCCAACGCAAAACGGTGACCAAGTCGACGGAACGAATCGTGTCCAGCGCTGTTTAGCTAGGCACCTTTCGGGTACCCCGACTGAGGTTTCTTCGTGATTTTTCCTCATCTGTAAGGCGAATGCCAGGGCACAATGCAAAGACAATGCATGGCAGCTTCACCAAAGTGTCTGACCACAGTCGCACAATTTCGGCTTGCAACAACGCCAGTCTGCACTCAATACCCAGACAGCCATCCAACCAAAGCAAACCCCCCAAATAAAGCCACGTACTACTTGAGCACTAGTCCTTGCGATACCCTAGTCTAGGTCTTCAACCCAGACTCGAAGTCATAAGCGAAACCCTAGTTATAGTATATGGTATCTGTTACTGAGCCCAGCGATGCGGTCAAACGGAGGTATGGCTATACAGAACGAGGGACGTCACTTGCGCTTCGCAAAAGTCTCAGCCCTAAGTTAGCTCTTTGGCTTGCTTGGCTTGGCTTGGCTTGGCCTGGCCTGGCCTATACATAAGTATCCGATGATCTGATGATGGCAAACAAAATACTCAAATATTTCGCCATTTTAACTTGCATATTTTAACTGTATGTATTGAAGGTTACAATGATGTTCACTGGAGAAAACACGGTATATTACTTCAGTCAGTCAGTCAGTTGGATTGTTAGAGCCCTTCACTAATCGTTCAAACAGCTCAGTGTACTATCAAAGATGAAATCATTTTACCTACCTAGCAGACGTTAAGTGTACTGTACAAGGTGTGACAACTGCTGCATGAGGGTTATAAGTGTCTCTAAAAAACTGAAATCAGCTGAGTAAATAACCTCATGGTTTAATCACTGTTACACGTGTTAGACTAACGTAAATGTATTAAATGTATTCGATATGCCATGCAGATATTCCACGAAAGCATACTGAAAGAGAAAGCACAGACCTATAACAGATACACGCCATTTCCCCTATGTCCACACAGCAATGCATGTACTTTACACTGTGTTGCTGAGAAAAACTGTGGAATACCGTATTCCTTATCCTACTCCATTCAAGCCACTGACATCTTCCTCGTTAGTGTCTTGTGTTTCAAGTCCTTTGAAACGCCATTAGGCGAAAAATTATTACAGTGGTGTTGACTTAATATGAAATAGAAATGTTAATGTAATTTGCAGAAACAATGTGGACAATATGAAAACATAAAAAGGCAAATAAAGGGATCATACAAAATGTCACTTCAATTTACATATTACCTCTTCCCAGTTTTTAAAATTAGATTAATCACACAAGATGTGCTTTGATATTCTCAAATACTATCCTCGTATGAGTATTACTTAAATGGGTTTTCAAAATGGCAACCTTGAATCACATCGAGGAGACTGGTTGACTAGCTCCATGTCAGACCAGACAAGTACATTTACGAGTTTATTAACCCTTCAGAGATGAAAAAAGTGAAAGTACTCTTCTAGACAATGCTCCCCCAACCCTCTCCCACTTCCCAACCGCCGGTTTCCGAAACGGCTTCCTCTTTGAAGATCCGAAACGGCTTCCTCTTTGAAGATCCAAAAGATTCGTCCATTTGTCCTTCATGTGACTGCATCATGTAGCTGAAGATGAGTATGGAGGATTGGTGTAATACTAGTTACAGGCGAGTATAGAAGTCCTCGGAGCAAACCAACTTCCAGTGCCACTTTGTCCACCCTAAATCCAAGAAGGACTAGCCCAGGAATAAATCAAGGCCTTCGCAGTGACAAGCCGCCGATTAAGGCCGACGATTTATCTCAGTCACATTTCAAGATTCAGTTTGTAAACACGCCCCGTTTCGGTCATAAAAACCAACCACTTAATTTTATTTTAATCGAGGATATCCCGTTGTGTTTTAATTGTAAAAGTAAAAAACAAAATGTTTTAAAATTAACGTCAGAACAAAACGGTGTATAAATATTAGTATTTCATTGTGGCAACGTGTTGTCACAATAAAATGCTAATATCCAAACTATAAAATACTAATATTTATATACTGTTGTGTGTTGACGGTAGTTTTAAAACATTTTGTTTTACTTTTACAACCAGTTAATGCTGTACAACGTAATAACCGCTGCTTGTTCTGAGACCCACAAAAAATAAAAGAAATGCCCACTGCGGGCAAGGTATACAAATTTTAATGTTAAGACTGAAGATTTATAAAGTAATCTCTAGGCTTTACAGAATGGGTATCCAACCTTTTATGGTACAGGGCCACACGGATTATTTTTAGCTGGTTCGCTGGCCGCGCGTGGAAAACAAAAACAATACGCGATATGCCTAAACGTCTAAATTATTGTGAAGATTTTATAGTATATACACAATTTACAAATGTGGCCGCGCGCAGCATAATACGAACCTGGTGGGCCGTGGGTTGGACAGCCATTCTTCAACGAGTTTTAAAAAAAAAGTTACTCTCATATAGGCCTATTCGCCGTGGGGTGCTTAAAATCGAATAGGCCATATTCAAAGAAGCAGCACCAGAAAAAAGAACCCCGTTTACCTACGGCGTGTTAAAATCTCATATATCGGACATGGAGCATGCAGAAAAATATGTAAGACTACCTAAACAAATACACTAAACTTCATTACCATCTGTTTTTCATAATTCCTGTTTTCAGTATTGCTGGAAATATCTGACGTAAAGTGAGGTTTTTCGTATTTGTCTTTCTTCCAAATGTTTGTATGATGCGTGTTTAATAAGACAAAAGCCTGAATATACGTATTAATAATAGGACTGGATTCCCAATATATACAGTAAGGCGATAAGCATGGCTTATTACGTATTTTCCTGCTACAGTCCCACAATCAATGTATGCACCAGTCGCCAAATATCTTAAATATTTTATGCAATTATTTTAAGATACAAAATTCTAAACCATACATAAACAATGAGGCTATAACATTTCGGAGAACAAAAGTTTCAAAATAAAGCTTTCCCTGTGCACGCAATGATGGAATATAGGGAAGTGTCCTTATAGTTCCACTCATTCGTTCTTTCGGCATTAGAAAGACAGGAATGGTCAGCTTCACTCCCCGGTCGCTTTATCTGCGTCAAAAATACTCCCGGTACCCACTGGATATGGGGCTGAGGGGCCCCAGAACCGATCTGGATATTGGGGTAAATCAATATTTAATTACGTATTGGCTATAACCATTAATAGCATGTATGCATCTAAACGTCACATTTTTAAAATTAATATCTCTGCAATATCTACAAGAACAGTGTTACAGCGGCTATGTAAGCCAACAGGTGAGCCAGTCTCCTCTACTTCTCCCCGCAGTGATATATGCGCTACCCACACTGCACATAGAAGCTCTCTCAATGCGATGGAGGAGCAACGCACATCAATATAATCATGAGGCTTTTAAAAGCAACACAAGATAGGTCCCAAGGTGATACGCGTGTACAGCATACCAAACACAAAATACGATCCCAACTCTGTTAAACATTTCATGTTTATAGCCGAAATGTTTCTTTTAAAGGGAACTTCTAAAATGCCCTTACTTGTTTCTAGGCGCTTCTCGATGTCTTGCGATGTGTATTTCTGTACGAGCATGACTCGCACGTGTGTAATACACCTGTCATATTAGTATACTCTAAAGATATTCTGTATAATATTTAACGACGCTTTCAATTACTGACAATACACAGCGTCAGTGACAGATGAATGAATGAGCATGGAGGACTGGTGGAATGATAATGCCAGAGTATAACTGAAGTACCTGGAGAAACATCTGTCCCTTTGTCACGTTTTCTACCACCAAACCCACACTGACTGGCCTGAGATTGAACTCGGGCCTCCGCTGTGAGAGGCCGGCGACTAACCGCTCCAGCCACGGCACTCCCACTTACTGGTTGATTAACTCATTAGAAACAAATGTAATATCACAGTGAGTGTTAACGTAGGCCTATGGTTTGAAACACTGAGACATTTAGAGTCTGAATTACAACTTATTTTGTAAAGTTACGTTTTCAGCATCGAATAATGAATTAGCATGAGCAACCTACAAATAGGCCCTTTTTAAGGTGGTAATACAGGTACACAAATGCAGGGGTAGTAAGTACTAGTGTCATATGAACAAAAAATAGAAATAAAAGTAATACAATTTTGTATCGTTGCACCGTGCATTCTGTAGTTTAATTACACACACAAACACAAGCATATATATATATATATATATATACAATTTAAGAAGTCTAAAATTTACATTAAAGCACTTAAAACGCTCCTACATGTTTCGATCACACGATCAGCCTCAGGGAGCATACATTGTTCCTTGCTAAAGTCATAATTTAAAACATTCAGTGAATTACTTCATTGTGTTAACTTTGATGCTATGGCAGCATGTCATGTTTTTGTGTGTGAGTCGTACACTGTTTAGAATAAGCCTGGTTATGGATGTGCGTCGTATGCTGCGTAGCGTGAGACAGTATGTGCGTCGTATGCTGCGTTGCGTGAGACACAGTATGTGCGTCGTATGCTGCGTAGCGTGAGACACAGTATCACGCTACGCAGCATACGTCGCACATCCACAACCAGGCTCATTCTAAACAGCGTACGACTCACACATAAAAACACGACATGCTGCCACAGCACCAAATTTAACATAACGAAGTAACTCACTGAATGTTTTAAATTATAACTTTAGCAAGGAACAATATATGCTCACTGAGGATGATCGTGTGATCGAAACATGTAGGAGGGTTTTAAGTCTTTTAACTTAAATTTTAGACTTCTTAAATAATATATATATATATATATGTACATGTGTTGGTGTGTGTAATTAAATAAAAAAATACAAATTATCTCCGAAGCGTTAACGCACTTTCATTATAAAAATTCGTCGCATCAGGAGTCAAAGATCACGTTATTGTCTTGTTGGAAGGAGTTTTGCCTCGTCACCTTTGCGCCACCCTGTAGTACAGACTTCTTTCTGGCCCGTACGACGTGTCTTGTCTGTTATACTGATTGCATCACGTAGTTTCTACCGACAGATAAATTATTAAGCAACATACAGCGAACCACATATTATTCGTCAATGACAAACGTTTCACGCAGCGTAATACTATCGTCATTCAACAAACTATGTCCTAATGAAAGAGAGAGAAAAAGAGAGAAAGGAAACCGAACACAAGGCTACAATGTTGAACGACATTATGTCCGCTCTGACTTTCTGCCCAGTATCGGCCCCATTCCTTTAATAGAATTTGTAATGTAAAATGTATTCCAGAGTGTAAAAAAGACTACGACTAGGCCCACGCGATGGTGGTACTCTTATTTAAATTATTATTATTAGTAGTAGTAGTAGTAGTAATAGTAGTAGTAGTAGTAGTAGTAGTATGGCCCTGAGTTCGACTCAGCCTCTAACAGAAATGAGTACCAGGGGTATCTCCTGGAGGGTAGAGGCGGCCGGCGCGTTGGGCTGACAACCTTGCCACATTCAAGTGCCGACTGTCTAGAAATTCTGAAAACCTCAACTTCATGGAGGCCTAAGGGCCTGTCTACAGACATGCATATCTGCGTTCCTTCGTTTTGGACCCTGAGGATGTCACGAATCTAAGTATAGGAGCCATCTGGAACTTTGGTAAAGGATCAGGACTCCTTTATCCTAGTATCAGAGTATGGGGCACAAAGGACCTGTTTTAAGACCTAGGTGCATCGGGCCCGCAAGGGCTTGAATCCAAATACTATTCTATTCTAAGGGCCTGTCTAGGCTTGCACAGGGACAGCTTTAGTTGTAGTAGTAGTAGTAGTAGTAGTAGTAGTAGTAGTAGTAGTAGTAGTAGTATAAACAGTAGTAGTAGAGGAAGGAGAGTCGTGCGCTAGGACCTGAGACAAACCCTAATCCTATTTTGGTCCGAAGGAAAGTTCCTTCACCATTCTGTCAGGTATTCAAGTGAACCGGTCCTTACCTCAAACTCTCAGCCCGTGTGTGATCCTCAACACAGACAGATGTGCCTAGCTAGATAATGGAATTTTGTGATGGCAGGAGTGATCATTCTAAATTATTCTTAGTGGTTAGTTTGCCTTTTAGAGCGCATGTAGAGTGAGTGGGTCATGTTTTAATGCAGGATTTTTCAGTCCTCGTACACTACATGTTGCTGCTTTCATTCCATCACCTCATAATCGTGGGGTGTACTTTAAGTTCCGATTCTACTTTGTCGAATGTAGTACACTGTAAAGAGGGTACCAGCTGTTTCTACCCGTTTCTGTTACACATAAATTGCGAAGTCCCTTCTTGCAATTCGCTGCATTATGTAGTGAGTAGTTAATAAACCTGTGGTAGGGAGTTAATTAAAATGTGGCTGGCGGAGAGACAATACCTTGCCCTCTCTGCATCACTGTAAATCAACTTTGGTGTAAGCTTGAACCCCACTGCACAAGTCGTAGGAAGGATAAAACCAGTTAACGGTTACGCACCTCACTTCAAAATGACGAGCAATCATTAATACTTACAAAGAAAAATCAGCTCATCTACTATCAATGACAATAAATAATATCGAGTTACATGTTTCTTGTTGTATAAATATGCAGTACTGTTCTAAAAATAAACACTGAGGCGACGCAAGTACCATGGTCGAAATAGTTTCAATTGCGTCAATAAGCGTTTTTCTAGACTCCAAATCCTTAAGAGTTTTCATTCAGAAACGAGGACACGGAAGAGTTTGGACATTTCTTTCCTTAGTTCCAGCAAAACTGATAAAGTTATGAAATGATATCCATTTTGTTGCTACAGTAATCAAGAGTCGCGGATCAGAGCTGCATATTGGCCCAGTTACAAGACAAGCCTTAGCTACAGTATGTTAAAAAATTGCTGCTCGCGCTGAAAATTGGTGCACTAAATGGAAGTCAGAATATTGGTTACAGGTTAGGCGTGGGTTGCCGAGACTGTATTAGTTACATCAACACGCCAGAAGAATCTGGAGGTTTGGTGTACATTTAGAAAGAAAAAGGCAATAGGTACAGGTGTTTAGGCAATAACACAACAATTTTATTTTCCAAAGATATTTAATAGTGGATGATAATAATAACATGTTTCGGCCTATTCCGGCCATCATCAGGTTTTCATCCGAAAGAGTGGTGGTAGTGCATTATAGGATTGATGCGGTTGTGTCACGATGGCGAGATCTCATCATCTATGCTATCTATTAATGTTATTGTTAAGTGACGTGCGGGGAGGGGGGGTTCCGTGATATGCGCTAGCTCGTGTAGGTATCTATTCGCTGCTGTCCTATGTGGGTTTCCAGCTGTAGTCTGTTCTTCATCGATGTTTAATGCTGATGAGCGTTAGCTATGTGTTCTGTGGAAAAGAGAAAGAAAGGAATAAACTGATGTGTGTTGGTGTGTGTGTGTGGATTGGTGACTCGTGTGATGAGTCGTAATTAAGTTACATATTTTTAATCACCACTTAATTATGACTCATCAAACGAGTCACCAACCCACACACACACCAACACACATCAGTTTATTCCTTTCTTTCTCTTTTCCACAGAACACATAGCTAATGCTCATCAGCATTAAACATCGATGAAGGACAGACTACAGCTGGAAACCCACATAGGACAGCAGCGAATAGATACCTACACGAGCTAGCGCA
>Ga0123355_10004382_pt1 | contig 20523 bp, 16 predicted proteins | sample TergutEmb28metaG_3_FD_89872 | JGI IMG/M metagenome (GOLD analysis project Ga0123355, IMG submission 89872) | Embiratermes neotenicus P1 segment gut microbial communities from Petit-Saut dam, French Guiana - Emb289 P1 | ecosystem: Host-associated > Arthropoda: Insects > Digestive system > Gut ...
GGGTGTCACGTGGTTAGCGCAACGAGTCCCCACGGCCGTTAATCTCTGTTTTCTGAACCTGGAGCCGCTACTTTTTTATTCAAGTAGCTCCTCAGTTTGACCTCACGAGGCTGAGTGGACCCTTTTCCAGACCCACTACTACTCAGAAAATCTGGTAGCGCCGGGGATCGAACCCGGGACCTCTGTATCTGTAGCCAGAAACTCTGACCACTAGACCACAGAGGCGGTCTTTCCTGGAACTGCTGTTGTTATTAAAGAGAAAATCTTGTACTTTCGATTCTTGTATATCTTAAGTGCCAACATGTCAAAATGAAATTTAATAATTTTTATTTATTACATCTCTAATTCTATCCTTACCCAAACATATCATTTATTCCAAATTATTTATTTTACAGGAGATAATAACCAATTATAACACGAAATATTCAGACGATTTAAAAATGCTATGATTTACAATTCCCAACAAATGTGAAAACATTCGGAATTGCAAAGGCTTTTCTCTACAGTGTAAGATCCTGTTACAACCCAAGAGTTTCGACGCTTACAACTTCTGTTGTAACATGAGCATCGTACATGTATAGTGTCGACTTAGTCTGAAATCATCGGAAGCCACACGATTTGTGCACAATAAAGCCCCAATAAGCCCAAAAGATCTATCTGAACGTTTATACGACGGCATATATAAACATTCACAAAATAGTGCTCTCATCGTGTTAATGGAAATACACTAGCCTGTGACCTGTGTGACAATATACACGTATTGTTACCATGTGAGAAAGGACATCTCACAGACACTTACGCTGGCCCGACAATTCGACGGAAGATCGTCATTTCAGCTATAGTCTGCTCTCAGTTATCATAAAGTACGAATTTCCGAGAAGTTGTTACTGCCATACGGTGCTAAAGTCTGTCACAAAATGAAGGATGACAACAACATGAATCTTCACAACCCTGAAATCTCAAGGCTCCTTATGCGGGCTACATTTAAAAAAATACCGTAAAGTGCGATGAGCTGTTCACAGTAACTCACACTTAAGCACCTGAAACTGAGTACCGTAACGCAAACCGCAACTGAAAATGATTAAAAGCTTGTTATTAAAGTAATATATAAGAACGTTACTTCAGGTAATGTCGTCGTATTCTAGTAAATACTTGTACATTATTTCCTTCGACTCTGTTATTTTGTACTACAAATCAGAAGTATTTGTAGAAAGGGAGAACTATTAACATCTTAATTCAGCCACAAATATGATGGTGGTTGGTAAGGATAGACAAGTGTCGTATTGTGCCGCTACAGTAAGAACTGAAATTCCAAGACACAAACATTAACCCGCACACCATATAAAACACAAGAAATACGATTCAACAGTCAAAGGCATTTAAATTAACGGATTACACAGAGGTACCGTCTTGTTGAAACGTAAAAATCAGGTAACAGTTTCTTAGCTATAAAACCCAAATCCTCCATCCGAATAAATAAAACCTGTTTCACATACAGCTCATGGCAGCACCCTTCATATCATCTCTTGTTTTTAGTTTCCCAAACCTGTAAGTTACGCTACTGTGTGTAGCCCGCAGTCAGCTGGAGAAGCTCAGAATGGTGCTTTTGGAAATTTTACAGACACATGGCACATCTGTTCAGACCGATCATCAGGCAGACGAGGGACATACACATGCAGCTGAGGAAGTATTTGGTGTCTTGCAGGAAAAACTGAGCAGCTGTATACGTCATCATCAGCAATAAAACGGTATATTTTAAAAAAAATAGTTTATCAAGATCCAGGTTAATATTTTAATTAAGGAGGACACAAATTTCCCTTAGTAAAGAGTTTACAATTTTTCAGTTATATGGAAGTGCTAGAACAGACAATGAACTTGCTGCTGCTCTTCTTATCAATAATGTCCTTTGCCACCTTATCAGAAGTCACGGTAAATTATCCTGATAACAGAATCCGACAACGGCGGAAACAGGAGCGCAGATCCTTTTGCAACTTCGGTAACTAATGACCAATTAACATAGAATTATTTTGCACAATACTTTAATTTCCATCTACGTCATTACATTTTCACTGAACAGCGGTAGGAGTTCGATATAGAGATATACAGACAGACATCTAGCTGTTCAAGTGTATCTTTATCTCAATTACCATAAAAACATCAACATTCATATTAATATCTTTAAGCCGTATGTCCTTATACAAGAAAGGTAAATTTTCCCTTGCAGGATGATACTAAACGAAATTTATGTTCCTCACAGTAGCAGTTACAGTGAGATTTCATGAATCACAGCTGATCGTAAATTTGAAAGAGTAAGTATTGAGGACATATGAATTCAGAATGGTGGTGTAATTTAATAATACACATCTCAAACAGGATCGACTGCAGGGTGTGGAGCTCTTATTGCGAAAAGTTCAGTTCACACGAGAAGATTTATGACCATTCTCATTAAAGAATATATTTTTTTGTAAAAAATGATCCAGTCGTGTTTGATATACGGTTACTTATGTTTCGGAAAGGCACTTTTCTTCAAATTAAGGAAATTATAGAAGAGTTAGGAGCGAAGGAATGCAAGAAGCATTAGCAACGCTGCAGTGCTTCGTAACGTTACAAGTTCTCTGGTCACACGAGTCAGAAAAGGCATCCAAGCAGACGAAAGACACTTCGAACAATTTGCTTGAGTGCTGAACGGCCAATCTGTAACTGTACATTTAACAACATAGCTCAATAAATGCATAACGCTTCTCTTTCCTTTCTAATTTATTAAATGTACTTCAAAAACTCATAACTCCTGAACCGTTGCCAATCAGACCCATTTGTATTTGACGTTCGTGACTCAGCATCAGCTCTGGAATTAAATCCCTAAATATTGATCTTAACTCCTGGGACACTCCGTATAATATAAACCACATGCAACTACTCCTACTCTCACAGCACTTCACAGTTTAGACTCTCAATATATTTACAAGGTCAGTCCATAATGAGTGCACGTAAAAACGAAACTCTTCCGGAAGACTCACTCCATGGAATGGTGGTTCCGTTTTCCCTCAATTTGATGTCATTATATACAAATTTCAGGCTTATTTCCGAACACACTTCTATGCCCTTACTTTTAAGAACCAAACTGCCAAGTGATCGCTTCATGAAGCCTTGTTCTGTAGGGGAGCCAACTGGTCCACTCCACCCGAAAATTTAAGGGCAGTTAAAATTATTAAGTAGAGCATTTCCGTCTTCCTGAAGCACTGAAAATTTTCCTCATTACATGTAAAAATATGAATTTGCACAAAACAGCCTTTGTGTCCATTCTCGGGTAGAAAACGTAGGAAACTGGTTTTGGAAGATACCCATGACTGATTTCACATTACCAATATATAAGTACTTGATTAAATGATATACGATGAACCAATTGACCTCTGATCGGGAGATGGTATCTCCTGGATTCGAACTCAGGCTAACCTGCTACGAGATACAATAACAATACACCTTCCACCTGTAATCAGACGCTATTTTTATCATTTTGTTCTCCCACTTACATTTTACGTTTTATAAAATAAAATTCCTAATTATTTTTGTTCCTTCCTCTTAGGAAATCATTCTGCCCATACTCCTTTTTTCCCGTATATTTCAGAATATGAAAATGACATTCCCCTCATTACTGGACAGGGGATTTTCCCCCCTGTTATCTGCTCCTCAGACCCAGTGTTTAACATCTCTGTTCTAAATAACGCTATTACACTCCCGTTCTTGCTACCACAGTGAGATGCTATTCCTCATTTCCTCACACATTATTAATTTAATAAAATACATCAGTGGACTTCTATATTTTACGTCCTTTAAAATTATTTCACCTGACTCCATTAATTTACATACTGCTTTCACATCCTTTCTTGCAGGATATACCAAATAAATACCAAACAAATTTGTGTCTAGTTCTTTCCAAAATGTTTGGCATAAAACCCAAGTTTCTGCCTGTCTCTTTTGCAATCCTACAATCACTCTATACGATCATCACAATCCATGTTAGTAGTGTATATGTATGTTACGTGACACGCAAATACCAAGGGTTTACTTGACACAATATGTACGGCAATTAGAAAATCTGTCGAAAATTATCTGCCAAAATTTAAATGTTTAAACATATTAAAATATCTGCTCAAATGCAAATATATGCGCCAACTAAAATGTTAATTATATTGAATCTATTATTTTAATTTTCTCCTTTGAAAGTTATCCTTAACAATGTTAATATTCATTTATCTATTATCTTCTTTTAATAAAATTTTAAAGGCGTCATTCAACTACACATTCACACTTCTCGATACGTATCGAAATCCGCTGTATAATATGAACAAACGGCGTTATCAGTCACGTGGTTATTTAAAGTAAAATCAACCCCAACTTGCCATTGTACACGAACAGTCTATGTACATCGTGTGTCCTGACGTGCTCAGTTAGGTAGGTGAGACTTCTTGAGGGATACGGGTGTGGTTTATGGAATCGCATAAAGTGTTCACTATTTTTTATTTATTTATTTATTTATTTGCATCTGAGGTAAAAAGTCTGCACTTGTACAGTTAATCAACTACCAAAGATGCGACCTCTTTTTTTCACTCTACCTGAAATCGGATTTTCTAGACACGTATAGTAACTGCACTGCAGAACTACTTCAGGTGATCCCACGGTGAGCAACCTCGGTTACACAGCTCGCTTACTTGACTGCCAGGGATCAAACCTCGTGGTGAGTATGAAAATTTATTTTATTAGTTTAACTGAAGGATGTCCGTTCAGTAACAGCAGAAGTGCTCCAGCTCTTTAGAAGGACGGACGAACAAACATAAAGACTATAAGCGTTTCCGTTGCAAGTTCTTGCGAATGTGTCTAAAATGATGAATTTCGATTATTTAACCTGCAGTGTAACATGTAAGAGACGCGTTGACGTTAAATTTAAATAGAAGTAACTAAACAATACTTTGGATCCGGTAGATGCCCATTACCTAGATGTCCATTACCTATATGACCATTACCTAGATGCCCATTACCTAGATGCCCATTAACTAGATGACCATTACCTAAATGCTCGTTACCTAGATGTCAATTACCTAGAAGCCCACTACCTAGATGCCAATTACCTAGATGCCCATTGCCTAGATGCCCATTAACTAGATGCCCATTACCTAGATGCCCATTACCTAGATGCCCATTACCTAGATGCCAATTACCTAGATGTCCCATTACCTAGATGAAAATACCTAGAAGCCCATTACCTATATGTCCATTACCTAGATGCCCATTACCTAAATAACCATTACCTAGAAGCACACTACCTAGATGCCCACTACATAGATGCCCGTTACCTAGATGCCCATTAGCTAGATGCCCATTACCTAGATACCAATTACCTTGATACCCATTGCCTAGATGCCCATTACCTATATGCCCATTACCCTTCCTGTACGGGGTAACGTTTAATGGTATCCCCCTTAGAAATATAAATTGCATTCCTTTACATATTCAGCAGTTCCGCATTCATGTCTCGAACCGAAAAGAGGATCATGTTATTTTCGCCCTGTTCCACAGTTCCTAAAATCAAGGTACGATGATTCTGGTTCAAATTGGATAGGTCTCCTTCCTATACAACACCCACAATATACTTCGTCTCTCATCCCACCATTCGAAGTCATGCTGCCAGTAAAATTAACATTGACGTCAAAAGCGATGCAGATACACGCGCACTTCCAAGCAGAACTCACAACTTTAATTTGCACACACAGACATGTCTCCTTCTACGTGTTATATAGTAACATCATTTTACAGCACTACTCGTTTGATGAGGACTACTTTGGTATATATTCCACATAAATAAAATTATTTTGGTATAAAACAACTAATTTTACTACATCGTAATTTATGCTAAATGTGCACATATATATACACACAATACTGACATACTAACGTGATCGAATTTCATAGGAACTTCAGAAGACAATTGCCAACAGACAATTAAATATTAATATTACAAACAAATGCTAAAATAACGTTCTCACAGCATCGGGATTATTAATATCTATTTTAAAATCATGTATCAATTTATCTTGCAAAAGTGCATTTTTTTCGCCATATTATTTTATTAAGCACAACTTACGAACATGATGACACACTAGTGGCGCCACAGGTTAAAATGTTCATTCTGCCCCCCTACACTTCCCGTGAATCTGTTTGGTCACATACCTATAAACACACCCATCAATCGACCCACATCCACCCCAACCCTGGAAATATTTCCTTAACTGCAGTCCCATAATGATCACTGATTGAAATTGTAATCGGGATTCATTCATCACAGCTATCGGACAATAGAGTGCAAAATGGTTCACTTTTCAGAATTCACTGCTTAGTTAGCCACATCACACTGTTCGTTGGAATGTCCCCATAACTCCAGCAACAAGCACAAGCTGATAACAGGAAAAAATCGGCTTTCTCAAAGTCCTGACCTGCTCGAAACACAGACAAGACAGGCAATAGACATATAAACGTCACATTGAAGAGAGTTCATGTAACATTTGTTGCCGCGGACAAGCAATAAATATTATATATACTGAGTTTTGTATTTTCAGCCTTAGGTATCCATCACGCAAGGCATGCGCGGTATTATATTGTCGTTTGCAGCCTGCCTGCCTCGACCATGTATTTGCACTTTATCTCACAAATGACACAGTTTTCGGAACAAAGAATTTATTAAACAATTTTTTTCATTTTCCCTCTAAAATTGTTATTCTAAAATGAATTCGACGAGATATTATTATAAATGTACTCAGGTTTTTATAAAAAGTAAACACTTTTATATCGGATTGTAATGAAAATTTTTGTTGGCCAATTTTTGAGAAATGTTCAAATATATTATTTATGGAAATCCATCAAGTGAAAGGAGTGTTTTTCCATGCGGACGGACGGATAGAGTGATGGCCAAACAGACAGACAGACAGACATGGCGAAGCTAACTGTCGTTTTCCGCAATTTTGTGAACCCGCCTGAAAATGTATTTCCAAGGTACTGTTACCGACATCCACAGTTAAGTGAGGGTATCACTTTACGACCATCAAACTTCTTGACAACACATTCCTCCCCTGTTACTAATTTTAATTGTTTTAAAGTGTTCGACGAAAGGACGTATTAAATTGCAGACTTTAACTTTCGAGAGCCTACAGAGATGAAATTAAATATGTTGCGGGCCAGTAGGTGCTATCTACAATAATGTTGCTAATTCTCTTTGAATGAGAGACAGGCCGTATATCGCAACTTCACGGCACGCTCCGCTAAATACTTGTAGTTTAACGCGAGATCTAACATTTGGCGGAATTTAAGAGGAGCTGGTCACATGGACGGTCAGATCAAAGGGAAACAATAACAGGTACTTTTATTCTAATGTTTAGTTTGCCTTTGAATATTATACTGCAGGTGAATATGATAAACAGTTTCAATAACATGCCTACTGCAAATGTACTGTCAGTTAATGTCTAATTCACTGTTTAATTTTCAATTACTCCAGCTTAACCAGAGACGAATTAGGCTTTAATTTCCACAAAACCTTATTACAACATAATAAAGAGGTATAAGACAAAAAAGACTAAAATTTTCAAGAGTGCGATTGTTTGGTTTTATGATCGATTAAAAAGCGAAAGGAAAGGGCGCCGAGCGTCCCGGTGACGTTTTACATCCTGAGATTCATAAGAAAAATGTCGAAATCCTTAATGCCACCAGTGGCTAAACTGACCTACTCCCTAAAAATCTGATTTGCAGCCTGTGAAAAATCGTAGGTCTAATATCCATTTGCAGCCAGAATATCGGATGTTTCTCTTCTGTAGACGCTGTATTGCACCAGACATCCCCATGTCACCTGTCAGCATCCACATCACGACATAGTGTATGAGCATTTATAACGGTCAAACATTGCATTTTCTAGTTGCAGATTATCGACAGGCTGCTGCCTAACTTAACACTAACTAAAAGGTCGTTCTTCCTCCAGTTGTGATTCGGTTACAGCTACACAGATCTCCTAATGAGGTCTCCCTCCATTAGCTGATGCTAAGAAAAACTCCAGTTATAACGTGTTCTAAATTGAAACTAAATATTATACAAGGTATCAGTTCATCTAAATATTCCCTACTGGTCACCTAACATGGGGTCACACCTGGAAGTACCTCTAAGCCATTTCCGATGGAATTTTTGCGAATCTAAAGGGGAAGAGAGGAGGAAGAAAGAGAAAATGAAGGGAGATGAACAAGAAATATAAGGAGGAGAAAATGCAAATGGATGCAACTGGGACCCAGTAACAAGTCTTTGGTTCGTCGGCGGACTTCAACACCGTGAATCAGAAGTTTCGACTCACCCAGCTGGGACGGCTAAATAGAAATGGACATCAGAAGTTCAGCAACCGAAACAATGACCACAACTGTACTTGCCCCAGGTAGTGGTAAAACACCGGGCCAAGTCTCATCCACGTCTGCATTTAAAATTGGGATGATCAAGTCTACAGTAAAAGGAAACAGCATCCTCCAACCCTACATATGTCAATCACACGAATCACTAGGCGTCTCGCAATGACGTGTCCGAGCTTCTGAGAATGAGATGCAACCCAGCAAACAGTAATCTAGAGCAGACAATGTCAAGACGGCAGGAAATTCTGTAGACCTTCAGTAACAGTGAGGCGACTACACTAACATATGAGTTCTGATCATGTGACCACGATTTTGTACTCAAAACTCTTAACCATGTAACACACTGAAGATTAGACCATCCTTTTCTCAAGGAAAGTGCATTAATTTATAATATCGTAGACAGTTATTACACAATTTCTACCTGAAATAGAGTCACAAATGAGGCTGCAAATTTCACACAAATGTTTCACAACTTCAAGAAGGAAAACATGGTCTCGGGTTGTACATTCCTAAGTTCAACGAAGCGAAATTTCGCAATTTTAAATTTGTGAAGAAACTGACAGTGGGGCATCATCAGACTGACAGGCAAATATTCACGATATGTCCAGTGGTTTCGTTGCCCTTGTTTGAAGCGGTTTGGACGACATTTTGACACATCACCGCCATCTAGTTTCAACTGTCTAAAGCACGAAGTTACATTTTATAAAATTTTACAGAAATTAAAGGAAGTAAAAGCGCTTGCGCGATGTGATGTAACGCCCTGGATCCACAGAACAAAATCGGTCGGTCCTACCAGACGGTTACTGTCGTACAGTGAGACGTGGACTGCACAGTGTTACGGTCACGTAGTTGTGACACGGAAGTACAAGTAGCACTGTCGTACAGTACATGAAGCGTATCAACGATAGCACTAAGGCTAATGCATCAGGTCGCACTAGTAATAATTTGTACGAGAGTCGTTTTAAGAAAATTCTCTTTGTATTTCGACTGAGTGGACTTCAAATTAAGCTACAGCCAGTGTCAAGAATTTACAGAATTTATTGTGTTATCATAATGGTGTGTTTTTACACTACTACTCTGTGTGTTCTTATGGATACGTTCGTTCACAGACGCCAACTGGATTACGCCATGAAGAAATTGCGTGTATTTATTGCATTTGCACTTGCTGTGTGGATACACATCAGTATCAGGTAATCAGTCTTGGAATTTTTGTTCACAACGGCAGTATTGTTCTGCTACAAGCACAAGAAAATTTTTAAATAGACTGTTGCTCCTTTACATAATTGTTTCTATTGATACTTATTACATACTAATATAACTAATATTCTTGTTCGTAAGGCGCACTACACCTGACAAGTTCATATTACGTGATGGAATGAACAATAGATTCCGTTGTTTAAATTAGACGGTTTTTACAGCACTGTTAATAGCTCTACGATAATTCAGCAATGCTGAAACTCAGAATCCACATTTGTTACATCCGCTCATTTATCGCATCACGTACATGTTTGATATAACGGATTATTACAATTTTTTAAACAATCTTTCTTTGTAAATTCCTACACCATATCTATATACACTCCTTTGCACTATCCTGGTTCATCGAACTTCTCTTAATGATCTGGGTCCTGGTCTCGACTACACCTAAATTGCGATATGTTAGATTATCCTGATTAATATTACGCACATTTTTTATGTTCCTGGAAATTTTGAAATAAAATATTAATCTTTATTCGCTACAATGGTACATCACGATGTATTTAATTTTTTTCATAAAGTAAATATAATAAAAAAAGTAAGACAGAAAATTTCACACTCTATTTTTATCGAAACATACGTTTACGATCCCAGAATATATCGCTTAAAAAACTCATGAAAAATATTTTTTCCGTAAGCATCGATAACAAAAACCACAAAGACAAGTGCACTAATTTCACATGAAGAGTCTTTCTTAATAATCAACATTAAGACTTTTCATATCCTCATTGATAGTAACGAAGACGACACACCGTTCCGCTGCCTGTGCCTACGCTTTGGGATGTTCAAAGTGTTATTTTAGAAGATCGAAATATAAATATTAGAACTCATGACTCAGTAAGTCAGTATCTAGTAATGTTTCATTTATTAATTGCAGTTTTTTTCTCATCACAGTTATCGTAAATCCGACATCGAACAACTTCTTAGCCTGACGGATCTCTTCACATGGGAAGAACTGCCGATCAGAGATTCTGACACAGGATATTTGACAAAGGCTGGGTACATCCCAATCATCCACGCACTTGCTAAGAACATGAACGCCTTCCTCATTGCGTTTAACATTATCCAGTTTATCGTGCGCAGTGTGATAAGCCATGATATGCTCTACGCGAGTTGGTACCCTTTTGACGTGTCAGTGAGCCCAATGTATGAAATCGCAAATTTCACACAGGTAATATTAAATAAACAAACTTATTAAATTGTATGAAACAGAAAAACTTTTAAGCAAATAAGAATAAGAATTTTACACACACGTGAAATACGATTCTCAGGTATGTATATAATACCACTTATTTTTCATACATAAACTTTTGAAGTATTAACTTGAGAGAAAGCGTTTATATTCCTCTTTGTCATCTGCATTTCTGCACACTCAGAGATCCCGAAATTGTATAATGTTACATTTCACTCATTTTATACAGTCAAATTATCATCGTTAAAATTAATTACGAGAGTCTCAACTCCAAAGCTGAATGTCCGGTGACAGGTGGATCACTTGGGTAAAGAAACCAAATTATGAAACACAAATATATTTTGTCGGTGTCCGGTTACTTTGGAAAGACATCTCAATTTCAAGTATAAATTCACTGAATGTTTAAAAGCAAGTAGTACTGAATACCTAAAACTGTTGTCATAGTACTGAATAAAATATTCGATATAAATTTGTTGTATTTTAATCTCTCCACGGATATAAAGTAAAACACACTTAAACAATTTTCCAGTTCCTAATTGTAAGAGCAAAATTTTACAGCAATACATAATATATTGTGTAATTACTTGTGCGAACTGCTATGGTGGAATTTTCACACAAGTTATGCATTAAGTGCGACGAAGCATTAACTGTCACTTCAAAAAGAAATATTCAAATTCAAAACGTATTCTTTTATTATTAGACAGTCTAAAGCAGGCAGCGAACCAATGTCCTAATGTAGTTGCTACATTATTTGTAATTGGAATTATTTTATTACTTTTATTTTAAACAACGAAAGCTAACAACTGTAATATACAGGATTTTAAGACAATTAAATGTGTTCACGGTACGGTGGACACATTCACATATCAACAGGCTGCTTCAAATTACTGTGCACAACTTCATCCACTATACATATTCTACGCGGAATATTTTCCAGTAATTCGTTTGCATTCAAGACACCAATATTGTAGGAAGTCTTTATATAAAATTATTGCGCTCCGTGATGATGGGCCTTAAACATGTAGAAGTTAGTGATTTCTATAATATAATGTTAAAATAAATATAATGCAGTTGTTTATATCTTTGGTTTCAGTTACATTAATTGAACAATAAGGCATGGAATGGAATATTTGAAAAGCTTGAAAATTACTCCTATTTCGTGGTCGTTTGAAAGACGTCCGAAAAACACTCCAAAAACCGCGCCCCCACCCCTGCAACGCGCCAACGTTCCGCGTTCATTCGGACAGTTAGGAAAAAACCACGACACTTCACTATTTGCAATTTAATATTCTTTCTCAAATAAAGTACTCAGCGTCACCGGGGTTATGAAATATACGAACTGAAAGGCCGTCACATACACCGTGCAGCAATTCTTCTCTCCAAATGCCACGTGTGACGTATTGTTGCAAAGAAACTTCAGTTAAAGGAACAGGTGCGGGACAGGTTGTTTAAAATACGACGCAAAGTTAAAATTACTGAAACAATCGAAAATACATAAGGAGAATCGTTATAAAAAACAAATCACTAAATCTTGAAAACCATCACTCACTGTAGAGGAAGTGGATGTTATTGTTTCTTTCTCCTAGAAATCAATCTCAGAGACTTTAGCCTGCAGGTCAGAAATTTCTTAGAATCAAAATGACAAAAGTATGTATTAAATTAAGTTAAATCTCTCACCTTTTACAGGTCATGTCATTACCTGTCATAGCAGGTATGTACGTTGCCTTCCCAAGCCTGTACGCTACGTTAGTTTGTGTAGCATGCAGTCAGCTGGAAAAGCTCAAACTGGCCCTGCTGGATATCAGACGGACACACGTCATATCGGAGCAGTATTGCGGGGATGGGATACAACAGTCAGATGTTCACGAACAACACAACTTTTCTGATGAATCGTTCCGTCACATGCAAGAACAACTTCACAGCTGCATCCGTCACCACCAGCAGATAAAGCGGTGCGGTTATAACAAATAACTGAATTAAAACTCCAGTTATTATTCTGATTGTGGAATTTGAACATTTCTTACTTTTTTCAGATATATGGCAGCACTAGAAGATACAATGAATGTTGCTCTGTGTGGAGTACTGTTCATGCTTTTAACACTAATGTGCTTTGTCGCCTTCTCTACCGTCACGGTAAAGTACTGAGTTGAGCTATCAGTATAAGCCCGTAAATGCCAGAAATAATAATAATAATGTGTTTTTGGAATAATAAATGACGATTTTCATTCGTACATTTGTATACGTTTATCCCAAATTTAAAAATTTTACAAACAACTTCACCAAACATATCATACCAATAGGAGTGCATATCCTTTCTTGGAAGGCAGACATAGGGCTTGAAATATCATTTGTACCACTATTGAATTACATGTCATTCATAACACTATTTCCGCATTTATTTACCGCATGCCCTGTGCGCATAAAGGTAAAGTATATTTGTTTATATCTAGCTGTTTAGAATATAGATGTACAAGTTTTAGAATGTTTTAAAGAATATTGCTCTAAAGTTGTTGCTCCTGTTGTACGTTTTAATGCAATACAATGAAGTGTAACAGTGACAATCTTTCATTCAATATAAATGAATGTTCGAACACTAACTGAGTAACCCATGCCTTTCCACTTCGGTGCAGTCAACAATGTCGAAAATAAAACTGCCCACATATTTGCGAAATAACAGTGAATATGATCAGCATATGTATTAAACAACTAAGGTCCTCCCATTAATGAAATACATATCACCCCTTGCATGTAAAAGCAAAAATTGACTTATTCTAGTGATATTTCTGAATGATCTATTCTCCCTTATACACTCAGCATACTTTATAAAGTAGAGATATATTTGCAAGAAATCAGTGAGCAAATGAAGAGTGTTCACCTTAATAAGAAAAGACAACTCAAAGAACAGGTCAGAAGTCGCATACAGGAAAAAGCACTACAATCTTCACACAGTTAATACAAATTTTAATTTACTAATATTAAAGATATAAAGACATATTCGACAAGTAGAGTTTTGTCGGTTTTCTTAAATTGGAAACAACACTCACAGATGGAATTTACAGCAAAAATTTAATTCATATATGCCACATGAATTCAACAAACTTTCCTTTATCAAAATGAACAACTCAACACGATATTAATGGAAACTTCTTTCGACATCAAATTATAATGTTCCATGAAACATGAAATCATAGACATTTCAATTGTTTATAGTTTCACTGTACAAAGGAGGGTAGAACAGTTCCCTGAATTCCTTCACAAATTCTGCCTTTGTTCTTTTTAATTCTGAGTAAATCAATTTCCATTTGCAGAGTTGGGGAGATCACACCGATATATCGCAGGCTGTAGTAATGTATGCTGTTGCATTGGGAAATGCTTGTTTGTACTGCTGGTTTGGAAATGAGCTGTCTGAACAGGTAAGGAAAATTATGCTCTCAAATAAGAGCAGAATTTACCTTTCTCAATATTTTCATCAACGCAAAAATATTTTATTACGCAATATGAAAATTAAAAAAATTATTCCATCTGATACTTGAAAGGCATTTTCTTTTTCTGGTATTATTTGTAGACCAAGTGAACAATCAGTATCAGATATCCTCAGAAATTTGCGAATAACCAAGGTTTTTTGTAATAAAACTTTCTTTTGTGTGACTAGAATGAGTTTAATAATATTGTCGAACTCGGTTATAACGTAATGAAGGGGACCGAAAACATTGTGTTGTTATAAGCGAGTGTCTTTCTAAGCCTCGTGCGCTGTAAGAAGTGAAGGAAAAATAATTTAACACGAAATACAGGCCTGCAAGCTTAAATATTTTCGCTACGAAAATTTAAAATTTAAATTACCTATAATATTTAGATATAACAAATCTTTGCTATTTTGAAACATTTCAAACAGATTTACGCTAAAATTTACAACGAATTAAAATTAAAATTTTACAAGAACAAAATTTATCATCACGACAGAAACGCTCACTGAGATATTGTTATTACTCTGTTGCTTAATTCACGTATGCAGCGCCTTACTGACGTCACTTCGTTCAGGTTTTAGAAATATTCTTATTCTGGACCCGTTCAGTTCAAACGCAATAACCATTACAGTTCTGACTGCCCAAATTTTTGACTCGTACAATTAATGAGACCAAATTCCAGACACACGTCAGATATTTTATTTTTCCCACTTTATATTTCTCTATTCACTTTAGTTTTCTTTTGAAGATCAAAACCTCTGTATTTGAATGTAGCCATGTTATCACTTTACCTGTCTCCTGTTAACTGCAGGAGTAGAAACGTGGATGGTAACTGCAGGCACGAACTGAATTACAGTTGGAATCATTGGTCTTCTGGCATGTTACGCAGCGTAATTTGAAAGTTGGTTACAATGTTTCGGGACAAAGTGTAGGCAAAATCATCAAGTGTCCAACAGTTGACGAAATATCGGTAAATAAAAATCTACGGTGAGAATCGTTCCAGAAGAGAGATCTCGTTCACAAAGGGGCAGAAGAGCTGATATCACGGATGATATTTACTTTGGGGATTTTATAGGTCTGGAATTTATATAGCTTCCTGAAATGAATGGTAATAAAGACTGTGTAATTATATATATACGAGGCTATTCGGAAATCAAAGTCCGGTGGCTAGTGTGGGCAGTCCAGTAAAAATGGCAACCTGGTACTGGCACAGTACCTAGCGATAAACAATTGCCTCGTCTCGCACGACGCGGCCGGCCATTGCACTTAGTTCTCATTGTGCTACGAGTATTTTAACATGTGTGCTGCTATAGAAACTCCCGGCAAGTGCGTGATTCGCGCAGTGATCCGTTTTTTGCAAGCTGAAGGTCATAGTACAGCTGAAATTCATCGCAGAATGAGTGCAGTGTATGGACCAAACTTTATGAGTGACAAATGTGTTAGGGAGTGGTGCAGAAAATTTCGCGATGGAAGAACGGACGTGCATTATGAGGGGGGTCAAGGACGACCATCTCTAGTGAATGACGACCTTGTGCACACGTTCACAAAGTGGTTCGCGAGCGACGTCGATTCACTATCTCTGAACTTTCACTGGAATTCCCTTAAGTTTGTCGAACGGTTTTGTATGAAATTGTCACAAAAAAAATTGGCTACGACACGTTTTGTGCCAGATGGGTGCCAAAAATGCTCACTGATGTTCACAAAACACAAAGAATGGCGTCAGCGTTGACGTTTTCGCAACGTTATCACGATGAGGGGGACGAATTGCTTGATAATATTGTGACAGGCGATGAAACATCGGTTAAGTTTGTCAACGTGGAAACCAAAGAGCAGTCTCGACAATGGATGCACACACATTCGCCGAATAAACCCAGGAAATTCAAACAATCTTTGGCAAACAGAAAGCTGATGCTACAGCGTTCTGGGACAGAAAAGGGGTGCTGTTGATCGAGTTTATGGGACCTGGAACCACAATAACATCAGAAACATATTGTGAAACTCTGAAAAACTGCGCAGAGCCATTGAAAACAAAAGGAGAGGAATGTTGACGTCAGGGGTTGTGCTTCTGCACTACAACGCACGCCCACACACAGCTGCACGCACACAAGCCCTGCTCCAGAAATTTCGTTGGGACTTGTTTAACCACCCACCCTACAGCCCGGACCTCGCCCCGAGTGATTTCCATCTTTTTTCGCGGATGAATGTCTGGCTGGGAACACAGCGCTTACGTGTAAAGACGTACGAGGAGCTGATGGATGGTATCAAGGACTGGCTCAGCTCCCAGCCGGCAACTTTCTATGATGCGGTGATAGTGAAACTCGTGTCACGCTATGACAAGTGCCTCAATTCAGAGGGTGATTATGTCCAGAAGTAGCCTAATTATGTAGCTAACTTTTGTATATAACAACAGCCCACCGGTCATTGATTTCCGAATAGCCTACTTATATTTTGTTGGTTAAAATCGAGGTGTTGCATAAGCCGAAGTCATTATAACCGAGTTGAACTGTATTATGTTTAATATTTACGTGCCCATAAATGGCTACAACAAAGAGCCCGTGCTCTAACGACTTTTTTCATGCGGCAATCATATCAGATTTTCGTAGCATATTCTATGACATACGGCATGAGATAAATAAATTATAATTCCTACTAATTCTCCCGATGTATTACGTATTATTTCAGGCAGAAAACTTGAGAGACGCAGCCTGGGGTTGTGACTGGGTGGGAACTCCTGTCTCATTTCAGCGCTGTCTGGTCTTCATCATTGCCTCAGCCAACAAGGGGTTCAAACTGACAGCTGGGAAATTTGTTCCTGTGTGCAACTCTACCATGATGAATGTGGGATATTAATCGTTCCGTCAACTAATACTCAGTAGCACATGTCGCATGCTGTCCCTCGCTTCCCACATAAAGCTCAGCCCACTGCAACTACCCACACCGCTACATGAAAATTCGAGTTAAATTCAAAAATTACTTTCCTGGCGCTTCTCGTCCAAACATCATAACGTAACAATTTACAAGAACATGAAAATTTGTCAGTAAGAGAACTATCTAAATACGTCTGCTGAATGAAGGAAAAGCGTATTACATTTGTAAAGAACTAATTTTTTAAATTAAAAAGCTGGCTATAATGTGTGCGTCTTCAGCAGTAAGCGAAACAAAATGACTATATTCGCAACCGAAAAACACAGCCGTGGCTCACAAACTCTGTGAAATACGACATAAAGCAGGACTGCATTTTGTGTAATTCATCCATCAATTTCTGAGCGAACGAAACACAGACCTTGCAGAAGTTCTGCTTATAGAGTTCGAACTTGGAATCTTCTCAGTGGATACCTAAAATCCCACCATAAGTTTCTGTGTTAATTTACGAATTGCTATTTCATGGTGTTAATATTGGTGGAAGGTGCCACTTTGAATCAAAAAGCATTATTACGCCCTTCTTGCAGATATCATGAACACACACCTACGTATTGCATGTATTGCATGTATTCTGACAGGCACTTCTGAATACTTCCCGGATTACGAGACAACTAACGTTAAGGCAAAACGGTTCAAAATATCACAACACAAACACACTAAGTATTATTTAGAGAGTTTTCTCGGTTACAGAATAATAAGTACGGGAATTTTGCCTTCTTTTTCATTATATTTAAACTATCGCAATTGTTTTCAAAATAGTTGGGGGTCTTCAAACCTAAACACTAAAAGTATTAATCCTAGTAATTAGGGCAGTGTGAACGACCGCTCTCAAAATATGTCTTTAGTTACACCAGCATGATATCGACGTGAAAGAGAACGCCTTTTTTATATGTGAAATGAACCTTCTTTGAGTATGACGAGTAAGTCCTAATACAAAATTCAGTACCACAGAGACAATACACGTAAAACATAATATGTAGGTGCGTTCATGCAAAATTCGTTGCATAAAAAACCAACAAGTATAACATATTCCTAGTGTATGTTTCTAACCCCAGTTATCCAGCTTGCCAATCGCATGTGCCATATTTTCATTTGTGGCCAGTCCGGCTAAACCTTAATTTCTACGTTCTCTGAAAAACGGCATAATTTTTCTTATAACAATATTTATTGAACATAAAATGTGTTTTTCAATAATCTTTAAAAATTTATCTGAAAAACCTTCATTCCAAGAAGAACTTATAAAAATGTTTATTGGTCTCCATGTGAAGTAACCTTATTCTTGCCAGATTTTACTGGAACTTGAACGTTCTTCATAGATTTTATAAAAAGTGCTCAACTGTCCAATTCAATGGAAATTCGTCCAGTGGGAGAAGAGTTGCTCCACGTAGATGGACGGACAGACCAAACGGACCTAATAGTCGCTTTTCACAATTTTGCGAACGGGGCTAATAAAGATATAACAACCGCGAATTTCCTTCGAGGCAAACTGGAAATTGTAACTGTAGGTTACAAAACGAGATTTGATAGATAAATTACGTGCACTATAATACGTAAGATTAATAATTCATATATATCAAATCAATGTAGATGGTGCAGCTCCGGTTACAAATCAGGTAAGGATATTATTCAAATAGTTTCCATGAAACTGAAAGACTCCATTATTCCGTATCGCAGTAAGAAAGATTTGAGAGATCCAGGTGTGTACTTTTTATTGATGTAAATGTAAGGCACCTGCGCAGATCTTCCTGTACGAATTTAAAAATAATAATTTGACACACATTTGACATTATAAATCATTACCCTCTTCTAAAAGTCTGACTGTATATATACAAATATTATAAGAATTATAATTTAAAATTTTTCAATTTCGAACATTTTGCAGATCAACTTCCTTCCATTTAATTACATAAAGAAATATATGTACGTCCATCAGCTTCACTCAAAAACAAACATACTACCCACTGTTTAGATTATTCGCACTGTAGGATAATGAGCAATTCAATGACGTCACATGGAGGAGTAGAATTTTAACTCCACTCAATTTCAGCTTCAACAAAAGATGATTTGGTTGGTTAGCCTCATGCAATGGCCGCCTGAACCCAGCAGAGTGTTGCCTTTGCCCACTAAGTATTAGGACTGTGTGTTTTAGACACGGTACATTGCCGTTGGGAAATACAGATATCTCTTGCAACAGAGTTACCCACGAAAGTCTCGTCTACCGTAAATCATTGTCCGCGAATCACCATCAAAATGGGAATACTTCAAAATGTCAAATTCAAAAGTCTGGTAGCATATGTCACAAAGAACATATTTTCACATCCTTACTGCAAGTACTATAACGTTTTCCAATCCACGTGTTCACGCATAAAACACAAGCGTCTTAATTTGACAGTTTCGAATAATATTGAAATTCGCCATGACCATTCACAAATAAACAAAACAGAAGCTCGAAGAAATTGAGGTTCATTTCAAAAAGCCCTTCTTTTTCGAGGAAATATAGATGTCTTTAAAGATGAAGATGGTCAGTCAGTGTCTAATTTTTCAAGGAAATTTGGATGTAGTTAAAGATGTAAAAGTTAGCCAGTGTCGAATTTTGGCAGATACATTTTAATTTCGATTATGCTGATTATGTTCAGTTATTGTTCATAATAAAATGTCATTGAAAAACAGAGCATTACACTCATATATTAATAATAAATAATAATATGTCTCCAACAGTTACTCTCACAATGAAGTCATAATAAATATTTAGTGATAAGAAGTTACAAATATCTCATTGTGACGTAATTACCAATGCAAGGTTTTGTGATGGTACCCAGAATAAGTTCATAATTTATCATACCTAACCACACAAACACTAAAATTAAAGTAAACAGAAAAGACAGCAAAACTTAAAAAATTATAAGAAATATATCGCCTCAGTTGTCTAAAAGAACGTTAAATCAGTGAAACATTGAGAAAAAATCATGAAACATTTATGGACAAGAATAGTTATATAAATGTGGTTAAAATTCCAAATGCAAGATATCGGATTGTAAATATGAGGATTACATTAAGATGGGCTTCAGTAGGTACTAAATGAGAGTATGGATTGGATTACAGTGGCTCGAATAAAGTTTAAATGCCGTAGATACTGAACAAGGACCGCCTCTGTGGTCTAGTGGTCAGAGTTTCTGGCTACAGATACAGAGGTCCCGGGTTCGATCCCCGGCGCTACCAGATTTTCTGAGTAGTAGTGGGTCTGGAACGGGGTCCA
>Ga0123355_10004383_pt1 | contig 20521 bp, 22 predicted proteins | sample TergutEmb28metaG_3_FD_89872 | JGI IMG/M metagenome (GOLD analysis project Ga0123355, IMG submission 89872) | Embiratermes neotenicus P1 segment gut microbial communities from Petit-Saut dam, French Guiana - Emb289 P1 | ecosystem: Host-associated > Arthropoda: Insects > Digestive system > Gut ...
GATCAACCCCACCCATGTTTTCGTTGTAATCTAGAACTGATACAGGCTTTTGCTTTTCCTGTCTACATTTCGTTCGCTTCATTCTTGTTTCCTCTCCATGGTAGGTTGAAATCATTGTCACGTTTTTTTGTCTTTCCACTTCAGAAAGGACACCAGTCCTCAATGTTGAACTACGAGTTCTCCGTTCTTGAGTTTCTTCTCTTTCACTCTTTGTAGAACGCCTTTTCAACTAAGACGCAGGGATCCAACACAGTCAGTTTTCAAGATTTTTAGCCTTTGATCCAGAGCTGGCGAGTTATAAAAATTGTCCATCCACAAAGTGCGGCCCTTTTCCAGCAATGGCTCCACAAGTGACAAAAAAATTGCTCTTGTTTTGTTTATGTCACCTGAAATGAATGCTGTCTGGAACACAGTGTCTTTGCCAGTATAAATTATAAAGGACCACAAGTACCCCTAACAGGACTCGCATAGATCATATGACTTGATTCCAAATTTGGAAGGTTTTAAGGGAACATACTCTCTGAAAGAATGTCTTCCTCTCTATAATGCAAGAGACTAATCTATTGCAATGTTCTGTCCAGGTAAGTACAAACTATGAAACTTTGTGCTGAGATGGGACAGGACTGGATAGATTTTGAAAAGTTAGATGGTCCCTTGTATGTTCCTACATAATCATTGTTGTTGAAATGCATAAAATTGCAGATTGATTCAAACCGATCCATAGAAATAATATAACCAAAAACTGGAGTCGCCAAAATAAATTTTTTTGAAAAATATGAACACAGTTTGGGCTTTTGTATTATTCCCATCAACATGAAATTTCTAACACAACATACATTTCGTCTTTAGTGACAAATTCCCAGTCCCGCATTCTGGAACGCAATGGAATGAGACTTCTAGCTTGTATTTTTTGTCCTGCATAAGTGTTTGTTTCGCGCACTATTTGTTCCACCAGTTCGTCATCAAAAATCATTTTGAACGCTTTAGCACAATGAGTTTAATTTTGGGCTTGATTTTGAGTCCCATATTTATCAACAAACTCTTCCCTATGCCCTACATAATTTGTCATGTCCTCCCACGTAAATGTAGCACTCGAAGAAGTAGGCGCACTGGATGCAGTAGCACATTGTACATCGTCACATTCACTGTCACTACATTCCGAACTAAGTACCTCAACTACAATCAAATCATCGGTCGCACTTGAGTCATCATCGTCACTAAAACTACTCTGATCAGAAGCTGTAAGTTCTAGCAAACTTTGTTCAATTTGATCCTCCAACAAACACTTCCTATTACACGCCATCATTGCAGGCGACTGCAGGTTCAAACAAAATCCAGACTGGAAAACAGCGGTCAAGGAACAAACAGTCCTTTGATATAAGAGGATGATGTCATACAGCATTTCAAACCTACTTACCTCAGCTACTTGACAATATCGATAACATTCGTCCTCTGTTTCATTCCACTGGGAGAGGGACGGATAAATCCGTCTGTGAAATTAGAGACTGCAAAAAGAAAACCCAAAATTCGAGAACAGAGAAAAAAATGAAGAAATAATTTCTAGGAAATGTCTCCCACACCTAAAGAGAGCCAGCTCCTACACGAAAAGCACAAAGCCGCCCGATTACATTTGCTACCTATGTTGTCGCGATGTAGACGAATGAGTGAAAGCGTGCAGCATGACAAGCAGTGGTCGTGATTCAAACAATACCCAAAATTCGGGAGCAGAGAAAAAATGAAGAAATAATTTCTAGCAACTCTCTCCCAAACCTAAATAGAGGCAGCTCCTTCGCGAACAAGCGCAAAGCAGCCCGATTACATTTGCTCAATATGTTGTCGAGATATAGACGAATGAGTGAAATCGTGCAGCATGACGAGTGGTGGATGTCATTCCAAGACAGGTGATGTTTTCCCCATGAGGAGCAGTGCTCGTCATTCCCCACTGAAGGGTTAAATTCAAACATTCCAATAGCGATACGAATCAAAAACTTCCTCTGGTGAAGGACAAGGGACTTCGGAAAAATTCGGGACGGTTCGGGACCATCGCGAATCTTAATCGTGGTCTGTAGGTACATCGAGATGTGTTACGTGCGTAGCGCAGATTGTCATATGGCGTGTGGTGGGTGGAAGTTCCTCTATTTAGGAGAGGAACAGGAACATTAGCGGTAAGTGTTGGCTGTGGATATGTTGTGTAATGAGATGTGTGTAGGACAGGAACAGGAACAGGAGCGGTAAGTGTTGGTTGTGGATAAAATGTTGTGTAATTTACTGTGTGTAGGACAGGAACAGGAAAAGGAGTGTTGAAGTTTGGTTGTGGACGTTATGTTTTGTAATGTGCTGTGTGTAGGACAGGAACAGGAACACTAGCAGTGAGTGTTGGTTTTGGATATTATGTTGTGTAATATACTATGTGTAGGACAGGAAAAGAAACATTAGTTGTGAGTGTTGGTTGTGAATGTTATGTTGTGTAATGTGTTGTGTGTAGGAAAGGAAATGAAACAGTAGCAGAGAGTGTTGGTTGTGAATGTTTTGTTGTGTAAAGTGCTGTGTGTAGAACAGGAACAGGCACAGTAGCGTTAAATTTTGGTTGTGGATGTTATGTTTTGTAATGTGCTGTGGGTAGGACAGGAATAAGAACAGTAACGTTGAGTGTTGGTTGTGGACGTTATGTTGTGAAATTTGTAGTGTGTAGGACAGGAACAGGAAGAGTAGCGGTAATTATTGGGTTTGGATGTTATGTTATGTAATGTGCTGTGTGTAGGACAGGAACAGGAACAGTATCGGTAAGTGTTGGTTGTGGGTGTTATGTAGTATAATGTGCTGTGTGTAGCACAGGAACAAAAAATCTAACTGTGAGTGCTGGTTTTGGATATTTTGTTGTTTAATATTCTGTGTGTAGGACAGGAATAAGAACACTAGCGGTAAGTGTTGATTTTGGATGTTTCATTGTGTAATGTGCTATTTGTAGTACAGGAACAGGAAGAGTAGCGGTAAGTGTTGATTGTAGATATTTTATTTTGTAATGTGCTGTGTGTAGGACAGTAACAGGAACAGTAGCCTTAAGTGTTGGTTGTGGATGTTATGCTGTGTATTGTGCTGTGTGTAGGACAGGAACAGGAACAGTAGCGGTAAGTTTTGGTTGTGGATGTTATGTTGTGTAATGTGCTTGTTGTAGGACAGGAACAGGAACAATAGCGGTAAATGTTGGTTGTGAATGTTATGTTGTGTAACGTGCTGTGTGTAGGACAGGAACAGGAACAGTAGCGGTAAGTGTTGGTTGTGGATGTTATGTTGTGTAATATGCTGTGTGTAGGACAGGAACAGGAACAGTAGCGGTAAATTTTGGTTGTGGATATTATGTTGTGTATTGTGCTGTGTGTAGGACAGGAACAGGGACAGTAGCGGTAAGTGTTGGTTGTGGATGTTATGTTGTGTAACGTGTTGTGTGTAGGACAGGAACAGGAACAGGAACAGTAGCGGGAAAATTTGGTTGTGGATATTATGTTGTGTAATCTGCTGTGTGTTGGACAGGGACAGTAAGAGTAGCGGTAAATTTTGGTTGTGGATGTTATGTTGTGAAATATTTTGTGTGTAGGACAGGAACAGGAACAGTAACGTTAAATTTTGGTTGTGGATATTATGTTGTGTAATGTGCTCTTGCTCCTTTTTCCCATTACAGTAATCCCACGCAGTAACAACGTACAAAGTCAACATCTGCCTTCCTATAGTCCCCCCACATTGAGCTGCCAATCTTTTTACTGTAATAATGTCAGCAGCAGTGCAGTTGCTGCCCGATTTGTTGCAGGCAGCGTCGGCAAAAGTGGGGCAACTTTCCGGGCACTAAGACTTATTTGCAATAATCGGAAATTTTTGGCTAGTGACCACAGGTTTCCACTCGAGGAAGAATTTCCCCGAATTCTCTCAGACTTTTGAGCACTCGCTTCCCTAATATGTAAACCAGCTCGGTTCTTGTATGAAAATATTTAGATTATAACGTTTTGAAGGGCCGCCAAATTATTGGCCTACTGTGGGTCCCAACATGTCTTGGGCCTGTCTGGTTTTCGGCGGTCAGTTTGGAACACTGATTATTAATTCTTAGAATTTGCGTGTCATTCTTTGGTTAGGTGGTGGCTTAATTTATTGTGCACGAAGAGTTGCTTGTTAGTTCGTGTTTCCTGTGGCAACTATAGCGACTGACACATACCGAGTTGAGCGCTGTGTACATTTTTATTTTCAAAATTTGGCGAAGGAATCTTTGTAGAAAAATTCTAGGATTCACCCTCATTAAATTAAAAAAAATTTTGCTCTTTTGTGTCCTATAAATTAACACACCGTTCAAAGTGCCTCCCCGACCCACACCCACCCACACCCACCCACACCCACCCACACCCAACCACACCCACCCACACACACACACAAATACACTTATACAAGACTAGTTAACTTCATTCTTTCCCAAAACTACCGTTCTCCACTTTCCTTTTTCACTTCGCCACGCTAGTTGGCTGTCGGCACAGTGGGCCGTGTTAATACTGTGAATATTTGTCTGATAAAATAATGATTGTGTTGGGCGCAGTGACGTAGAAAACCTACTGTTAAATTGTGGCGAACCTAAAACTGTAAATCCCACATTTAATACTGTCCATTATTTGCATTCCGCCCATCATCATTCTTAATATCAACATTTGTATATAAAATAAATTCAAAGCCATACGTAAGGTTGTACCGGCTGTGTGAAGCTTATGTATGGACTTAATTGTGTGTTAACTGCGTATGTTGGTGTGTTGGGATGAATGTAATTCAGCGAGTTTTGTTTTAAATGTCATTTTGTCATCTATAAAAACTCCTTCATTTGTACCGTCTGGAAAATGTTCTGTTTCTGTGCACACAACATATATCTGATGTACCGCCTGCAAAGTGTTCTGCTTCTGTGCAAAGTACACACTTCTGATGTACCGTCTGGAAATATTTTGTTTCTTTGCACAGTATATATTTCTGATGTACCGTATGGATAGGGTTCTGTTTCTGTGCACGGAAGACTTTTTAATATACCTTCTGGAAAATGTTCTGTTTCTGTGCACGTAACATATTTCTGGTGTCCCGCCTGGAAAATATTCTGGTTCTGTTCACAGTACATATTTCTGATGTATCGTCTGCAATGTGTTCTGTTTCTGTATACAGTACACATTTCTGATATATCGTCTGTAAAGTGTTTCTGTTTCTGTGCACAGTCCACAATTCAGATGCGTAAAATTGTGATATTTATGTAATCAATTTCTCGTTTCGATTTTCTGCTGCTCGCACTGCTTCAATGTGATGTTACCGTACTGAAGACAGTTCCATTCCCTGTACAAACATTTTCCCGCAGTTCGTTTCCTTATGTGAATGTGACCTATACAAAATACTCGGCTTAAATCCATTTTAGAGTGGAGTATGGCGTAGTCAGCTAAGAAATTAGTCAACTTGACAAAGCTTCTTTCGCAGAATTTTTAACATTATATGAGTTCTTGTTTGAGGGTCGTTGAGTTGAGACCTGTTTGTTGTGAGCTCCTGAGTAAGGGTCGAGAATGGGTTGCTACCTGGAGGACTACAGCGCGAGAGTGGGTACCTGGGCTGGGAGATTCTCGTGGTGTGGCGTAGCTAGGCGTGGTGACGCTAACGTAAAGTCTGGTGACTGCTTGGCTTTAACGGTGTTAAGTTCCATGATTTTATCGGTGTTACTAGTAATTTGTGGAGTAGAACAAAATCCTGGTTCTGTTGTGGAAGTGGAGAACACCGTGCGACTCTTATGTACTGGGTGCGGCAGGAATCTGAAGTCAGGAATACAATGTGAACGGTGTGGACGGTGGTATCATTACAGTTGTGGAAGCGTGAAGGCTCAAGCAGCTGAGAGAGATAATTGGAACTGTGATAAGTGTAGGACTGATAATGTGAAAACGCTAATAGAGGAACTGCAAAACGCGCCCAGACAAATTGACGAACTGAAGGTTAGAAACAGGGAGTATGATGCAAAGTTACTCATGGCGGGAACTGGTGAGAAAGACACAATGCTTACAAAGTAGAAGCTTACAAAGTGTATGGTGATCGGTAGTAGTAATATGGGACGTTTGGTCCACATTATTAAAAAGAATCGATTCAAGATGGCGGCCGGCTTACGACTATGGAAGTAGGTATTTTGTCAGGAAGGAGTATATTATTAAGTATATATGGAAGATAAGATTGTGGCCAGCTTTAGACTATGGAAGTAGGTATTTTTTCAGGGTGGTGAAAAAATCGGCCACAGCAGTTTAAGGCCAGAGACTTTGACATATTAATCCATGTCGTTAATTTAATATTATTGGAAAGGATCGATGGCGGCCGGCTTTCGAATTGTGAAGTAGGTATTTTGTCAGGGTGGTGTATTTTATTAAGAAGGTGAGTGGTTGAAAGCTGCATGTTGCCGACCGATATAGTATATGGATTATTGAACAGGATTAATTTCCGCCGGCTTTCGCCTAGTTAAAGTACGTATTTTGTCAGAGTGGATTGAAATAGGCCACGGCCGTCGAAGATGTCGCCGGTCCAAAGAAACACCCTGTATATTATTAAAAAGATTTTTGTCGTCTGGCTTTCGCCCCTTTTAAGTACATATTTTGTCAGGGTGAAGTATATTATTAAAAAGGGTCCAGGTTTTCGTCTAGCTGAAGTGGGTATTTTGACAGGGTGTAGTATATTACTAAGAGAGTAAGTTATAGAGCCCAAGTTGGCACCCGTGCCTCCGTGTGGATGGGCGTATATTTAAAAAGGAATGCATCAAGATGGCGCTGGTTTTGTTCGCAAATGAGTTGAAAAGAAGATGGCGTTGCCTCCAGGCCCTCGCTAAGCCGTCTATGTGGATGGTAGGGTATGAGTGGAGAAGAGTAGAGTTACATTGGTAAGTTGTATGTAAGAAATGGCTATGAATTAAGTGTGGTTATATATGACCGTACGTAGCGCTTGCAGTTGTGAGGGTATGAAATGTGTAGGTAGTGTTAGTCGTGACGTATTGCTGCCGTGAGGATTGGTATATAACTAGTTTATGGCATGGAAATGAGGAAAAAGCCTCGGTACTTTACTGCATTCAAGATTAGGCTTATTAGGTCGTAAGTGTGGTATGTGCCCGAAGTGTATAGTATCTTACCGTGTTTCCCGGCACGTGTCTGACAGATGATGTAATCATGCTGTTTGTGTAACGAGACTTGAATGCCTCAATGACTCATTGAGGCAGGTTGCATTTGGGTGATGAAGTCATACTTAGTCAGCTTGCAGTTTCTGACACATCGGGAAGCATGCACAGTGTTCGTCCAAAGTTGTATGTACACGCTACCAGTTACATAGGTGTGTGCTAACCTCGGCCTCGTAGTGAAAAGTAGTTAGCTTATTAGTGCCAAGCCCTGGATGCCGTCGAGTAGTGTCAAGTTCCGTCACAGTGCTGTAGCCTGAGTGAGAGAAGGAAAGGAGGGACGAAGGTGGGAGTAAGTCCGTGGCCTTCCGACTGTTCATCGCCGAAAATCGTCGTGGGTGTGCTGAAAAGTTGTTAGCCTGAGGGTGAAGGAAACGAGATACGGAGATGGGAGTAAGTCTGTGGCCTTCCGACCATCCGTCGCCGAAAATCGTAGGTGCTGAAAAGTTGTTAGCATGAGGGTGAAGGAAACGAGATAAGGAGATGGGAGTAAGGCTGAAGGGTTATAAAGCCTCCCGCGACCGCTCGTCGCCATAAGTCGGATGCTGAAAAGTTCTTAGCCGGGACACTAGTTGTGGAGTTGGGAGTAAGCGTGTAGTATTACAGGACCTCATGCCACCGTAAAAGTTCATAGCCATATCGTTGTACCTCGGCGTTGGTAACCCCTGTCAGCATCGCATGCACCGAGCTGACACATCAGAGGTGCCGAACTGTAACGCAACTTAAGCAGCTTCAGTAATTGCATTCCGACTTGTGTATTTGAACAAAATTTTGAAGCTCACGTGAGCGGGTTTTGGGGTGTGGGTTAGACACACGGTTCTGTATATAACGCTGCTGCTACTGCTGGGAAAACCACCGTGTTCCCAACGCCGCTTTTACTGCCGTGTTTGCAACGTTGCCACTTCTGCTGTGAACTCAACGCTGCTACCGCCACTGCAGTGAATATGAAAGGTTGAATTAAACTTATATATGTCTAGTGAAGGGACAAATTATACCTCCGAAATTGTGTTTGGCCTTTATAATAAAAAAGAATTCCATTTCAAAAACTTAACTACCTGCAGACCTGTGAAATTACCGACGTAGAAGACATTTTTTCGCGTAAAATCTCGTAGATTCACGCCACCTACAAGCTCTGACCGCCAGCCTCCAGAGTCTACACCCATGAGGGAGATGTGCTTCCGTCTAGGTATCATGTTGCTGCGGGGAAGAGGGTGTTCCCTGCGGTGCTGCAATACACGACCGGCAGAGAATGGTGGCAGGATAGATATAGGCTAGTGCTATAATTGAACCAACATTTAGTTAAAATTTCTCTTTATTAAAGCAGTGTGGCACATACATTAATTTACACAAATGTTACGAGTTCTTCGTACAGGTGAAGATAGTCTATGATCTTACTGGCGTTAGGCGCAGGTTGAATATACGACACTGAAGTTAACGACGATGTCATATAGGACAACACGTCCGGTAAAGCGAAACGTAATCGCGCAAATGTTGGTGTATGATGTGAAACACTCGCACCAGATAGTCCATTTCGGGTTGTGTCAGCCTTATGTACTCCATGCCGACAAACAGTCTGGCCAAACCGTGCCTCCTCGGCGTTTGTAGTCGAAAGTTGCCACTCTCGCACTTGATGATTACGCGTTCCCCGCCGACTCATATGGAATCACGTATCGCAGGCAGACAAACCCCCAACGTGGCGACTTTTTCGTCGGTGAGAATGAGGGACTTGGACCCTCCCGTCCGAATGACGCCGAATTCCACCGGGGGTTGATAGTTGCGTACAGGGTAGAAGCCCACAGACACGTACTTCGTCTTATCCTCGTTGATGAAGAATAAGCGCCGGAGCAGGACCCGCTTGGGATCGAAGGCTGGATTACCAGTCCAGTAGGTACAGATGCCAGCGGGCAGCAGCTCCTACTGCATCTGATGTAACATCATCCGTTTGTAGCCTGTGGCACTACTGTCGGAGGAAGGGGACCACTTGCGTCTAGTTCCCATTGTAGAGTGTCTGGCTGGGCGATGTGCACGGCCGGTTTGTAGGGCTACAACAAAATCGGCAGTATGACGTGACATAACGTGTTGGCATTGGACGAAATCCTTCTTCTGCAGATAGTACATCAACCAATCGTAGAGGGAATGCGCGGATTTGGTTGCGCAAGATAATTTTGGAAACTTGTGGCAGGGCAGGGTACAGGGCGCTCGGGATTGAAAAAGTCTGGCGAGGGGCAATTGACATCCTCTGGTTATTGAACGGCCGTCCAGTCAGTCCGGCGAGGAACGTGCATTTCGAGACGCCGCAGCCGTAGAGATGGCCGAAACCTGCTACGGCCTCATTGAGGACCGTGTGCAACTCCCTATAATCTATATGGCCATCGATCCATTTTTTGCCATTCTCTATCGAGCCATAATCCGCCATCTTGTAGGGTGGTTTGAAACGGAACGTCTCGGAAGCGGCGGCACTGGTCATGCAGAATACTTTGACGACAGTCTCATTCTGTCGCCCACGCAAAAATCGTAATCGATAACGAACTCTACTTCTGCCAGCCATGTTAGATAGGAATGACAAGAATCGATAAAGTACTTACGTTTTATAGGCAGCTGCGACAGCATTGACCCCAGTCGCCACGCGGCATTTCGGCCCCGAATTCGGCCGCGAACATTCTCTCCACCTGCCAGTCTGCGGCGTCACCTGTGCTGAAGAGCGTTACAAATTAGTGTGGAGTGTAACCCCGATCCATGTATAGGGCGAACAGACAGCAGTATTTGCCGCAGACATCACTAGTCAGGCTTTCCAGTTGTATCTTGTTACGTTCCCAGGTCGTGCAGTTTGGTTTTGTGAAGGCCAGAATGCCGCGCACGAACGTTATGTTGCCGTAGGAATCAAAGTAGTAAGCATTCGAAGATCTAGGGCGTAAGTGTACGGCTAGCCAGTGTGAACCTCTCTCTGTATGGGGATCGGCATTGACTATGACGGTGCAAGTTTCCGTGATTGAAAATGGCAGGGGATCGGAGGCGTAGATGTAAAGGAAGGAATTTACATTGCGCTGTGTACACAGTATCTGCACGGTGTCCATTTAGAAGCCTGTCGTGAGGTTAGACGCTAAATTAATGATTATGGAATTGTCAAATTCTAGGTATAGCAGGTACGTGAATGTCTCTTGTAATGGCTTGGCGAATTTCAACTCTACCCTGATATTGCCCTGTTCGGGGTGGGACGTGTGACCCTCAGAACGCCCCGGTCGTTTGTGAGATCAAATAGTAATAAGAAATAGCCGTTTACAAACATATCGTTATCTGATGTCCAGGGTTCGAGTGATATTTGCAGGATCCTTCGAACAATGTCCTATAGAACATTACGGAGGTCTTATCCTGATCCATGCCGAGAGATAGTCCCTCGATAGGGATCTGTTTTCCGTTCACAAACAGCGAAAAATCGTTGATATCATTATGTTGAAATTAGTAGGGGTTCTTGTCCATTGTGCCTATAAAATTGTAATTCTTAACCATGGTGAAGAGGAGACGTTTGAGGAAGGGGCCCAAGACGACGTTGTCGATAGACAGGGATGTTGATTCGGCGGAGAATGTGAAAGTCTTGACTTCGACTCTCGTCATGTTATACCGTGCAAGAGCCCCATATTCAGTGCAGCATTATGAGCTAACAGCGTGACAGGTTCAAGTTTCACGCGCTTCACCAATAATTAGAGGTCCAAAATTTTGAAAGTGGTCTTTGAATCGGCTTCCTTGCTCATCATGTAGAAAGAGGGTCGGGCCTTCGTCCATCTGATCTGCATTCTCACCCCCGGCATAAGGAGGCGCGTTACGTTAAACACATCACTATGCAAACGCTCAAAATGCTGCAACCCTTTACTGGCGTTTAGTTTGTCCCAGCGAGTGACGAATCCCCGGTTAGTCGTAGCATTCATAGTCGCGGTCGTAGGATCAAAGGGCAGCATTTCGCCAGTGTCACGATAACAGTAGGCGTTCGTGAGATGTGTGGCTGCCGTATCGGTGCCGTAGGTCAGGAGAGTCTCGAGATATGAATGATAATTATAGTGCTCGCTCGCTTGCGTGATTGTGGTGCCATTGAGAACGGCGTTACATTGACTGAAGAGTGAGTGTAGGAAATTATTGGTGACGGCTGTGTGGTCCGAAGCGTACAAATTATTCCTCGAAGCAAAGAATAATTTACCTCGGACGTAGAGTTGGATATCGAGACGTATGTAGTTATCTTTATCGACAGGTATTAAAAATTCCAGATCATTTTGATAGACGGGGGCGATTGTACGCGGTCTCAATAGCTCCGAGCACAGACGTCTGGAAGTGTTTCTGCGCGAAGATGTCGAACTCGCTACTTATGAACGCTATCTCTGTGGCAAATATGATGTGACTGAATATGACTAGGAGAAGATATCACTTTTTATAACCCGGGCCCTCTTTGCCGGTATCTTTTTAGGCTTTTTGCCTCCCGAAAATTCGACGTCTCCCTCCTGACACGTCTGAGGCCTCGGTCACGAAATTTGCTGATTAAACAATGTGTGGATTCGGTGACGGTATCTCCGACATATTTCGATATGATATCTACGGCACGCACGTCGGGTGAGTTTTTTTTCGCGATATCCGTGATGATTTTGCCACCTGTACGGCACACAGTCCAAATGAGAGGTCGCACGAAACGGAAAAGCGTGCCTAAGAAGTCGCCGATCCCGTGCTCTCGCTGAAGGTAGAGCGGAGCCGAATAGATTGGTACTATCACCGGAGTGGAGTAAAGATCACGACACGCCTGATTGAGGTAGTACGTCTGTAAAGGATGCATCGTAATAAATGTCCCAATATGGAAGCCTACGCCACGTTTTATATAGATATACCACTGAGAATTCTTGCGAAAGTGAAGCACCACCTTCGTAGGCATCGTGCTGTCCTCAAAGGGATGTTTATACCCTCTTTCGTTATGAACTCGATTTGAATGTACTGAAATCTGCGCTGTTCCACTGGCACTTATTGCACGTTATGATACTCGTCCTGACACATTGCATTACGGTAGAGCCTAAACTTCCGTGTTCAACGGATGGTGCTGTCGGAATTGAAGAGATATGACGTTACAGTAAAGGAGGACTGGGCTTGCCCCTTCGTTAAACGAAGAATATGATAAATCGCAGACGCCCACTTCCCAATTGGAGGTTGATCCAAAGTCTATGGTTTGGGCTAGTTTCACCGTGAAATTTGCATGTGTATTCTGTTCGAAAATATGTAGAGGAACACTGTGTTGACTGCAGGACCGCTCTTTGTCTTCACGTATATCAGGAATAGAAATTCCGACAATACATCTATGACCGATAAAATGTATTTATAATTATCATTGTATTTTGCGTAGACCTTTACATCCAATAAATCACATTTCCATACATCCATAACTTTAGTCACGGTGTAGGTTTTACGAGCGAAACGTTTCCTTACAGGTCTGTGTAGCGTATGGACATCTTGTTCTTCTAACCATGCCCTGATAGCGCCGACAGATTGCGCTTTACCTTTCTTCTTCCTTTCAGCACCCTCCGATGCCCGAATCTTCGGCAAAGACGAGAAGCCGACAAGACTGCCCGCATCGTAGTATAAAACGCTAATGGTAGCCATTAATGCTTTGTCCACTTACGTCGTAATGCGTATTCGACCCCACGTCCTTCCGGTTTCGCATAGAGGGGCGCAATGATATCACGAATATTTTTCCCCTTGTTATATTAATGTTACTGTCGGCCTGATATTTAATCAAATGAGCGTTAGTCTTCGTCAGTATTTTCTTATATGTCCTGAGATCATCTTTGGTGATAAATTCCGTATTTATTTTCTTGCGCCTCAAGAGTTCCCACAATCACTTCGATCCCTTGAACACTCGTCCTTAATCGTGATATCACCACTGGTATCGACCACTATCGGAGAATCATCTATCAAAGACATATTACCGTCTTTATGGACTCCATAATGCGTGTCGAGAAAAGTCTCTTGTACACGTAAGGCATCAGGTAGGGCCTAGCTACAGGACCGACATTTTCCCTACGGTACGTACGGGCCTCATCCTCTACGAAATTGTCATCTTCATCATAATCATCTTCGTCATCATCATCATCATCATCCTCAACTCGTTCGTGTTTCCGGGTTCATATTTGAACTCTTTAATAGCCGTCGTAGGAATTAGTGTTTGGGCTGTGGTAACTGACGCCGACGTTACGTTCGTCCGCATCTTTTGAGGCGTAGGCGGAGGTGAGGGAGGGGAAAATTTGCTAGCTTGCCCGGTAGGTATCACTTCACTTAAAAATCTTCAAATTCATTCGTCTCCGTCTTTTTTCTAAGATATGGCTAGTCCATCTTTTGACGCACCTTAAGCCACTCCTAATACGGATGATGTTTACGTATCTTAATTGCCTCCGCATGAGGGTATTGTTTACGTTTCTTAACCGTCTTCCTATGTTTACATATCGAAACCGGCTCCCATGTGATGAAAGGGGAGCCTTGCAAACGATCGGCAGAAAGAGATACACTCTACGTTACATGATTTTATCTGTTTCGTACGATATGTCTAACGAGCTTCGGTAGGACGGCGCCCAATAGAGGGAACGGAAATCCCCCACGTTGTACTATGAGTTTCTTCTTGTCGGAGAGAGGCACTTGCCTTTCGGAGACCTTGCGAAGCGCGGCCTTGTGTTTTTGAAGCTTGCTCGTGTCACAATCTGTCAGCTATTTATTGCCGTTCAAAACGTTCAAGACACACTCGCTTATACAATTCACGAGTTCTTTGTTACACTTCGAGATGATAGCTTTACGCAATTTCGGGTCTGCCGTGTTCAGCACTTGGAGAGTGTGATAATTTGATCTCACACGCTTAATCGCCTACATACGAATAGACGGTGAGGGGAGGTATATTATTTGGGAATATGTTGGTATGAAACCTCACACCGTCGTTCGTACTTTGTGTCAGATCGAAGAGGAGATAGCAGTGGGGTACTTGTGTCGCGTCCAGGTAAGCGTTACAGATCTATACTATCTTCGGAGTGCACTTGACTGGCCAGGTACATGAACTGTTTCTTATCTCTCACGTTCTTCAATGCCACTATGTAATGAGCATTTAACAAGTTGTCCCTACAGAACACACCCTGATGAAACACACTTTGAGTGATCAAAATAACGCTTATATTCCTGTGAAGGCTACCTCGCGTAAACAGGTCACACACTTGCTTTGAATAGACGTCGTTTAACAGATCGTCAAGAATCACGAGGTACGTTTCTCCATTTGCATTTCAAAAGTCCTCCGGTACACCCTCGTTAAATCTGGCGTTCACCAGCTGTTTGTGACGGGAGGGCACAGCAATCTTCTCGCCACAACACCACACTATCCCGTCGGCAAATTTCCCTTCGGTACAGAAGAAGTCGAAGTTTTGGATGAAGCGTATACAGAATGACGAAATCCCAGAACCGCTAGGTCCACTCACGATACACGAAATCGGATGCCTAAATTTCAGATCATCACTCATGGATGGTCGGGCGGTGAAAACGCTCCTCTCCACATCACTCGCCCTATTTATAACCAAACGGGACCGACGTATTTTCACCTAAACGTCGGCGTTTGAAGAAAGAGATTCTATAAATCTTATCTTCGGGTTCGGTGACTATGGCTACAGTACCCCCTCCATTCCTCTTACGCTTAATCTTCTTCTCCGTATGTACCGTCACTGTAGGTTCCCAGTCCCAAGAATCACGTTCCTGTTGACGTCGAAATTCACTAGCTGCTTAGCGCTGTAATTTAGGGTTATGTCTCGGACTTTACAGACTGTAGCCGCACGACCGGTCACGGTATCAATTATCCTGTACGCGTAGTTCTTAGACCCACCACTCACAAACTCGAATACGTACTGTTAAGGTCGCAATTCGGAGGTCTTGTCTGCCAGTTTGTCCCCCGTTTCTATCAACCCAGGTTCGTCACTGGGCTGAATGTAGATGATAGAATCTGTATCGCAGTATATAGCTTTCTCTCTCAACCGGTCTAGATAGCGATACAGATGAATCATGGCGCCTCCGGTGACGAAGCGCCAATGACCTCATTCGTATGACGCAACTTTGGCACGTTTTCTTCAGCCGCATTCTTCCACGAAATCCAAACTACTTCATCGCTTGCAAACGCCAGATTCTCTCACCTCGATGCTGGGCGTGGCCAGCATCGAGGTGAAATTACCTTAATCTTCGTCCTGTCGTTCCTCTCCGTCAATTTTCGCCACATGGAGTTGAGGCACAGTTTGGCCAGACCCCTTTTCGCTTCATTAGTCTTGTTAGACTGCCTATCTAATCGAATCCCTTCACTCTTCCAAAACACCTCGACATACAGTTCTTCGTCCTCTGGGCTTCGAACACAGCCAGGATAGCCGCTCGTCTCAGCGTTCAATTTCAAGAACCTGTCTATGTAGTCCACGAAAAGCCCTCCCTCGCCGTTTTGGGGTTGTATTGTGCGACATGATACTCGTAGACCTCATAGATTTCGATTATCTTGTATCCCCTTTCCACGGCTAACCGCACTTCGTCCATTACCCACGTACCGGTCAAGGCCCGCTCCTCATCCGAGATAAGCACGCATTCTCCAGTAGAGCATGTTTGGACACATGTTCTACACAGACAGAACGTAAGCTTTTATTACATCTATAGGTAAGATACGGATGGTTCAACTCTGGCGGAACGATAGTACCCTCTATCAGACCATCCATACGCAAGCACGTTTCTTTGTCATTGCACTCATCTCCGATATGGATGACGGGGTGACTGACGAGAAACTTGTAATACTTACATATGTAAGGGTAGAGGCTCATGACATCCAAATATTGGATAGTCTCATTTCCCGCACTTTATAGTGGAGACACATGACCTTCTTCCGGCCCCCATACATGGCATCACGGGTACACAGTGGAGCCTCTCTTACTATAGGATGTGTGACCAGTTCGTTTTTCTCGTCAAATTCACATTCCCACTGAACCTTGACCTGATAGCCTGCTCGCGTTATCTACTCTAAACACGACATTGTGCGTTCATATCATTTCGCTAAAGTATCGCCGCTCAGGGTGGCGACATACTGGAACGGCTGGCACGTGTGCCCGTACCAGAAACAGCCAAAGAAATTGTACACCGTATTATTCTCGGGACAGTAACCGTCCACGCTGAAGCGGGGTAATTCCGACAGCCTGTATTCACACCCTTTGCGACAGTGCATTATCTGCAACCCATCCAACTGTTCCATATGCAACAAGCACATCAAGGTCTTATTGTTGTACATGTTATTACAGGTGTGCCCACCTGTCGGAATCAGTCCTATCGTGTCGGGCTGGAGGAACTGTTTGCGCAAGAGCTTACTGCATGCGGGCGCTATCGTAATCGACTCGACAAAGACTTCGATGTGGCCTATCTGCAAGAACTCGCAGCTAAACACCCGACAGGCCTGTCTTAGGACTCTAACGTCATCTTGAGAGTACGATTCCAGAACGTGCCTATTGTCGAAGGTATCTGATCTCTGACTCTAGTACCAGACGAGAAATTCTCTTGTCTCCTCTAACCTCATCACGTTCGCTCCATAATACGAAATGTCGAGGATGGGTCCTATATAGTTTAGGTTTTCCAACGTATTAAAATAATGAGGTTACCATGATTTGGAGGCCGACAGCCTGAACGCTTCGGGCAGTTTGCGCAATGCACATGGAAGGAAGGACACGCAGTCCAGGAAGACCAGGTTCTCCATCTTCATGCACATGATCTTTTACCCGCTCATAATCAGTTCGGGCTTCCATTTCAACATGATCGCCCTGTTCAGAATGAAATGCAAATCGAAAGCCTTGGCATTATGTGCAATCGCGACGATTTTATTGACCCATGGGCGTGGCTCACATAAATATCATAACAGCTCCCCCACCGGATCGTCCAAGAACGAGTGCTTCCGCTTACCGCATCGCACGCACTCACCACAGTCTTTCGCACCTTCGCACTGCGAACAGAATTGTTGCGCGGAGACCTGATTAGGTACGTGTATTGTGGCCTTGTCAGAGGACCTCGCATTTTGCGTAGTCTCGAAATCATAAAATACGTATAGTACCTTATCAAAGGCGTCGGGCAACACGTCCTTTAGCGGTCTCATATAACAGATGTGACCTACATATCTATTCTGCTTACAGTTAGCACAATATCGCTTCCTACATTCATGACCGTCACCCGTAACGAGCAGTTCGAATGTTGCGCAACAACGTTTAAGTTCGCATACGGATTTTCTCTTTGCCGTGCTCTGCTTGTGATTGGCGAAACACGTCCGACTTCTAAAATGTCTGTTACATTCGTCGCAGGGGATGCGAAAGTCGTAGAACGCGCCCGGAGGGCAGTTCATGAAGTCGCTGAATGTCTGGTCACAGACGTGTGTTATTTCACTCCAACAACGTTTGTTGCACGCCCTACAGACGTACCATTTTACCAAAGCACGCGTTACGTTTGTGATCACACAACTAACGAGTACTGAAAACTTTAGTGACAGTGACCATAAGGAGCACTTCACCACTCATATTGACACTGACAATAATTAGCACTGAACACTTCACAGTGACACTGACCAACATGTCACGCAACAGGCAATGTTATCAGTATGTGTATTGAATATCAGTGCCTTGTGAGCTGCTGAACTGCCTGTCAGAATGCTCTCCACAGTGCGTCTCTAGAACACTGGTTTGCTGCAGTCTGATTCAAGATATCCCACTTGCACTAAATAAAGTGCAGTACAGATGTTAGAAAAAGCGACGCCACTAGACTAGCTATTAGTGAGGACATTTCAGGAGACACCAGACTGTTTAGAAATGGTTGAAAACATCCATTAAGTCTGTAACAAATGAACTGCATCACACCACGTACTTGAGACTGAAGAAATAGTGACACTTTTAGCAATCATAACACTGTGCATCGGTTTACACAAGTTCCTTTAGTGTGATCAGTGTTCTATCAACATTAAACTGTCTTTAATCGTAGTTTTATATTTCATTACCTGTGAGTAGATAAATATGGAACTTCAGTGCACACAAATATGTAACGTTGCTTAAATGTCTGGATAACTCATACTTTTTAAACTTTTGTTGGGATTTTCGTTTTTAAGTTTCGTATTTCACTCTGTCATAGAAGGGAACAGATTTAGACAGCATAAGGCAAGGATAAAATTATTCTGCTTCCTGTTATTCCAGCAGTTCCCTTACTAAGACAGTTCATCTGTCCTGAACAATTAATATATCTGACCGCACAGAAAAACTTACAGGCTACAATCGTTCTTATATTGAAGGCAGATTAATAAGAAGCTATTTAATATTATAAGCAAATTATTTTCTTATACGAGCAATATTAGAGAGGAATCAAATATTTTAAGAAAAAATCTGTTACCTGATAACAATGGAGAGTTTGGTAGTGATAATTGCATTAATTGAATTTGACATTTGGCAATTGGAGGTAGTTAACTGCCTTTTTAATGAAGGGGGGGACACTACTATTAAAAAGGGTGATGGGGAAACGATTTTAGATTTGGCTGAAGGAAGTACATATGCAGAGATTATTTAGAAGTTGAGAAGCTATATTTTAGGGGAAGGATGCTCCCGCTTGGAGACAGACAGATTGAAGTCACACATCTCTCAGCCAGTCGCCGTCAATCGCAATCAAGTGTCAGTGTTCCACACTGACATACATGCAGATGCAACTGGCGGACAAACAGCGTCAACTGTTCTGCCGCCTTTCCCAGGAGAACTAAGAGTAGACACAGGACTGAAGTTGAGCCACGATGATTTTAAACTGACAATCGAGCTGTTTTATGGGAACAAACATTTGTCAGCCATTGATCAACTAAGAGCGACGCCCCTTTACCCCACACCTCACGTGTTGGCACTGTTTGCCTACATGGCATACAGTGAGAGCACACATGCAGACCGTATGCCGCCTGATGGCTGGCAGTTTTTAACGACAGCATCTAATTTTAGAAACGGCTATTTTGGAACAGCCTACTGGCACCCGGAATATCAGCAATTGGTGATTGTTCATCCAGGGACTTATTTTAGAGAAAGTTTTGCTCTTTTAACAAATTATAAGTATGTTTTTGCCCTTCTAATTGACATTTACACGGATTTTGTAGGTGTTCTATTTAACAATTACGTTAATCAAATGAGTTCCGCCAGCACGTTTGCTAATAAGGTGGTCACAGTTCTGAAAGAAACAGAACGAGAAAAGGTCAGTTTCGAACTATTTATCACCGGTCATTCTTTAGGGGGTTGGCTGGCGCAGATCACTGCATTTACCACTAAATACCTTGAAGAAAACAGAGGTACATTTGTTAGAAAGCTTACAAGAGAACAAAAGGAACTGCCTGCAAGCAGCACTCTGCAAGACAGTCATGATGCAACACACAGTTACCTTCCGCACACAGTGGTGTTTGATAGCACAGGTTGCGAAGTGATGTTGTTGCAAATGAAAAAAACATTTGACGTACGCTTGCACGGGAGTTCTATTGATTTGCAGTACTTAGATATCACCAGTTATCTGTCTGCTCCAAACATTATGAATACCTGTTTCTCACATTTAGGGACAGTCTATCGCATCTTTACTGATTTGTCTGATATGGGCTGGGAGGAAAAACATACCCTACTGTACAACATAGCAACACACAATATGGACAAAATTGTTCAAGCCTTTGACCCTGAAACGGGGCAAGTACGTAAAGATGATGAAGATAGACTAAAAATACGACAGGTCGTCGATTGGCCTGTTAGTGCAGGCTTAATGTATGGACCGGAATTGGATGATTTCTTTAAATGGGCAAAATATCTTAATAATTACCAACCTGATGTAAAAGAAATTCCCTTTAACAAGGTTCCTAAAGATTACCACCCACTAAGTTACCAAACTAAGGCTTTCGACGAATGCGCAAAGAGTTTAAGCGTCTTAACTGAAGATGTGCGGGGTTTCCTAGTGCTTTATCGTTGGTTACCTCAAGTGCCGGAATTCTTTAAGCCTGAGGATCGTTTTCTGAAATGAATAATTTTGAGGCCGAAAAAGAAGCCGATCAAAAGTTACAGAACTTCGAGCTTGACAATGGAAGTGTTCGCTGTCCAGACGCTAGCACATTGCACAGCCTGATTCCTTATGTCACGCGGTTGGTTAGAATTTTCCCGCACGTAAAAAAGGGTGTAAAGGACAAATTGTCTTCATTCCAAATAAGAAATAGGATTTATCAATACGAAACTCAACTTAGCGTCGCAAAGATTATCAACAGCGCACTTGATTTTA
>Ga0123355_10004385_pt1 | contig 20518 bp, 16 predicted proteins | sample TergutEmb28metaG_3_FD_89872 | JGI IMG/M metagenome (GOLD analysis project Ga0123355, IMG submission 89872) | Embiratermes neotenicus P1 segment gut microbial communities from Petit-Saut dam, French Guiana - Emb289 P1 | ecosystem: Host-associated > Arthropoda: Insects > Digestive system > Gut ...
ATTACAAGGGATGGGTAGTCGTAGTGGACGCTATCCTTTACATAGCCGTTTGCGATGTTAACAACTTTTGTCATGTCCAGTTTTGCTGTGTGGCGAAGCTGGTATAAATTTTGGCTTGGGATGCTTGATATTTTTATTCCGTGGGGGCCCATTTCTACCATTTCTTCGTTGTTAATAGCCAAGGCCGCATGGCTTACATCCGAGTCTGTTAGGCGGGCTATTGCCCTGCCCATGTAGTTCTTCTTTTCGATTTCCTTTCCTGCTTTAAAGATTAGTACGTCTCCGGGGATATAGTTCTTTTTCATGTTGCACCTCCGTTTAATATGTGTTTATGTTTTTGTTGCTTATTTTTGCTGTTTTTCGCCTAACGCATTGACAATAGGCGAATATTGTTTACAATAACACCATCTGTAGAAAGAAGGTGCTAACATGAGTGACTTAGCAAGCTTAAATGTAAAAATTGACCGCACTGTAAAAAAAGATGCTGATTATGTCGCAAATGCCATGGGCATGACATTATCTACTGCAATTAATATTTTTGTACGCCAAATGGTTTCCGAACGGGCGATACCCTTTAAAGTCCATATGGTAGACAACGAAACCGCACAATTCCACAAACTGCTTGACGACATGAGAGCCGCCGCCGCCGAACGCGACTTCATGAGCGATGACGAGATTAATGCGGAAATCCAAGCCGCCCGTGCGGAAATGAAAGTACAGGGGAGTTGATTGTGGTTAATGTTGTGTTGGACACTAAACATCAAGCATTTCCCATCCGAACCATTTATTATGACACCAGCTGAATTCATATTAAAGATACTGAATAATAACCGCCCCAGCTAAGATACTCGTTAATCGCTGGGGCCAATGGCTTCACTTTTTTAGCCGTTTTGTGGAAAACTCCTGCCCGCTTGTACGCCGCACACGGCGCAGTAACCCTTCCATGCGGATTACCAGCGTATCGGTTGTGTAGGGCTTGGGTACATATTCGCTTGCGCCTGCGTCAAACCCGGCGGCTTCGTCATCTGTTGTGTTAAGCACACTTACAAACATTATGGGTATATCTTTCATGCTGCGTATTTCACGGCAGTAGTGCAGGCCGCAGCCGTCGGGCAGCTTGGCTTCCATTATAATTAAGTCCGGGGTTTCGGTTTTTAACACCTTACGGCTTTGGTTGATACTGCGTGCTTCCAGTACGCGGTAGCCATAGCCCGTTAGGGCATTGCGGTTTATTTCCATTATTAAGGGGTTGTCATCTATAAGCAGTATGGTATCGGCCATATCTCATCCTCTCACGTGTTTTGGCATAAAAAAGCCCCTGCCAATTTAATTATAGCAGGGGCCGGGTTTTAATGTGGCAAATGTTCTAAAAATAGAACATTTGAGTATTCCCTATTGAATGGGTGGTTGCCTATGCAATTCTACACCTTTGTTCAAACTTAGTCCTCTGGTGCCTAGCATCCAGTTGCTTGCGGCTATTCTCATAGCACCTGCATTATTTCCGTTAAAGCCATTGGGCCGCATCAAAACATAGATGCTGCCAAATAAGCCATGGGAATTGGGTGCACAGGCAAGCAGGCTCATGGCTTTGTTGCCCATTACTACTGTGCCCGAACCCTGAAGCTGCGGGTTGATATCAGCATCTAATGCCTTGTACACCAATGCGCCGCCGTGAACACGGGAGATTCGCAAAAGAGCAGTACATAGTTGAGAAACATTATTAAAATTATCAATAGCAGGAGTATTGCCGCCAAGATAGTCTGCAACTCTCTGATACAGCATCCTCATCTTTACCCGCTCTCTTGCTTCGATTGTTGCTTCTTCAGGGGGAACATTTACTGTTTGAGTGTAAAACGAATGTACCATCAATATCCCATTGTCAATAAACAAAGCACAGCCCATGCAGCCTTCCAGCCGGCCTAAACTACCAAAGGTAAATGTGCCGCTGCTTAGAAAATGGCTGTATGCACCCACAGCTTCATCTCTATACGGTACATACGCTGCACGTAAACTCTGACTATGTTGGTATACAATTAGATTTCTAACCGGGTATGGGCTGCGCCACCTAATATCATTGCCGGTAGTTATCCAGGCAATATTGCCTTCTGGAATTGCACCTGAGGGAGTTTCGACAATATACTCCGCACCAGAAAATGTTTCCAGCAAGTTGCCGGTAATGAGGGAATTAGCAATATTCATAAACTTTCCGCCCCCTTCCTATGGCAGCGTTACAGTGGTTATTTCCACACCTTCTGCCGATTGCCTCTGATTTTTATGCCTGTTCAAATCATTCAGCTTATCGCCAAACTCCTTTATGCTGCCCATGACTTCATCATAAAACTCTGAGTCAGACAGGCTTTCATATGGTACAGCCATATCCATGTTTGGCAGCTGCAAAAACCACGCAAGGATTTGCGGCCCGGGTATTCTAATGAAATAGTTTACGACTCCTTCACTTTTCTTGTTATAGTCCATGAAGCTTTGCCGTGAACTGCCGCCGGATAGCCTCATACCAAAAATGCTGGCTCCTGCACTTGAGGATTCTTTTCTAAACTCTTTAAAATCCTTTTCATTGCTGGCAGACATGGTTGCCTTTATAACCACATCTTTAACAATAACAAAGGATGTAGGGAAAGCGGGGAATGTATAGGGCGTGCCATCGGGTGCCGTTGTTAAATCCTTTGTTGCGGCGAAACTGCCACTGGAACCAAATATATCATTATTGGAAAACTCCCTGTATATTTTGTCTACCGTTAACCCGGCACCGGCCAAAGAGTGATTAAGCCGTTGATATTCTTGGGAAATTGTTAATATGTGCGGGTCAAACCATCCTCCCCGGTCTATGGTAACTTTTGTGGCCCTAAGCCCTATGGTAAAGTCGGTTTTTAACATCTCGCTTATGAATTTGTTCTGTGCCATAGAACTTTCGATATTTGTAGACATATTGATGAAAAAAGCACCTATACTGCCTCGTAATTGAGAAAATGTTGAAACCTCGGTTTTTTCCATCATTGTATCAAGGGTTTTCTTGCTGAAAACAATCTCCATAAACTCATTGCTTTCGTTATATCTTGGAATAGGCAGGAGTGAATCGTCGTTATTACTTGCAGATGGTTTCACAATCGCGCTCATAAGTATGACCTGCAACTGATTTATTTCCCTTGAAATCAAATTGATTCTTTCGGAAATAATCCCAATCTGATGGGAATGGTTCCTTGTCATGGATTGGGCCATGATACGCTGCAGTTCGATTAACTCGTTAAACATGACAAAGTAGTTCATGTGGTTAACATAAAGTGCCACCATTCCATCAATTAGCTTTTGTGCATCGGCTTCGGAAATTCCAACCACAGCTGCGAATGAATCTTTTTGCTCTTTTGTGATTTTAACATCCGGCAACTTGGTCATGTTGCCATTTGTGTACACTTCAAGCAACACTTTTGCCGCATTGAATGCGGCTGCACCGTAGGTTTTCATGAATTCACGTTCGTTTTCCTCAAGCCCTTCTCTTGCTTTTCTAATAGCGTCCTCCAGTGACTTTAGTTCATCTGCCCCAACATGCCTGTTTAGTAATGTCCGCAACTCTGCCTGGAGGCTGGAAAGAAGTTTTTGCTTTGCTTGGAGTTCTAACTCCAAAAAGTCTTTACCCAATGTTAGGTCGGTAGGTGCAAAGTTAGGAGACAATGAGCGAAACCAGTTGCTTGGCTGCATTTGCACGGGAAGAACATCCATGCTTGCGTCCATTGACCGCCGTGCCGACGCCCTTCTGTTTTGCTTTACCGCAGAAAGAAGCCCTGCCGGGGAAGCAACATCCAAGAAGCCAAGAATTGTCATAATTTCGTGATAATATCCGCGAACAACTGCATCGTTAAATAATCCGGCCAGTTCATGGTCTTTTGTCCATGCAACCGTTGCCAGCCATCTGGCGTAATCGTCCAATTCATCGGCAGTTTTTGCCTTTATGTGTTTATCTATTTTTTCTTGGTCCCACGCATATTTCTCCCGTAGATACCTCATGTACATCATTTGGCAAAACTCCATGCGTGAGCATGTAATTTCTTTGCCGTCGACTACATCGGTTATTTCTTGCAGCAAAAACAGGCGCAGGTTCATTTTGTCCACAATGAAATCTTTCAAATGTTTCAGGCGGGGGATATAGTTGTTTATGGCAGAAAAATATGCGTTTGAAAGTCTTGTGCCATTGGGCCCCTGTACAATAGGCGCAACATCAATCATATTGTTTGTTAGCCTAAACTCGTTTTCTGCCACTGTATAGGGCTTTGCAAGCAAGCTGCTGTTATGATTTTCTATGGGGTAGGCGTAGTCAAGTTGGTTTAGCACCCGCCCCGGCATCTCAAGAGTAAACAACTGATTGCCTGAGCCAAAGAACTTGTTAAGTTCTGTGTAGAGCATTGTTACTACATCGGCCTCTGCTACGGCTTTAGAATCGCCGACTGTAGTTTCTTCAAGCCTTTTGTTTTCAAGGCTGGTTTTGTTTGATATTGACATCGTATGCTCATCCTTTCGTAAATCCGCAATTTCAATGGCCATTTCACTAACAGAATGATTATCAGCGGTATCATTGCTCAAATCATTCTCATTTTCGGTATTCTTTAGTTGCGGGTTTTCGTTGCTGTTTGTGGCCTTTTTGCCGTTGTCATTTTCTTTGTCCATGTGCTATACCTCCTTGGCTGGATTTTTGTACAAATGCTAACGCCCACACCATACTACCCACCGGTCATGTGATCATCCCCTCTCTCGCTTTAATATAAAAAGCCCCTGCTAAACAAAATATAGCAGAGGCTGGGTTTTGATGTGGCAAATGTTCTAAAAATAGAACATTTATGTTTTCAAACAGTACCTTTTTCATGAAGACCTAACCTTTTTCAAATACATACCCTTTCCCATGTTCGGTAGTAATCGTATAATCCGTACCTTCCAGCTTTTTTCTTAACTCATGAATAATTTTTCTTATTGGCGCGTCGTCACTCATCATACTCTGCTCCCATACCGGTTCATATATTTGTTCCGCGCTAAAAACCCGGCCTTCCCTTTTCGCCAGAAAAAACAGAACATCAAACTCCTTGCCTTTTTTGATATCCAATTTAACCTTGTCATAAATCACACTGTTGGACAGCAGGTTAAGAACCAGCCGCCCCTTTACCAAATCGTCAGGTACTTGCCGTGACCGGCGCAGCTGTGCGCCTACACGCTTTAGCAGAACATTAAGGCTGTAGGGCTTTGGCAGATAATCATCGCCGCCTGCGTCAAAACCGGCTTCGATGTCTTCGTTGGCTTTTTTTGCGCTTAAAAATAGTATCGGTACGTCGGTTCTTCCTTTACGCAATTCTTCGCAAAGTTCAAGGCCGTCACCGTCCGGCAGCATAATGTCTAGTATGATAAGGTCAGGGGATTTGCTAAGAAATAACTCCCTGCCTCTGGCCAATGTAGCGGCTTCCAGCACTACGTAGCCCTTGGTTTGAAGGGCTTGGCTGCTTATTTTCATGTGGTGGGGATTGTCCTCGACTATTAAAATTGTTGTGCTCATAGGGTATCCTCCCGTTCGTTTTCTTTATACACAGGCAATGTAAAGCGGACGGTTGTTCCTGCGCCTTGCCGGCTTTCTATTTGTATGCTGCCCCCATATGCTTCCACCGCGTCTTTGCAAATTGGAAGTCCAAGGCCGGATGAGCCGTCGCTGCTTACTCCGCGTTCAAATACTCTTTTGAGGATTTCGGGCTTTATTCCCGTACCGCTGTCTTTTACGGTAAATTGGATAAACTCTTCGCCATCCCGCTCAGCATTTACACGAACAGTACTGCTGCCCACATGACGGTTTGCGTTGCCCACAAGATTAAAAAACACCTGAAGAACCATATCAGGGTTTGCGGCAATGGGCGGGCAGTCTTTTTCTATATGAATATCCAGGCGATTACTGTTTGATGCCAATAGCGGAGTCAGTAGGGCTTGCACTCTGCTAAGCATATCATCCGCTTCTATGCGTATGGGTTTATCTACACTGTCCTTTGCAGCCGAAAAACTCAGTAAACGGTCTACCAAGGCCGCAAGCCGCCTGGCTTCTTCTGATGCTATTAACAGGTTTTGTATGGTATCTTCGTCTGCTGTACCCGCTTCTATGTGCCAGCTTGCAAGTTCCGCATAGCCCCCCATAGTCAAAAGGGGGGATTTCATCTCATGGCTTATATCGGCAAGAAAGCTGTTTTTTAACCGGCCCATTCTCTCAAGAAGCTTGTTGGTTTCATCTATTTCACGGTTTTTTTGCTGCTCTATATCCAACTGTGCTTCCGTGCGCCTAAAATTTGCGGCAAGGGCTATGATATTTATGAATACAAATACCAATGCCCCTACCTGCACCAAGTTTATGACCAAGTGGACTTGGCCCCCAATTCGTATAAAGGCATCTGCGGCCCCTAGTAATATGTTTGCGGCTCCGCCAACCAATACAAGTATATAATCCATGTGTCGTTTTTCGGGGTCTTTGATTATCAAGACTGCCATGTTTATCAAAACCGCTGTCATTACAAGTACAATAAATGTATTTGAGAAGCTGCGGAGTTGAGGTTCGATATGTAAATAGGTTGGGGCCGCCGCCAAAAATGCCGTAAATATAACAATGTAACCTAAGCCGATTATTTTTATTATCCGGTTAATACTTCCCCGGAACATAGCGTTAACATAGAGTATGACGAAGAATAAAAACCCCCCGGAGATTATTGTTTCCAATACTATTACAGGGTGCCAGCCTATATTTGGGAACAGTGTATTTATAATGCGGTAGTCCGATTCCATAGTTCGTATGGTTATCATAAGACATACCAGGGAAAACCAAAGAAAATAATTGCGCCCTTTGAAGAATAAGAACATCCCAAAAAACAGCAGCGCAGCCATAAGTGTCACACCTATAGAGATGCTGACGCGGATATGGTTTAGGGTATTCATGGAAGTTATAAGCGAGCGCTCGCCGATAAAAACCGGGGCAAGCCTGCCGCCTTCGGCACGAACAAAACCGGAACGCTGGATTATTATTTCCGTAGGCTCTGCCCCGGCTGCAAAAAAAGCCGTGAAGTGAATATGGTCGGCGGCCATGTTCTCCAGGCCATCCCCCGGTACCCCAACCGATTCCAAGAGTACACCGTCTACCCACAGGGCCATGGAAAAGGTTGGGCTGTAGCCGGTTATGCCGTAGACCGTTCCTTCGCTTAGGTTTAGCACGATGCGGTATGTGGCGAAGGATGCTTGACGGGGCTTGTATATTATGGGCTCTGATGTGTTGCCGGTTGCAAAATCTTCCGGGGCGTAAAGTGCGTTTGGGTGCCAGTTGAATAACTCGGGGTTAATATTTGCTATGTATGTGGAAAAATCAAAACCGATTAACTGGTTGGGGTTGGTTATATGTTTTGTTTCGGTTATTGTTAAAACCATTACCGATGTGAAAAGCATAACAACCAGTGATAAGAAAATGACTAGACTTTTCATATGCTGTCCGAATTTTATTTTGCTACTATTCATATTTGACACCTCTACATTATAGCAGTTTCGAGAGCAACGAAGAATAATTTTCGCTGATTAAGCGTAGAAGCGTTCGCAGAATCAGCGAAATTATTCCGGAACGATATCGAAACTGCTTTATTGTATCATTTCACACAGAATCTTTGAAACTCGTTTTCAGCAATAAATTATCAAATTTGATTTTTTTATTAACATGTGGTAAAAGTAATACAGATTCAAAGATTGGTGGCCAGAGCGTGAAAATAGCATAACCTGAATGGAAATGATGGTAGTTAAAATACTTCCGGCTTGCCTTTGGGCAGGGCGCAGGTTTTTTTGTTGCCGGATTTTGGGTTATGTTTTGTTGCGCTATTTTTATGCCCCGGATTTGGATTTGCCGTGCTATTTATAGTGTTTCCAAAGTTAAGACTTATTTCCGGCGATATAGCCGTTTCATTTGAAGCGGGCTTATGACGGGCCGATTCTGCTAGTGCTTCCAGCAGAATCAAGGCCAGACAAAGCCCCATTTCAAAAAAACGGATATATGCGTTTTGGAATAGGTCTTATTTTTATACGAAAATACACCAATCGGGTTTTGATAATAATGGTAAACCATTTTTCATGCTTGGCTGGTGATGTCGCCCATAATGGGCGTTTGGAGGTTAATGTATGCTGGAACTTAAAAATGTGGGTATCAGTTTGGCCGTTAACGATAGGAAGCTGGTGGAGGACTTCAGCTTTACACTGCATCGCGGCGATAAGGCGGTAATAATCGGTGAAGAGGGTAACGGGAAATCCACCCTTTTGAAGATGATTTATAACGAGGAATATATTGCAGGGTATTGCCAGTTTACAGGGCAGGTTGTTAGGAAGGGTAGGCTGGCGTACCTGCCCCAGGCATTTCCTGAAGATGAGTTGGATATTTGTGTGAATGAGTATTTTGCGGAAGCGGAACTTCACATGCATGTGCATGTTTTGGCGCGGCTTGGGCTTAGTTTGGATTTTGCAATGTCCCGGCAACGTATTCGTACCCTGTCGGGCGGGGAGAAGATAAAGATTCAGCTTGCGAAAATTATGATAGCAGAGCCGGATATTATTTTACTGGACGAGCCTACCAATGATATTGATATTCCAACACTTACATGGCTGGAAGGGTTTATTAACAGTTGCAGCCAGCCTGTATTGTATATTTCCCACGATGAAACTTTGATTGAGAATACCGCAAATATAATTATTCATATGGAACAGCTTGTGCGCAAAACCAAAAGCAAGATTACCGTGGCATACAGCAATTATAAGGATTATGTTAAGGCCCGGGGTATCGCTTTTGACAAGCAGATGCAAGTGGCAAAAAAACAGCGAAGCGACCATAAAGCCCAAATGGAAAAATGGAAGCAGATACATGACCGGGTAGACCATGAAGGACGCAATATTGCAAAGTCTGACCGGGATTTTATTGGCGGGACGCTTAAAAAGAAGATGAAATCTGTGAAAGCTACGGGCAGGCGCATGGATAAACAGGCAGATGATTTTCTGGAAATCCCACAGATGGAAGAGGCTATTTTGACACAATTTGACCAAGCGGTTACTGTGCCATATGGCAAGATGATTCTCGCACTAGATTTAAACGAACTTTGCGTTGAGAGGGATATGCAGGCAGTACCTGAATTTTATGTAAGCGAGGGTTTGGCATTCGAGTCTTGCAAAAACGGAAGGGATTCGGGGCCTGCCCCATGGATGAAGCAACTAGCCGGGACGATTTCCCTAAAGATACACGGTCCCCAGCGAGTTGGCATTATTGGGATTAACGGCGCCGGGAAGTCCACGCTGCTTAAAAAAATATGGGAGGTGCTGCGGGAACGAAAAGATATCACCGCCGCGTACATGCCGCAAGATTACGCCGAATTACTGGATTATGACCAGCAGGTAATAGACTTTTTAGCGGCGGATGCGCGCAAAGATACAATAACCAAAGTACGCACGTACCTGGGCAGTATGAAGTTTACCCATGACGAGATGCTTGGAAAGATAGGCAAGCTTAGCGGCGGGCAGAAGGCCAAGATTTTATTTTTAGACATGGTGCTAAAGGGCGCGAATGTTCTAGTGCTTGACGAGCCCACACGTAATTTCAGCCCACTGTCTGCACCGGAAATACGAAAAAATCTCATAGGTTTTGGCGGTACGATTATTAGCGTGTCCCATGATAGGAAATATCTTGATGAGGTGTGTGATAGAGTCTATGAACTTACAAGTTGCGGGATTGCTATGGTTAAATAATCTAGTAAAGCAGTTTCGATAACGTACCGGAATAATTTTTGCTGATTCTGCGAACGCTCCAACGCATAATTAGCGAAAATTATTCTTCATGGTTCTCGAAACTGCTATATCCTCTATTTGGCCGCAGTTTTCTTAATGCCTCGCCTATTTTTCTCTCAACACCGTTATCGGAAGGTTTGTAGTATACCTTGTCCGCCAATTCCTCCGGCAAGTAGGCTTGAGGCACATAATTCCCCGGGAAAGAATGGGCATACTGATACCCCTCCCCATGGCCAAGTGTACCCCCGCCTTTTTTCCCGGGGTCCCGCAGATGGTTGGGTACGGATTTAATGGGAATATTGGCAACATCGTCCCTGGCGCTGTAAATGGCCGAGCAAGCGGCATTACTTTTTGGTGCGCAGGCGATATATATTGCAGCCTGGGATAACGGGATTTGCGCCTCTGGCATTCCTATAAAATCAACGGCTTGAGCCGCCGCCATTGCTATAAGCAGTGCGTGAGGGTCGGCGTTGCCTACGTCTTCGGACGCGCAAATTACTATGCGGCGGGCTACGAACTTCGGATCCTCCCCGGCGTAGAGCATACGGGCCAGGTAGTACACCGCCGCGTCCGGGTCGCTTCCGCGCATACTTTTAATGAAGGCGGAGATTGTGTCGTAGTGGTTGTCGCCGCTTTTCTCGTAGCATAGTGCCCGCTTTTGGATACATGCCTCGGCCACTTCTAAGTCCACTGTTATTTTGTCTTCGGAAGGTTCCGTTGTTAGGGCCGCAAGTTCCAGGGCGTTAAGGGCGGTGCGGGCGTCGCCGTTGGCCCGGTCGGCTAAAAAGGCCAGGGCGTCGTCATTTACGTGAAGGGGGAGAAAGCCCAGGCCGTTTTCCTTGTCTGATATTGCACGGCGCAGCAGTGTAGAGATATCCTCCGGGGTTAGTGGATATAATTCGAATACCATGGAGCGGGATACCAAGGCTTTGTTTACCTCGAAATATGGGTTTTCTGTTGTGGCGCCTATTAGTATTAGTGTGCCGTCTTCTACATAGGGCAGCAGCGCGTCTTGCTGGAGTTTGTTAAAGCGGTGGATTTCGTCCACAAACAGGATTGTGCGCTTGCTGTATAGTGCAAGGGTGGATTTTGCGTCCTCTATAGCCCGCTGGATATCTTTTATTCCGGCGGCGGTGGCGTTTATTTGGGTGAATACGGATTGGGTTGAACCGGCTATTATCCGGGCTAAAGTGGTTTTACCTGTGCCAGGCGGCCCGTACAATACCAAGGATGACAGCCTGTCTGCCACTATTGCCCGGTAGAGCAGGGTGTTCTTTCCTATTATGTGCGGCTGGCCCACCCATTCGTTAATGGAGGCCGGGCGCATACGGGCGGCCAGTGGGGCTTCTTTTTTAAGGACATTGGCACGGTTGGATTCGAATAGGTTCATAAGGGCTCCTGTATTGGTTGAATTCTTGGGGGTATTTTAGCATTTTTGGGGATGGAATCATACTCACACCGGCGCATCCACATCATGCAAAACCTTCAAAGAAACCCCAACCGCCAGCGCCCCAACTGCCACACAGTACCCGGTAAACCCAAGAAGGGCTACAATCAGCCCAAACCTCTCCGGCCCGAAATAAAACACCGCCAGCATCCCAACCACACCAACAAGAACAAAAAGCATAACAGGCAAAGTAGCAACCAGCTTCTGCCGCCCGCCGGAAACCACCCCAAGAAACCGCACAACCGCCAGCCTAAGCCCAAGTATCATAAAGGCAGACCCAATATATGCCGGAAGTACAGCCATTAAAACGGCAATGGAAGTACCGGAAATTAGCCCAGCTGGGGTTATAACCAGCACAGCAACGGCACATACCTTAACAATGCGGGCCATAGATACCCAAAGTAGCTTACGGGCAGGGCTGTCAGGCATCATATAAAAATAAGGGTTATACAACTCCATAAATCCCCTGTCGTATTGTGGATACGCCGCCAAAACCAGAATACAAGGTATCAGCACCGCAAGGATATTCCCGCTGGGTACGCCGATGGTTCTAAAAATCATGGCTATCTGCTCAATGTGGCCCACATATCCACGGGCATATATCCCCCAAATTATGGCGAAGGCCATGCCGCCGAATATCCCTATCCCTATAAGTTCCAAAACGGCGCCCACACGGGTGCCCCGAGCCCATGGTATCCGGGTCTTGGCAGACCATCCGCCGGATTCTTCCAGCAAATGCTTATCAAAAAACACCTTGGCGCCAACCCCACGAAAATCAGGGCTGATATTTGCCGTATGTGTGACACGCTCCGCCGCCGGCGCACCGCCTATATCCGGCAACCCAAGGGCCTCGTCATAAAAATCCGGCGACGATTTATAAATAACCATAAAAAAATACCCGCCGGCAACCGCCAGCAGGCCCAAATACACAACCCCAAGAACCACATTCCCCGCAATGAAAGCGAATGCCCCGGCCGCAGCCCACCCAATAAGGGGCGTAAACGCAAATACATTAGAGCCCAGCAGGCCAAGCATCCCAGCCTCAATCTCCCATCCGGCCCGGGCAAAATAAAAAACCCCCGCAGCCAAAAGCACCACAATCCAAAAAAAGCCTATCCAGCGATAGGCCCTTCTGTAAGCCACAAACATAAACATCCCAAACAGCTTACTCACAACAGCCAAAACAAAGCAAAAAAAACCGGCAAGCAAGACAAGCCTAACCTCCATTAAAACCGTAAGCCCTATAAAACCAAAAACTGTCATAATCGCAAGGCTAATAACAATCATATCCCAAAGTCGCCGTAAAATTTCCGAAAGCAGTACGGTTCGGGGCGAAATAGGGGCGGTAAAAATGAAGTTCATATGCTCGTTACTAAACGGCCCAATCCCGCCGTAGCGCCCCACCAAGAATGGAATCAGAAACAAAACAAACATAATCCCCTTCAAAAACGGCATCTCGGCAGGGGTGGCGCTTACAACTCCCCCCGAAGCCGCGCCGGCAACAAATAGCGCAAAAATAAACCCAAGCCCCAAAGTCTTGGCCAGCCGCTTAGGGCTTTGCGCCCATTCAAGCATCTTATTTTTGATACTGCGCATATACAAGTACATAATCGCATTCATAGTAATCTAATCCTTTGCATACAAAACCGGCCAAGTTATAGGTAACTTAAACTTGGCCGACTAGGGCCTGTTCTCACTACCGCCAACAGCCATCTTTTGGTCGATTTCCCGCCGCTCTTCGTCGGCATTTCCTTGCTTGCCTTTGGGCAAGCCGCGTCAATACCTCCTCAATCGGCGAAAAATCGCCGCAAAAGCTGGCTATTGTCGTTAGTGGGAACAGGCCCTAGACTTATTTTATGCCAACTCTTGCTCATCAAACAGGGAAAAGTAGATATCTTCCAGTGTCTCCTTTTGCTGTGCCCTGCGGCATTCTCTTATCATTTTGCCGTTTTTCATTATAAAGGTTACGTCCCAGGCGGCTTCTACAGTGTCTATCATATGGGTGCTTACCAATACGGACTTTCCGGCGGCACGCATATCTTCTATTGCCCGCTGCAGCTGCCGTATGCCATGGGGGTCTAAGCCGCTTAAGGGTTCGTCTAATATAATAACTTTTGGGTCCGGCAGCAGCGCACAGCATATGCTTACCTTTTGCTTCATTCCCTTAGAAAGTTCCTTGCCAAGCTTATTACGCTTGTCATCTATTTCGAAACGGCGCATTAACTCTTCTGCCCGGGTTTCCCAGCCAACCTTCATATTATAGGCCCGGGCTATAAACTCCATATGCTCTGCCACTGTTAGCATAGGGTAGGGGACAGCAATTTCCGGCGCGTAACCCAGCACCCGCTTAGCCTCAAGGGAACGGTTAATGTGGCCGTTAACGGTAATACTGCCCGTAAAGCGCAAAAGCCCACATATAGACTTAATTAGTGTGGATTTTCCAGCACCGTTTGGGCCCAGCAGCACACCCAACTCCCCGGCCCTTAGTTGTAGAGTTATATTGTCGTTGGCCACATGCTTGCCGTATTTCTTGGTCAAGCCTTGGACATTTATCATTTAGCTTCCTCTTTTTTGGGTTTGCCTGGTTTCTCGTCAAGCTTCCTTTGGATACTTTGAAGGAAACCGCAAATCCAGCGGTTAAGGGCCGGGTTGATAGTTGTTTCACAATCCCTTACGGCGAAGGTGGTTTTAATATCGGTCATGTCGTAGAAGTAGAGCATATCCACCAGCCTAAGGACGTCCATCAGAAAATTGCTAAATGTGATTTCTGCGTCCAAATTACCGTCTAGGGTAATAACATCAAAAAGGTCCGGCCTTGTGCGCACTTCTGCCATTACGGCCGGGTGAAGTTCCTTATGGTCTGTATGGCGTTTGTATACTATTGTCAGGCTGTCGTCATCCCGCTTACGGGCCAGCAGGCGCTCTATGATTTTTTCTATGCGGCAGTGCAAGTCAACCACCAGCACCCGCCAGTTATTGTCTTTGATAAACTTAATAAGTTCGATAACCTGTTGCCTGTTGCGTGGGTAGCCGTCAATCAGGCCCGGTGTATGCGCCCGGGCAAAGTCCCTAAAAATCTCGCAGGCTACAGAGTCACTTACAAGCACACCGCTTTCGGTAAGGCGCTTAATCTCCGGGTCAGCTTGGGCTTTCTTGCGGAAGATATCGCCCATACTGGCAGAATGCAAATTCTCCAGCCAGTAGTGCTTGATATTATTTACCAATGTGCCCTTTCCGCCGCCGGATTCACCCAGCAGAATAATAAAGTCCCATTTTTCCAGTAGTAACGGTTTGCGATTCGGGTTCATAATAGCCCCTCCTTGGGTTAACACGCTTTTATAGCGCGGATAATTGTCTGTAAGGCTATTTTACGGCTAATATCGGTTTCGTTCAAGTTTTCCGAAACCAGTTTCTAAACGCAGGTTCTATCGTGGATATAGGCGTTTCGATTTGAAATGGGCTGAAGCAAGCTGGAAAATGCAACACTTCAATGCATTTTTCGGCGCAGCCTGAAGCCCAATTTCAAACGAAATCGCTATAAAACACTACGCAACAGTGGCGGACGAAAGCGTCAGTATCCGTTTACTTTAGGCGGTAATGCTCCCCGCTAGGGGTATCCCTCGTACATTTTCTTTAAAATATCTTCCAAATTTGATTCCCGCACACGGATATCTGCCACCATATGCCGCTGGGCTATGTAACTTATCGCCTCGCCCTTATTTAGCTTGTTATAGGGGATTTGGTAAAAATGCTCGTTCCCTTGGGCCTTTAGCAGTTTGAAATTGGCGTGTGGAACCGGCAGTTCAGGCTGGGCGAACATTACTTCCAATACATAATTCGTATCCTTGTACTTTTCGTGAAAGCCGTCCTGGCTGCCGTCAAACAACAGCTTTCCCTCATCTATTAACATTAACCTTTGTGCCACTTCCTCTAAATCTTGGGTATCATGGGTGGTTAATAGGATTGTTGTGTTTTGTTCTTTATTAATCTGCTTTAAAAACTCACGGATTTTACCCTTCACAAGCACATCCAGCCCGATTGTAGGCTCGTCCAGGTAAGCAACTTGAGGTTGATGCAAGAAGCACAACGCTAAATTTGCGCGCATCCGCTGGCCAAGGCTTAGCTGGCGCGTTGCTTGGGATAAAAAATCGCCCATATCCAACATATCTATCAGCATATCCCGCTGCCGCTTAAAATCTTGCTGGTTAAGCCTGTATAAAACCCTAAACATATCAAAAGTATCCCGCACAGGTAAGTCCCACAGCATTTGGGAGCGCTGGCCAAAAACTACCCCCATTTTGAGGGCGTTTTTTGTACGGTTTTTGCTTGGGGCTTGCCCAAAAACACGTATCATACCGGAAGTTGGTGCCAGTATACCCGTAAGCATTTTTATTGTTGTGGATTTTCCTGCACCGTTTGGGCCTATATAACCCACCATTTCGCCGGGGTTTATAGAAAAACTAATATCATCCACAGCACGTTTTGTTGTGTAGATAGGACGAAAAAATTCCCCAATAGCAGAGCGGTTTCCATCTCGTTTACGGATTTTATAGTCTTTGATTACATTTGATAATTCGATTTGTGACATGGGGTCATCTCCTATTAAGCAACTTATTTATGTGCCCGCACTTTCATATTTACTGCTTAGAATCCTCCAACATAAAGCAGTAACCCCTACCAGTAAAACCGCAACCGCCGGCGACAACCACATTGTCACACGAGGAAAAATACCGTCCTCCTTGCCCAGCAGCACTTGAATAGGGTAGAAGTTTACAAACCCAAAAGGCAGTATGGATGTAAATGCAATAAGAATCGCCCGTGGGTAAATAGTGATAGGGTACTGGGTAAACTCCCGCATTTGCCAGAAAAACAACCCCGTCGGGGACTGGGAGCGGGTACGTATTGCCGGCATATCGCAAATAAGCATCATACAGGCAATAATAACCGCACCGCAAACGATAATAAGCGCAAACCAAAGCCACTGCCCCACCGTCCAGGTGATGCCCAATTGCCCAATGCTAAAAGCCAAGGCCGCCCCGGTTAAAATAATATGCGAAATATAAGCAATATTAAAATGGGTTGCCATCACATATAAAAACGGCGGCATTGGGCGGGTATATGCCTCATCTAAAGTGCCCCGTATAGCCATTTGTGGGAAAGCATTACACATGTTAAACGTAAAAGACGCGCCAAGGGCATATGACAGCAGCCACACAGCATACATAAAAATAACCTCTATCGGTTCCCATCCTGCAAGGCTGCCAAAGTTCCAAACCATCAAAAACAGCATGACCATTGAAATACCGTAACTAATCCACTGGGCCACAACCCCGCCAATAAATGAACCTGGATATTCAAATCCGGCCCGATACGAATGCTTAATAATTGTAAAAAATACACGTAATGTATGCAATCTCATGCCCCCTTCGACGGCAGAATATGATGGATTTAACCGCCCTGTACCACAATTTTATGCTGCACCCTACTCCAGACAAGCCGCTCTAAAGCAAATAACAATACAATCCAAACTACCTGTAAGCCCAAGCTGCGAATTATGTCACTGCCGTATACACGCCCAAGGTAAACTTGAAGGGGCATAAATAAAGCCAAGGAAAAAGGCAGTGCATAACTAACAGACCGCAGCCATTCAGGGTAAAACCAAAGTGGCAGCATAATACCGCCAAACAGCATAAATAGCGCCCTTTTGTACCAGTTTATGTACCAATAATCCATCAACCAAAAGGCAGAGTAACTGATGGTAAGGTCAACCAAAATATATATTACTCCTCCCATTATTGCAGCCAAAATAAACATGCCAAAAGCCGCCAAAGATACCGGCGGTAAAATTCCAATAAATAATATTGCCACTGTAAGAATAGGAAGGGAATGAGTTATCGCACGTGCAACCGCCTCGGAATGCAGCCCAGACAGTAATTGAAAATGATACGAACGGGGGCGGGTAAGGGCCGTAGCAATATCACCGGATTGTATATCCGCGCCAATGCGCTCTCCAAAGGCTGATGTGGTCCACACCATAAGAATGTCCAGCACCACAAAGTATGTCATGGTTTCCGCCAGGCTGGTATCCCCGGTATTGCCCGTGGCAAACAAGGCCACCCACAAGGCATAACGCGCACCCAGCATAAATAAAGCAGAAGCCACCCTGGCAAAAATGTTGGTGCGGTAAGTGACAAACTGCTTAAGGCCAACGATGATAGTTTTGCCGTACAGGTTAAGGGCATTTAACATTGCAATTCACCTCGGAACGGTTGGATACAGCTTCTTATATTGGCATTACCACTGCTACTTGTCAAACCACATTTCATATTTAAACATTATTGTCCACGGGTGCCCATACACTAATGTATAAGTAGTGTCTATATAAACAAGAAGGAGTGTTATCATGCAAAAAAAACGCAAGTTTAGCGGCCTGCAAATAGCCGCAGTGTACGCATCGGTTTTTTTGGGGGCGGGGTTTGCCTCCGGGCAGGAGTTGCTTAGGTATTTTGTTGGCTTTGGGCCTATGGGAGTTTGGGGGCTTGTTGTGGCGGGCTTGTTGTTTGCGCTGGTGGGTTGGGCCACCCTTGCCATATGCCGGCGTGCGGGGATTAAATGTTACAGCGAGTTTATGCGGCATTTGCTGGGAAATAGGCTTGGGGCCATTATGGAATGGCTGGTTGCGGCGTTTTTGTTCTGTTTGTTTGTTGCTATGCTGGCTGGGGCGGGGGCTACCGCTAGGCAGGCGTTTAATTTGCCGTTTACGGCGGGGGCCGTAGTAGTCGGGGTTTTTGTTTACATAGTTTTACGGTTTGACTTAGAGGGTATGGTAAAGATAAACGTAATTCTTGCGCCGTTTATGATTATCGGCGGCATACTTGTTGGGCTGTTTATCGCATTTTTTGCGGCTGCGCCTACATTTGGTGCGCCTGCACGGGGTATGGTGCTCGGGTGGTTTATTTCCGCACTTGTGTATGCGTCGTATAATCTGGTAACGGGGGTGCCTGTGCTTGCCGCAACCACGCCACTGGCTACCGGGCGGCGCGACCCGTTTATTGGCGGCGTTGTGGGCGGCGGTGCTATTACGGTGCTGGGGCTTTGTATGGCCCTTCCGCTTTTTTTGCATTACAGCAGGATAGTTAGTTTCGAAATCCCTATGTTGATGATTGTTTTGCACTATAGTGCTGCCTTTAGCATTTTGTACCTGGGTGTGCTTATCTCGGCGTTGATTACTACTGCCGCTTGCAACGGTTTTGCTGTTGTACAGTGGCTCTCGCGCCATGGCAATATGGCTAAGCCTAAGGCTGCGGCGCTTATATGTATTGTTGGGGTGCTGGCCGCCCATGTGGGTTTTTCTAATATTGTGCGGTATGTTTATCCGCTGTTTGGGCTCTTGGGGTTGTTTAAGATTATTGTGATTCTTTTCCACGGATATGCTAGAATGCGTGGGAAGAAGGTTGAAATCGCGTAATTATAGCGAACGCACTTGAGAACCGCGAAGCAAGCCAGAAAATCGCAATGCATCAATGCGTTTTTTGGCGCAGTCTGAGCGGGCTTCTCAAGCGCGTTCGCTATACAGTGAATTTAATGAGAAACGGTCCTCGTCTGAGCATAAAATGCGAACGCTTCTACACATTTTTTGCGACAGGCGGGGCCGATTTCGAATTAATCCACTAAAAATTTGCTATACAAAGGATGAGATAAAGAATGTTTAACAGAATATGCATAGTAGTACTGGACGGTATAGGCATAGGGGCCGCCCCCGACGCCGCCGATTACGGTGACGAAGGCGCCCATACTTTGGGCAATATTTTCGCGGCGCAAGGAAAGCTTGATTTACCTAACCTGTATGCAATGGGGCTTGGGCATATTCGGGATGCAAGGCTTTGGGACGCTGCGGGCATATCACATGCCGGAAACTCAGCCCCGCAGCCTACGGCATCCTATGGGCGTATGGCCGCAAAAACCCGTGCTAAGGACACAACCAGCGGGCATTGGGAACTTGCCGGGCTTATAATGGAGCCGCCTTTTGCCACCTTTACAAGTTTTCCTGAGGAACTGCTTGAGAAATGGATTTCGCAGGCCAATGAAATAGGGTTGTGGAGATATGACGAAACAGGCCGGCATATGGAATGGTGGAATGAATCACAAAAAGATTATGTATCCATAGCCCCGCAGCTGGCCCAAGATATGCCGGCAAAGTTCCCGAACGCCCACGAGTTTTCTCTTATACTGCCCAAATGGCTGGGCAACTACCCCGCTTCCGGCACGCAAATTATAGATGAACTGGGCCAGGTTCATATGCAAACCGGCGCGCCCATAGTCTATACCTCTGCCGACAGTGTGTTCCAGGTAGCCGCCAATGAGGAAATTATCCCAATCCAAACCCAATACCGCCTATGCCAGCTGGCCCGGGAACTGCTAACGGGCGACTATATAGTAGGCCGGGTAATAGCCCGCCCGTTTATTGGCGGGCCGGGCGGGTTTTCCCGTACAAAAAACCGGCGGGACTATGCCGTGCCGCCTACCGGTGAAACCTTGCTGGATGCCCTGGCCGCAAAAGGCCAAAACACCCTGGGCATTGGCAAAATTGAAGATATATTCTGTGGGAAGGGCGTGTCCCGCAGTATCTATACAAAAAGCAACACAGACGGTATTAACGCTACAATTGAATCCCTAAAATCCGGCACGGGCGAAACTCTGATATTCAGAAACCTGGTGGACTTCGATATGTTGTACGGCCACCGCAATAACCCGGAAGGGTTTGCTAAGGCTCTGGAATATTTCGATAGCCGCCTGCCGGAGATTTTGGCCGCGCTAAAGCCAAGCGACCTTCTTATAATCACATCAGACCATGGCTGCGACCCTACTACCCCTTCAACAGACCATTCGCGGGAATATGTGCCTATTTTGGTATACGGCGATGGAGTACAAGCAGTTGATTTAGGCACGCGCAGCACCCTTGCGGATGTTGCGGCTACGGTGTATGAGGCCCTCGGGCACGGTGCGTGGCCGGTAGGGGAGCCGTTCATTCTGTGGATGGGAGAATGATGCGTGGTCAGTTTTGTCCTCCTCCTGCCGTACGTAAACACGAAACCAGAACCTTAACACGAAACCCAAGCCATCAGTAACCGTCAAACCCCGCCACACCTGCCGCACCGGCTGAGCAAAGTATAAACTACTCCCGACAAGAATCAGGAGCATCCCAAGGAAGTAAGCGCTGAACGGTGTCGGGATTATAGTTTAGCC
>Ga0123355_10004387_pt1 | contig 20516 bp, 7 predicted proteins | sample TergutEmb28metaG_3_FD_89872 | JGI IMG/M metagenome (GOLD analysis project Ga0123355, IMG submission 89872) | Embiratermes neotenicus P1 segment gut microbial communities from Petit-Saut dam, French Guiana - Emb289 P1 | ecosystem: Host-associated > Arthropoda: Insects > Digestive system > Gut ...
AATATATATATATATATATATATATATATATATATATATATAGACAGACATATAGATAGATTAGATAGATAGATAGATAGACAGATAGATAAAAATGTCCCACTCAAAGATCAGAACAAGTCAGGCAGTGAAGAATTGAAGAACATTTAGAGAGATCTGCTGGGAAATGGAAGAAAAGCAAGCACCATAGGAATCTGACGAAGACAGAAGAAAGCAAAGAAAATGGTAAATAATCAGTGCAACATTGGACCAAAGAACGTGCAGTTATTTAAATGTGAAAAGGAGATTACTTAAGAGAAAGAAATTTATCTACTGGTACCATAGTAATGAAAGTGAAAATAACAATTTGACATGTAGTGCTGAAATAGTGTGTAGATTTTGTTCTGCTTTGCATTGGCCATAGCATAATGTTTCTTCCCATGTTTCCAAATGTGGTGTCCCATTTCAGTTTCTGTCATCTCATTGGTATATTTTTCTTTTTCTTGTGCATTTATAGTGGTCTAAGAATTCTGCAGCAGTGCATCTTTTTATTGTGTCCAAAACATATCAGGTCTTCAGGTCCGAAACTTAAGTGTGTTTGCTTGTATGCTGTGTTCATTTACACCAGTGTAATGCAGTGGAAACTCAGAACTGTTGGAAATGAAATTCATGTAATTATTTATTTCCATTAAAAAGGAAGTGTGGGAGCCATTTTAACTTTTTGGTGCCAAAGTAAATGCCTTGGTGATCTGCAGAAGATTGGAATTTAAATGAAGCTGCATATGAGCAGATATATTGATATGACATTCAGCATTTTGAGCATTATGCTGCTGTGTAACATTTGGTCCATTTTTGTCTTAATTGTAACTGGTGAATTGATAGTGTGTCTGTTGTCACAAGCTGCTGTATGTGTGTGTGTGTGTGTGTGTGTGCATGCATGAGCATGCATGTAAACGCTTGCAAGGCAAGGTATTTTTTATTGCAGTTGGTTACATGCTATGATATTCAGTGAGTAAGATATAAGCAGAATGAAGTCAGATTATAGGGAGACAAACATTTTACTCACATGGTGTAATTCACAGCATGGCAGCAGAAACAAAAAATGTGAGACAAAATAATTCAGGCAGTTACGAAACACACACTGTTATAATCGCAGTAGTTAAAAAATTTACATATTACATGGAAGGTAATGCTGATCACGAATTGTATAATTTTCTGAATAATTTCTTTGGTATAATGCCTGTGAAGAGGACTGTGTGTATTCGTATGTACCTATAAACTAAGTGAAGATTTCTGTTTGATGTCGAATATGTTTGCTGTCATAGTACATTCCATGCTGTTTATAATGTGTGAAGTTGTACATCTTGATGCAGGTGGATGGTGTACTTGTGTGACTCCTGAGCAGAAATTATTGACTCCCATCACCCAGATTAAATGTGGTGTCTTATTAAGGCACATGGGTAGGTGAGAAAAGCCTGTAGAAATGCTGACAAGACTTTACACCAGATATTTTGACTAAAATATGCAATTTAACATTGTTTCAGAATAGAGGACTTGAGGTATTTACTAACCACATGAAACCATTTTAAAATACATTATTTGACATTTATTTTGTCAGACATCATGTATTCAGTGTTCACCGCCAGGCATTAATTGTATGAGGCCAAATCTGCAAGAAATTCTGATTGTGGAACTAAAAATCTAACTGAGCTACTCCATGTGGCAGTGTCCTTTTTGAGAAGCAAGTGTTTTCTCATATGGCCAAGAAACTTCCTGCATTGATGGAAGTGAAAGGTTCACAACCATATTAGCAGTATCCTGCCACTTGTTCATACACTGAGTCAAATTAATCCAACCCACAACTTTGATTCAAGTTCTTTAAGTCCATTTTAATATTATCCGAACTACACCTAGTTCTTTCGAGTGTGTCTATTTGAAGTTGTGCCATCAAAACTCATACATGCTCTGCCTATCCTGTGTTCCTTGATATGACCATCTGAATATTTGGTGAAAAGTACAGATCATGAAGCTCCTCATAAAATTTTCTCCAGTCTTGTGTTACTTTCTCCTGTTGGGTCCTGATGTGGTAATGTAGAGCCTAACTTTAAATGGTCACTGAAAGAATTTGTTAGTGTTGTATGAGAAGGGTGTAGAGCATGGAATGAAACATTCTGTTACTGAGTGGTGCAAGGCATAGGAATTTAACTGGTTGAGCTTTATGGTTCTTACAGCATTTGTTAGGGATGTGATGTCATCGGGTTAAATGAAATCCATAGTGATTATGGAGGCAGCAAGTGCCTCTAAAATGTTGATACCTATTACAGGCTACATTGGGTCACATCCCAGAAGGCTAATTGTATCCCTTTACCCAATTATGGCAGATAAAAAGTGCTCTTTTCCATCCAGAATTCCAATAACATACTTGTTCTTTCTCTCATATGGATAAGCATGCACAAAACACAAACACACACACATGTGCGCGCACTTACATATTGGTCTGTGTTTGGAGATGTGAGCATGCAATAGAACATCCTTGGCCTAGCAGCCACATCAGGTGGTTTGAACAGTGGGTGAACCAGTGTTTCAAGAACCACCTCTGATCATATTGTGAGGGACAATGAGTACAGAAGTGGTTCTGTTGTACTGTAGATCTTCTTACGAATGGACTAAAAGGGAAGAGTGGATGGTCCAATAATGACAATTGTCTGGTACTTGCAAATTCTGTGTGTGTGTGTGTGTGGCCTAAAATGTTGCCAAAAGATTGATGCAGTACTGTATAAGTAACACTAATGCATAAGCGGCTTCAGTTGTCTAGGGGTAGCGTGCTGCCTTTAAGTACCCAAGTTCGCAGGTTCAAACCCGGCCGAAGCCATCAGGATTTTTCAGGGCGAAAAAATCCTCATCGCACCTTTCTTCAGATGGGAAGTAAAGCCGTGGTTCCCATGTTGCAGATTTGCGGCATGTAAAAGATCCCTGAATTGACGTGGAAGTCGCAACTTCAGGCAAAATTACCGTTTAATTCTCGCCCACGTAGTTCCACCTTTCACTACTGGGATCTCTCGCGTAGTTGGCGAACGTTGGAACGTCCAAACAGGCGGGGGGGATAGGGTGAGTACAATAAGCCAACTAGGCTGCAGTACATCCGTGGCATTAGCTATGGGCCCTACTGAAAGAAGAAGAACACTAATGCATATGCATAATACACAGATATAAGTAACCGTGTACTGAATGTAAGTAAATGATAACTAAGGAGACAAGCCTGTGTTGGTACAGTTACATATTTCATGTTCCCATTGCAGGCCAAAATTTCAAAATCACTAGATTTAATCTGTTTATAAGAGGGTCTACATTAATGTGGAATTACCTGGCATGTTACAGTGTGGTTCATTCCATCGTTTGCAGACACGTTACTGCAGAAAGTTCTCTTGCGTGAAAGAATCACATGCTGCTGCATGATGAAATTGAAAGTTGTGCCCATGTTCGAAAAATGTTGCAAGTAAAGTTATTTTATTTGCCAAGTATTACAGTATTGCCCAAAGACTGTGTCGTGTGCTCATTTTATTTGACTTGATAAGCTGTATGAAACAATGGTTTACTCCCACATGATTTTTAGAGTAATACTGCTGATTTTGATCTGTCAGATGATTGTCAAGTGCATCCAATAATTCCAGTGTCCACAGAAACAATATCCCACTACTGTAAAGGCCATATATCTGTACAGATCAATTGTGATCAAAAACAGGCTAATCAACTGGCACTGAATTTTATGTGGCATGTGCGGACACATGATTCATTAATTCTCATTGTGACTGCACACTGATAGCCAATGCGTGAGTGCCAGAGTGTCAGGTGAACCACTCTGTGTATGTTGGTGTTCTGTAGGCATCTTGGAACTTAATGGCAGTGAATCATGTTTCTTCTGACTGGCTATGAGTTGACAGTAGTGCTTAACTCTTATTAAGAAAAGTCTAATCGTATGTACAGTAGAATGGCTTTGTTTGAAAGTATCTGTGTAAATAAAGTATAGCATGATCATGATATCACAAATGACTGCAAATTCCCACAACCAATATTGTGTGCAATGTGTAACAGTGTTCAGATTCAGCCATTTTAAAACAATGTACTTATCACTAAGTGTATCATTTCTGGTCTGTATGCAGAGGATTTCAGCAGGTTTTCTTCTGCAGTTTTCACGTTGGTAATTTGACAAGATGAAGGTTTTTTAAGTGTCCAACTGTTACAGCTCTAGTGGGCAGTATGATAATATCTGTACATCTGAAGTGGAGACAGACATCATATTTATGGTATTGAAACATGCGTTCATCTTCAAGTTTATCAGATAATTCTGCGAAGCCAGTAATTCATGTCCAAATGAAAGTAGAGTGGTGCTATACACAAAATAACTGATTTGTCAGATTGGTGTACAAAGAGGATTGAAAACAATTTACTTCTGTCATACACTTATACTGCAGTGACTGGCTTGTCTGCATTTTTTAGAAATATATCCTTTATGAAATGGCCTGTGACAGAACTTGAAAATCCACATAAGAAAGTTTCTATAGATTTTATGACTTGTGACTGAGTTTGAGGTGTGCATTCCCAGTTTGCCTCAGTAGGCAGCAGGATATATTTACATGTAATGATGGTAGATTTATGATCTCCATAACACTCATACTGATGCTGAATTTAAAATCTGTGATTACAACTCTGATAAAGTAGAATGCTCTGAAGTTGTTTGTTCTGAAATAGTGAGGCTGCTGTCCACACTCCTCCTCATCATCATCATCAGCCTTTGATTGCTGTAGAGAATCTGGAATGAGATTCTTGAATGGAACATACAAAGAACTTGTTGTTTGTATACAGACCTGTTATTTTCTGTTGAGTTCAATGATTCATGCATATGTAAACACCTTCATTATATTGCCATTCCTTTTGTAATTCAATTGCATCTGGCCTGCCAGTCTGCTGCTGCCGTTACTCTGCTTGCTCACGGTTCACGCTTGTTGTTATAAATCAGCATGGACCATGCTACTCTTGTAATCTTGTGTGAGACGTATGTGACATGCCCAATGAAATAATGTTGCTGTTGACACAACCTGTTGTTATTGGTAACTATATGAGAAATATACAGGTAGCAAGTTGTTTCAGCTTGTCAGTCACCATCAAGTCCTTCACACACACATGCATGCACATACCTATGTGTGTATGTATATATGTACAAATGTCTGTATGTACATATATACATATGTATACTAAGGTGTTCAGTGCATACTTGCCATTTGATTGAAAGGACTGAACTCTTAAATTCTTTTCAGTACTTCAGTATTGCGAAGTTTTTTATGTAAGAATTATTGGTTAATATTTAACCATCATGTATACTTATATATATGAAAGACTTCATGATGGCTTAGAAAAGTAAGGTGAAACATGCTTGTATATAACTAACTCCAAGGAGCAGAGTCCTTCCTGAGCAGCTAACACTTCCTCTCCTAGTCAAGCAATTCCTTTCATTTTATGGATCATGAAGGTTCATTACTGCATTCACAAGCACCTGCAATCTGTCCCTGTCCTGAACCAGAGCAATCATGCCTGTGCCTCTGTATCCCACTTCTTGAAGTTCCATTTTAATGTTATCCTCCCACCTATGCCTAGGTCTTCCAAGTGGTCTCCTTGCCTTGGGTCTCTCCATCAAAGCCCTGTATATACCTTTCCTGTCCCCCATATGTACCACATGTTTCACCCATCTCATTCTTCTTGATTTGATCACCTGAAAGATATTTGGTGAGGAGTACAGAGCATAAAGCTCCACTTCCTTGTCACCATGTCCCTCCTAGGACCAAATATCTTCTCCAGCCTGTGTTCCTTCCTCAGTATGAGAGACCAAGCCTCATACCCATACAAAACAACAGGAAAAATTACAGTTCCATGTATTTTGATTTTTAAGATACTTGTGTACTTCTGAAAATATTACTAAAAGGCTGTATTTACAGAAACATTCCATGCAGTAAAGTATTCATAAATGGCATTTCTGTATGTTCCTGAATCAGACTGGGTTTAAACACTGTTTATTATATCCATTGCTGTACTTTAATTTAGAAATTTTATAACAATGTATTTTTTTATTTTTATATGTGATAAAACTGTTATATGTGGAAGTTACACTGTTGAGTAAGTTTGGTATAAATACAAATTTTACTCTGGATCAGGTTTTTCTCTTTGAAATCTATTATTTTGCTCTTTGCATTAAAAATTTCATTGTCAAAAGTTATTAGTTTTGTCTTGTAAATTGTGTGGTGAGAGTTTAATTCTTCTTATGGTTTAACCAGTACAGACTAGTCATCTGTGAAAACTAGTGTATCTGAGTTTAAACATTTAGTCATAGTTGTACTGCTACATGATATGTAACCATTTTGTGATAAATGAAAATAGTGTAATATTATAAATAATGCTGCAACCGGATGCATACATTGACATGGTTGCCATTCTACTTATACTGCTATCCAGTATGTTTTATAAATGTTATGTATTGATGTAAGCAGTTTTGTTTTGTATTTGATCATTTTTAGAAATCTCAGATACTTTTTTTTTTTATTTATCAGAAAACTTGAAATCTGTCAAGATCATGTGTGTCCATAAGTTGAACTCCCTGCATTTTTAATCATTAATATTTGAGACAAATCTATCCACACAGGGTTTTCTTTAAAAATGAAAGCCACTTTGCATTTTATCTACAGTGTCATCTTAGAATTTATACATATTTGTCAAAAGTTTGGTATATGTATTTTGCTTCTGGAAGGGCAAAGACATGTCTCTTTTCACTATTTTCAAATAATAGTATAACTAAGACTCTTGTTAACTTTCAGAAGGGGCTCTTTCCATGTAGAATTGTGCTTCAGAATATAAAAACCCATCTTTTAAAGGAATTGCTGAATATTTAAGCCATTTAATATTGATATTATTCTCTGAAGATGTTGCATTGCTGTTACAGTATGTGAGGACACTGGTATTCATCAAAAAAATATTCCGTTTGATTAATGGTGGAAATTGGAAGTGTGAGATCTCCTGTGTTCCTGTGGAACTGTAGGTCTTGAAAAGTGCTGCTTGTGCTGCTTTCTAGTCTGATGATTTCTTTAATTTCACCATTTTAATTTCTTGTAAGATCTCAGAAGTTTTGGGGTGCTGCTGGTTCATGTAAGTTTGTAACTGTGATTTATGTAAGTTATTTCCACCTTTCTTTGTGCCTCACTCTCATTATGCTTCTTGCTGTGGCACGTTTCTTTCTGTGTGTGCAGACAGATATTTTTGAGAGTTCCTCTTTTTTCTCTTCTGTATCATTGTCTCGTTTCTTCAACCCCTGTTCCTGCTTCATTTCCCTTTTGTTGCTAAACTTTCTTTTGCTGCATGTTTTAATACGTTTTGAAGACCACATTCTGTTAGACTCTTACTCTAGAAATTTTAAGCGAGTTATGTACTTGCCTTTCATAAAGCCATTAAATGCATGTATCAAATACTTCTTCTTTAAAATTGTATTCTATATTCTTGTTTTATTTTATCCCCTATCTGGGTACTCGTACAGTGTAGGTAGTGGTAGTGGTTTTGGAGCTGAAGAGTAGTAGTAAGATTGTTCATAACAGAAGAAAGTACTACTTTTTGCATCTAGACAAATGGAAACATATTTTCCAAATGCTTTTTGGAAATAAGTTTTTTCTGTTATTGTTTTGACTGGTTGATGTGTTTAATGTTGATACATTGCACTGCTTAAAACCAAAAGCTATTTATAGATTGTTAGAATAATAGTCAATTATCATTGCCTTCTACTTATGTTTCAACAGTGCTGTATACTAAAAGAAAAGGCACAAGGCAAAAATATATGGAATGGAATTGTTTTGATTTCTTACACAAACTAGTGTAGTCATCATAATTTCTGCTATGTAACGGTGTGAAGTGATCAAAATAATACAATGCTCCCCTTTTTCTGTATTTTTGATTTAGTAACAACTGCAGAGTGAGGCATTTTATAAGATATAACTCTCATTTTGGAAGTATTACTAAAGAAAGCCATCTGAAATATATCTGCTTTACTTGTGTATGAAATGTTTTCAAAACAAATTACACGTTTTCCCATAGCAGATGACTTATAAAGTAAGTATTCGGTGTTGTATGTGCAACGTCTGGAAATGGGTAAAGTAAGTGTGTAATATGAACTGTCCATTATATTGAATATGAAGGTAAAATAATTTGTTGTAAGAATTTTAAGTAATTTTCTGAAACATACACTGCAGAGTCCTTCTAACAGTATGTTATGGAAAGTTGAGTCACATACGGTATTCATACAACTCTTAGAGCCTGGAAAGTAACTAAGAAAATTAGTAATTTAATACAGTCATATTTTCATGATTTGAAAGTAAGATGTAATGAATATTCAAAGAACAAACTGGTGTGTTAGAAGTCTAAAATTATGGTCTTCCAGGTGTCTGTCAGTGCCTTTTTATTGCATGTTAAGCATGTTGGACAGAATCATGCCTGTGTATACCATTAACAGTATTACTTTGAAAATGTGATTTGCTGTCTGCAGTTGTTTCTTTAATTTTCTACAAGAGCGATTATCTTGCCAAAGTTGTTCAATGGTGAATGTGTTCAGCATTATTTTTTGTACTTTTCCATTTGCTGTAACAAGCTACTTGACATGTAGATTTTTTGAGACCTATTTTAAGGCCTTTTTTCTTGAAATTATTTGATGCGCACACTGTGAAAGAAGACATTACCGGCAAACATAATTTTATGTCTGTAGAGCCTTAAACCTTCAATGCTGGCCTTGGCACACTCTTTGGACCTTTATTTCTTCATGTGCCTTAGAACACTGTAGGGCCATGAATGCATTTAAAGGTATTATAAATTTAATGCTTCTCCATTCTTGGCAGTAGTTGGAATTTAAATCCCAGTGTAATTGAAGGGTTAAGTTTTGTTGTTTACCTAGGTAGCCATACAACAGACTTGTAGAACATAGAGAGCAAACATGAGTTTAGTGTTATGTATCTTAACTTAGTTCTTGTGCCTTCTGTATGTGAGAAATACAAATTAGGAAAATGGTACAAATACTACCTGATGTTTATTATATCTGTCGTGGTTCTGTCAGCACTGTGAAGTCTTGTGAGACTGGGTGTGAATTCACACCTTATTCCTTATATAAATCAGAATAGTGTCAATTACAGCAAATTGTTACTTGCAGTTGTCACACTCTTCAGAGTAATTTTCTCATTCATCCAATAAAACTATAATGTATGTGAGAGAATCTGCATTGTTTACATTCTGTAACTGGGAACTGCTGTATTTTGTAAGTGTATATAAAGGTTATGATACAGGAAAGAGATACTTAGTAACACCATTTCAGAAATCTTAGAAATGTTAGCAGTGAATTTTTGGAAGTAAGTGGTGTGTTTTTCTGTGTGTGTGTGTTTTTAAGTGTACTGTGTGCATTGAACCTTTACAAGTTATATCTCATTCTACACAGGTTCATTGAATATGTAATTTTGGCTTTCAAGGTTAATCTATGTTGAAGTTCTGTTTCAGCATATGCTGCAGTCACGATGTTGGCAGGGTGAATTTGGTTGACAGAGGAAGTGGTCTGATACATAGGCCTTGAGATGGAAGTAATGTCTTGGTGACGAGGGTGTGGACTGTGGTGCAATTGAATGGAAAGCTTACTGTAGTTAAGAAGAGAGAGCAGAGGGAAGGAATTGAGACCGGACTGTAATGACTTTGATCTGTCCTCACAATTGAAGCTGAGGAGGCAATTAACTATTTCAGTGATGTCCCGTACAGTACAGCTACATGCAGAGTGGATGTTTGTGATGGAAGCTATGTACTTATGTAGGTCATGGCTCACTTTGTGGCCCGTGAAGCTGGGGTAATGTTGCAGGAGTATTCAGCCCAAACTATGATATGTACGCATTGAACGGTTTCCCATTCCAGTTGGATGGCATTACACCGCATACCTCCACTTACTTCTATTGTGAGGCCTATAAATTATAGACCTGAGAAGAAGAAGAAGAAGGATGAGGAGGAGGATGTAAGTCCACTGCCATCTTATTTGAGATGATATGTCATTTTTTATACCAGTTTGTAACTTATTGCTGTTTAATTCTCAGTCCAGCTATGCTGGGACAGTATTTGGACTTAAACATTTGCATCTGAAAAAGCTTGAAATTCTAAGAAAAGTGTTTTATTATCTCAAATGTGATGAAATTGGACTTACACCTTCTGCTTCTCAGGTCCAGAACTGAGATACACTTGCCTTGTTTATTCAGAAAACGGTGACTGCAGTGTATGCCAGCGTGTTTCACTTGTTTCATCACATAACAGAACTAAACATGAAAGCTGGAATTTAAGGCTGAGAGAAAGTAAGCATGAGAAATGGTGACATACTTAATGACTTAACTGCTTAAATTCTTCGGTATGAGGGGTGCTTACGTATACAACAAAACAGAACCTGATGAAAACTGTATTTTTCAAACATTATGTTTGCTGATTACATAACTTGTGTGTTTGCTGATTTTTGCTGCTGATAATCAAGAATTTCTATGCAAAGACTTTACTTGATATAAGGCTTTAAAAAAAACAATTGTAGGAGGTGGTGAATCTCAGGAGTGAGTATGGAGTAACTGTGATTTTAGTTATTGTGTCTAATAGTAGTTATGAAAAACATATTTATCCCTTTCAGCAGTTGTGTCTGCTTAGTGCCAACTACAACAAGCATTTTCCAAGCTTGGCTTATGACATCATGACTGTACTCCTCTGGCTAAGTGACCAAACCGGGCATGATATAAAATTATTACAGTTCGTGACTTAATTCTGTAGAACTATTTTATGCCATGAGTGTTATCCACATCTTTTCGTAATTGCATTAAGAAATGGCAGTATTTTCATAACTTTTCATTATTCCCAAATATCATTTTGTATATAATTTAAATTTTCTTGTGTCAGATGCCTTCCTGTTTGTGTATACAGTTGTGTGTTGAGTGCTGAAGATTAGGCAGCTGTAAAGTGGAGTGTGTAATAGATAAGAGATCACTGTCTTTTGCATTATGTAGATAGAGTATATTTGTTCCTCGTGAACAAGAATAATAATGAAATGTACCATAGTTCCATTATGACGAAGAGTGGCCACCTGTCTTCAGGTTATGCCCTGCTTTAATGAAATCATACTTTGAACTTGAATTCAAGCATTATTTAGAATTTTTAAGATAAATTGCTCCTAATTACAAGTTACATGTAAATAAGCATCAGTTAATAGCTGTTAAATGAGCCAGTGTTGCAGAAGTGAAATTAGAACACACTGTGTTTGTAAATAGCTTGTGGAATCTTGACCACGGTATTATCAAAATGGTGAAGTTGTGCTTTGTTGAAATGACTAAACTTCAGCATCACTGGCTGTCTGATAAGAGATTTGTATTTATATGGTAAAAGTATTCTGTAAGTTAAATGTGAATAACTGTAGTACTATATCTTATTATTAAAAAGTCATTAATTTTTTAAAGGAGAGTTTTCTGTGCATGATTTTGGCTTCCTTTTCATTGTATTTAAAAACAGTTTCTTGCAGCATGGGCCACAGAGTGGCCATGAATAAAATTCCTTTTACACATTGACTTGATATGAGGTAAATAATAAAGGAAAGTGTGAGAAAATGTCATGTTTGTTAGGAAGTACAGGTTATGTTCATGACCTGTAGGAAGACTAGGAGAAACAGAACCATAGAAACTCTGTGCATTACTATGGTTGCAGGTTACTGCGTACATTATTAAAATTATCTGTTTATTATTATAATTTCATCCATTTACCTCCTCTGAGCCAATGATAATGCAGCCTTTGTTTCACTCATCTATACAGTATGATTATTGTCTTTAAGCTCACAGAGTAAAATGTACAGTAGAGCAGATGGAATTATCAATCTTTTCACATTTTTCCGTAGTCTTCCAAGCAGTCACTTTCAGGGAGAGACGTTAACATTTGGCCAAAGTGTGTACATATGATAGAATAATATTAAAATGGATTCCAGAGGCATGATTTGACTAGACCTGTTAGTTACTTGCTGTTATGAACATGGTGATTCACCAGAAGTCTCATGCCAGTGAGTCATAGACATGGCTGGCAGCGACAAAATCTCGTGATATTCGTAATTTTGTAAGTGTCCCTCTAATACTGATGTGTTATTTTCTCCTTTCTGATGCATCAGACTGTTAGATACTCAGCAACCAAGGTGCACTGTTGTGTTTAAGAAGAGGTGAGCTCAAAGTGTGCTCAGTTGACGGAAATTTGAAGTATGATTCATTGGGTATGGAAGTGGATGATTCAAAGTCCATTCCTGCGCCTATTTTTATGCGTTTGTAATCTTAACTGTCAGTAGCTCACACAGCACTGAATGGTAGGATGATTACATGAAGAGGATGTTAGGTACCACCTCAAAGATGTGACTGAAGGGACTTCAGATAAATGATAAAAACATCAGTCAGGCTTGTAGGTGTCCCTGCAAATGTTTGAAATTGGTACCTGTTAAAAATTAAGCATGGGAGCTGTCCACTGCACTGCAAACTTTGGTACAAAGCTTGTAAACTAGAATTCATATGAATGTGTTTGTTCTTGTCCACTTCTTGCCATAAACATGCTGTAACAGTTATTTTTTAATGGTGAAAAACCATTTATACTAAAACATTCAGAAATAAAGTGGAATTTACAACAAAAATGTTACGGAACAGAGTGGTATTAAAAATACTTAGGCAACAGATGGTACATAGCATAGTCACAATAATGGAAGTCCTGGACATAGGTTAGCATGCGTGATTTGAGGTATGATACAACAATTACTAACCTGAGGGAAAGAGACCACTTGAGAGACCCAAGTGTAGATTGGAGGATAATATTATGATGGATCTTCAGGAAGTGGGATGTGGGGTTATGGATTGGGTTGAGCTGACTCAGGATGACAGGTGGCGGGCACTTGTGAATGCTGTAATGAACCTTTGGGTTCCATAAAATGCGGGAAATTTCTTGACTAGCTGAAAACCAGTTAGCATCTCAAGGCCTCTGCTCCATGGAGAAGTAGAACGATCATTAGTCTACGGGGGGGGGGATGTAAAATGCTCTGCTCGAACTTCATATGGGGGAAGAAAATAGGGTTACATGAAAGTGGACGCTTATGGACCTTCATCCCTTGATATCATTTTTTAACATTTAAACATTTACGCAAATCGTGGCTAGCTGATGCTGTTAGCTTCCGTGGCTGTTGTGATCGTAACCGCCTGAGTTCAACTCAAAGCCAACGAGATGGCCAGCTTGGGCATCTCATTTGAGCCAGCCAAAAGGCGCCCAGCGCCCCTGCCCTTTACTTCATCAGATGTCGGGCGAATACACTGATGTCCGCAGCCGGCAACTTGGGCCCCCCGAGGGCGGGGTGACGTACGCGGCTATAGTGATTGGGCCTGTCACCCCAAACAAGCCAAGTAGGTCGGTCATGCTCACAGCCAAGGGTTCGGACCCGTCCAAACCCACTGTCCCAATTGTACTAAGTGGAAGTAGGCGAAGGCAGCTCTTGCAAACAAGCACCCTTGCGTGGCCGAAAGAGCACCACCATGGGCCATCCTGCTGCTCTGGACACTAAGCGGGCTGGATCCTCTGCCGAGCAGATGGATTTGGGCGAGGAGTGGAGCCATGTCGTTCGAGGGGGGCGTTTTCAAGACAACTACGTCCCCAAATCCCACTCCTCAGCCAGTCACGGAGGCGCCCAAGCAGCTAACGGTGACCGTTACCAGGAAGACGGCCAAGCCTAAGAAGCCTAAGCCTAAACCTACAGCAGCCCCTAAGCTGGTTACTGTAAAACCAAAAAAGAAAGTAGCCGCAAGTATCAAAACCATGGCTAACAAACCCACAACAACTCTGGTGGTAACCACACAACCTACCTCTTCCCCACCCGTGGATATCTCTGATCTCGAGAACCTTCCTCGCAGAGCATGTGAAGCTGACTCATCGGCTGCTCACATCCACCTCTTCACTCCCCACATGGGCGCTCCGCCCTCAGGCTGACTTGAAAACCATAATCCTATTCGTGGCCAAATATGGCAGCGCGCCTTAAGAGGACGGAGGGTAAGGCCCTGCGCCTCGCATGCTAGAATGTGGATGGAGTGCGCGGCAGGAAGCTTGCAGTATTATGTTACATGTACAGAGGATGGAAACTGGTTGTGCTGTAATGATCTTACAAAACATTTTCTTACTGTGCATCCTCCCTTGTTGATTACACACAGTCAGTCACTTTTTCTTAAGTTTATTTAGCTTCAGTGGATGTGTATATCTTAATTTTTACCTTGATTTTTTAAATACACAGTTCCTTCTTGTTTAGTTGTCTGTCCTGTAATTCACTGAACTGGAAAATGGTCTCAACATAATGGTCAATCTAAGGTGAATGTTTATAATACAGTGACAAATTTATTTATGTATTTTATCCACAGAGTGTTTTGATGTAGCCACGCTACTGGCCATTAGTTGGTGAGAACCGGGTCTATGTGGCCAGACTTACCCATTATGAGACACAGTGCAGACACCATTTTTGGTTTGGTCAGAAAGGCTTTTGTATATTGGCAGTGAAGGTAATGGCAATATTTTTCTTGTAGGTCCTAATCATTAATGAGAATGAGCTTTTGCCACCATGGGAGATGATGGACCATTTAATGTGAAGTGCCAACTGAGGGTAGTTGTATTACACCATCAATAAAAAAAAAGGTAAAGAGTGATCCAGTTACAGGCCCGGTGTGGGTAGAGGTATAGCTGTACTCTTCCATGACTGTGGCACTATAAGGGGGTGAGTGGCCAGCAGCACGCCCTGGCTGCACTTTACCCCCGGGAAAGACTTGGTACCCATTTTACGGGAGGCTATTACACCATCAATATGTTATTATTGATAAGACAACTGAATTACTTTTGCAACGTGTTTTGACTTTGTCATGTTCAGGCTACTTCATTGGGCATAAAAATGCAAAATCTAATATTTATAAATAGAGGTGTCATGCATAAATTTGATGGAGTGAGATCTGATTCCATACCAGAGTGCATTATGTATTGATGTAATCTCATTTCATTATTTTGTTACATAAAGACTTCTTGTATTATCTTATAATTTATCACCCAATTATACTGATTAAATTATATTTTGATTTGTTGTGGATTATAGATCTTCCCTGGTGGTGTTCCTTCTGTCCTTTGCTGATGAAGTGTGTTGTTTTATGACTGATTGATGCTGTAAATATTATTGTTCTGGATAATGTGAAGTATAGTGTTTGTATGTATGGAACATCTGGTTCAGATTTCCGTAGGATAAAATCCATAAAAACCGTGATAAGATTGTTTGCTGGCGTGGTATTTGTTCTCTTTGCTACATTATCCAGAATGGTTCTGAGCCTGATGTGGCCCCTTGACTGATCTGTATGGTGGGATGTTTTTTTACTTTATTGTGCATGAACCCATTCTGTTCAGAAATGGTTTTTGTTTTCTGCATGTGGTGATGGGATAAAGTAAAGATTGTTACTCCATAGGACCCCCTTGCCAGAAAGCCTCAAATCCTCCATTGTTTGAGAGTATCACTACCAAGGAGTTGAGGAGAGTTAAGGTTCCTGATTCCATCATACTTTGGATTGTTTGAAATGTTCTGTGCCATGGGGCCAAACAGAGTAGGACTGCTTTCCTTATTGTCACCTGAGAAAGAAAGGAGAGAGCTGAAACAGTGTGATTGGAAAAAGTGACCATATCACTTATTTCTTCCTAACAACTTCAGTGAAATACCATATAATTTAGCAGACTAAGGATTCCTGCCTATATGGGTCCAACTTTATTTAAATTGTAAAAGGCTAAATGTGAACAGGTCCTTGAAGTGTAACATATTTGGATTCTGAATCTAAAAGAAGGCATGTCATGCTATCTACTGAGCACACATAATGGACTAACATGCAACAATGACGATAACAACAGTACTCTGCTGGGAGCCATCTGAGAGATGGCAACGTTCCAGCTGTGTAAACATGATGAGCAGTAACACTTGCAGTGGTCAAACACAACTATGCTTATTACAATAGCTACACGTTTTGGTCAAAAATTGACCATCATCTGGCAAGTTATACAACTATTTAAAAAGAAATCCATTATATTTTTATCTTCATCTCTTCACAAAAGAAACTTACTTGTTGCATCATTCTGAGCCCCTCTTTGTGTGCAGTATATGCAGTCTTTTTGTATCAGCATAATCTTCTGTCTCAATTTTTAACTTTTTAAAGAAATGTGTTTTCACTTGCAAATGCACATAGGGAAACACCCCAGGAAATTAATTTTATACACTTAGGCAACAAGGAAATTTACTGCATATTTAATATATGCTCCATAATGTCTTTTGTATTTTCCACAAATTGCTGTTTATCTCATAATTTTATCTTTTTCTGTTCATGTAATGTTTTTCATAAACTATGCACAACAATTTTAAATACCAACCATGACAGGATAAGGGTTAACACTTTGAAGCCCAAGCCCAAGTGAGGCTCGGTCTCTTTAAACTAGACGCGTGTGGCCCACGTCCAAGTGCAGCTTGTGCCTATATATTCATGTATGTACTATAACGTACATGAGTTGAACTCGGGTTTGGGTTGCACGGGAGCTTTCATGGAACAGTGTCTTATTTGGTGCTGCAATCTGAGGACTTTTTGTTGCACTATTTCTAAAAAAAGAACACAATCAGCTGTTCACAGTCACATTATGTTCTGCATTTCGTGCTGTAGGTGTGTTGTTCGTCTTGATTTTAGAGGTTTCAGAAAGAAAAGAAACTGTGTGGTGGTATCCTGATTGTAAAGTGCCACTCTGCATGCCAGAGCGCTTAAAATTGTACCACACAAAACTAAATTATTTGTAAATATAGGAAATGTGTTTGGCGCAGATTTTTTTTCTGTAAATTTTCATTTTTGTTTCAATCATTTTTTTATATGCTTCTACAAGAATACTGTGTTCATACTTATATTCAAATTAAAGTATGAATCTTTATCTCTCAAAATATGGTAAGGATATTACAATATACCTATTATACTCATGATAGTTAGAATTTAAATATATTTAAAAAATGCCTGGGTTTCTGGTCCCAACCAAACCTTAAAGGCATGGGACTCAAAGTGTTAATATACTTAGAAAGAAAGTCAGTAACAGGGTGCAACATCTTAACTAACACACGACAACTAGTACATTCAAAGCAACCTAACACTTGGTTATCATGTTATGTGACTTTATACATCTTTTATATTCATCTGTTATGTAATTTATCATAGTGGTGCTGCTGTGTAACTGCTCTATGTATTGAATCATATATTGAAACAGTGATAGACATAGATCATTTTATGAATTAGCATGGTCTTAAACCCAGACAAATCAGAGGATAGAAGACAGAAAAATGAAGAGATGGGACATGATGTTACAGATATATTTTACTCAGTAAATATTTAATCCTTTTTAATCTTGTACATAAAAACATGGATGAGAACCCACACATGTCAGTTACATGAATTTCTTACAAAATATAACTAACACCTTCACATTTGATGAGTTCATTGTAGTCAGCTCTTTAAAGGTGGACAAAATTGGGAGGTCATGTTCACATGTCCTACCACTGTTTTGCTTCTGTAATCACTTATGTAGAAGAAGCAACTGAAAATGGAATGTCCATACAATGAAGTGTCTAATGCAAATTTAACTTTAATTCACACATCAATTGTAACTGCTTCACACAAGGGTATGAATGAAATGTTTGCTTGCATCTCATTAACAGCACAGGTAATCAGAAACAGTAATATTTGGAGAATTAAACAAGTGAGATAATGAATTAAAGGATATAAACTGAATTTTATATAGAAGATACATGTAATGTAGGGAAATGTATTGTATCTGTGCCTAACCAAAACCCTTATTTTGTACCATGAATTAATCAGGAAAGTTCCAAAGAAAACATTTCAATTCCACCTACAAATTCCATTTGTTGTCTGTAAAATATCATTCCTCATTAACTGCATACAGGTAATCCTTCAAGGTCTAATCTGGATTTACTGACTTTTCAAAATTTCCTTCATTGTCTGCAGGACTTGGTGTGCTCTTCTTAATTTTTCATCAACAACCAACAGATTCAGCCCAGAACAAGTCTAATATTTAAAGTATTCAACCAAATATAAGACAACCCCTATTCACAGTCTTCAGATTTCACGAAAATACATACAAATATACAGAATGTATTTAACTTTGTGGGGGACCATGGTGGCACAGTGGTAAAGGTGCTGTGCTACAAATTGGAAGGTCGCTGGTTCGATCCCAGCTGGTATCATTGGAATTTTTCATTGACATAAAATCCTTCCAATCGCACTATGACCCTGGGGTCAACTCAGACTCTAACAGAAATGAGTACCAGGAGCATTTTCTGGGGGTAAAGGCGGCCGGTGTGTAAGGCTGGCAACCTTACCACCATCCTGTGCCATTGTCATGAAATCTGGGAACCTTAACTTCCTGGAACCCTCTGGGCCACTCCAGGCCTGTAATGGGACTGCTTTACGTTATGTAACTTTGTGCACAATTATAAAGTAACCCCCCATTTTTCAGATAATGAATTGGGAAAACATTCTTCATATATTCTGATAAGTATGGTTTTTTTGACTAATCAGAAATGAAATGGCGCCCTATTTCAACAGTATCATTCAGTCTACAATGAAAAACTTGGAACTCAACGGATTAAATAATACACAGATACAGTACTGCAATAGATGTCATAAATCTTCTAAACATTTGGTACTTCCAAATCTTCTGCTCTTGAACTCTGGAGTCTGGTTCAGTTTCTGCTCATTTTAGGTGTTATGATTGTAAGTTTTCAAGTTTGCATATGACCAGGAACATACTTTTCATCATTGGCTGTGTAATTCCTTCTCTCACTTGGTAGCAACTTTCCAGAAGCAAAGTTTACGATCGTTCCCCACACATACATATGGTAAGCGGAAGTGCCACGCCAAGCCACCAACAAGCTACAAAAAATGACATCAATGGCACTAATGAACAGAACTGTATTAAGATATCATAGTAAGTCAAGATGGTCAAAGCTACTGCAATATTATATTGCACTGTTGAAGAGTTCACTGTAAAACCACGAGTCCCAGCAATGGTAAATGCTTGGTGTAAGAGCTCTTGTCATTTGAAACGTGTACAAAAAGACCAATGCAAGGCCATTATAAAGGGGACAAATAATACATGCATTATATGCCACTTATGTTGCAATGAAATATCTATTATAAATGGATATACAGGCAGATCTCATTGTACATGATTTCTTATTGCACAGTTTTGCTTTAATGTGACTTGAAAATTCACACAACTTTTAGAAATTTTGCAATAATTTTCAGTTTAAACAATTTGGCATAGAAAATCCATGGCTGCATTTGTCAAATGTTGGAGGCTAGCAGAAAGTGACATCATTCACATGTATGGATTGATTTCATGGTGATATAATTATATGGCTGATATAGTTCCCCCTACAAAAGCATTGGCTTATGTTACCAGAATGAGAAATGTAAATCTACATCACCTAGTGCAATCCAAGTGAAAATTTGGCAAAAGACCATCAGTATTTAAAAGAAATTACACATAATAAGTTGCCTTGATAAAGTGAATGAATTACCAACAAGTGCTGTAATGTCCAAAAAAAGGAGACTATCATGGAGCCATAATGTTAGATTCACTCATAGTAGCCTACATACAATTACTGATAATGCTGACAGATTACAGAAACAGCTAAATCAGGAACTAAAGAGTCTGTGTAGCAAGACTGCCACAGTCCTATCGAAGGAACCATACCAAAAACAATAGATGTGAGCCTCTTACATTTTTATTGCATTAGAAATAAATAAATGTATTGTACAGAAATGAATGCACACTGTATAGAAATGTATGTATATACTGTATATACAGTACATGTATACTCTACAGGTCCATATGTCCACTAGTAGTATAACCACACTACATAGGATGAGGTTGTCAATCTCCTAGCCCCCAGGAAATACAGTTTTAAATGGGAATTTTGTGTTTGATTTGAGCGATTTTAAGTTGCATGACTTTTTTCAGGAACATAATCCTGGCATAAAACAAGACCTGCCTGTACTTCATTACTTACTTACTTACTTACTCCATGGTGCAGAGTCCTTGAGAAACTAACCGGTCTGCAGCTAGTCAAGAAATTCCCCACATTTCACGGAACGCGAAGGTTCATTACCGCACTCACAAGCGTCCGCCACCTGTCTCTATCCTGGGCCAGCCCAATCCAGTCCATACACAGAAATCCCACTTCCTGGAGATCCATCCTAATATTATCCGCCCATCTATGCCTAGGTCTCCCCAGTGGTCTCCTTCCCTCTGGTTTCCCCACCAAGACCCTGTACACCCCCCTCTCCTCACCCATACGTGCCACATGCCCAGCCCATCTCATTCTTCTC
>Ga0123355_10004390_pt1 | contig 20508 bp, 14 predicted proteins | sample TergutEmb28metaG_3_FD_89872 | JGI IMG/M metagenome (GOLD analysis project Ga0123355, IMG submission 89872) | Embiratermes neotenicus P1 segment gut microbial communities from Petit-Saut dam, French Guiana - Emb289 P1 | ecosystem: Host-associated > Arthropoda: Insects > Digestive system > Gut ...
GATACAAAAATAGCAAGATATATGTGACATAGCAATATCAAATACAGAAAATACATAAATATGTGCACATATTCCACATATTTTTGAATTTTTTATGTCACTTAATTGATTTTCGTAAATTTTGCATTATTAAAAGTGAATAGATTGACTTACAGAAATTTGAAGTTTTTAAAGTCAATTATCACAGGGAGTGTAGAGTGCATCCAGATGACCAGAGTCAAGGAGAAGTGCATGTTCTAAAAATCCTAGCGTAGTAACTACGTGGATTTTTAGGTTATGTGCTTCGACACAGAATCTGGTTATCTGGTGCACTCTGGATTAGCGGTTTGCACGATTATACAACCGCTCAACCGTCACAAATTCATAATCTGCTGCTCGCAGCTCACGAATAATTCCGCGCGTTGCTCGAACTGTCTGGGTTCTATTTCCTCCGCCATCGTGAAGAAGTATCACTGCACCTGGATACGAATTGGCCACAACCCTATTTCTGATGACTCTTGGACCCGGTATACGCCAATCAGTTGGGTCAACTGTCCAGTGCGCAATCATCAGATCTTTATCGCCAATCACAGAATACACACTTGCGTCTGTGAGGCCATAAGGAGGACGTATCCAATCAGGACGTACTCCTGTTGCATCCTCGATAATATCTTGCGAGCGTTCTATGTCAGTACGTATTTCCTGATAGCTTAAATCGCGGTAATCAGGGTGGTTGTAGCTATGATTTGCTATTTGATGTCCATCTTCGACAATGCGCCTTGCTATTGATGGGTGTCTGGCAACTTCTGTGCCAACAACGAAAAATGTTGCCTGTACCCCCTCTGCGGCAAGCAAGTCTAGCAATGCCACGGTATGTTCTGGATGAGGCCCATCATCAAAGGTAAGTGCAACAATGCGAGGTCTGTTTCCCCTAAGCGAGCTGGCTCTTACCTCAGTAGGTTCTAGTTCTGTTATTTCTTCTACTGATACTTCAATCCCTGACAGAGTTCCATATGTTCTGAGTGACGTGCCCACCTGTCCAGAACTTACAACTCTTCTAAAGGGACCACTTCCCCTAAAAACCAGTTCTGGCAGTTCCTCTACCACTTCTTCGCTGGTAGATTCTGTTATGTCAGATCCTCTAGATACCGTAATATCTCTTCGACTGCGCAAAGTAGTATCAGCAGCAACTTCTTCCCCGCCTATGAAAAAGGTGGGTTCTTCTCCCCCAAATTGCTGGAACACACTTCCGTCAACAGCAAGCATATCGCCATAAAGATAGCCCCTGTCTAGATGTCCCAGCGCAGCCCTTCTAACGGTCGTACCGTAATTTACCTGCGTTGTTTCTCCATTGATGGTGATTGTCACCGGCCACTGCAAGATATGCGGAGCAACCATGACAGCAAATGCAACCACCGCAACTGCTGCTAGGGCAAATAAAAGAGGGCGCACTATGCCACGCTTTGCGTGGCTAATGCGTCCCCCCAATTTACGTTCTTTTAAGTAAAGTTCTTTCATTAAGTCCTTAGTATAAGACGAGCATGCTCTAAAGACCTACACGATGTCTGTCCTTCTAACTAAAAGCTAGTGTTATGCATCTTCAGGTTCTTCAATTACATCAACATCATCATCAGCAGCAACATCTGCGTCTTTGTTGCGAGCTGCATCAATCTTTTCTTTTAGCTGAGCAGTCGCCCCGCCTGCATATTCTGAAGCAGTTGAATAGAGTTCAACAGCTTTATCGCGCACATTGTCAGTCATAACGTCAGCGTTATCCATGTATGCTTGAGCTTTTTCCTTTATGAAAGCGCGAGTCTCAGCACCAGATTTTGGAGCTAGAAGAATGCCAGCTGCAAAGCCAATAATGCCACCTAGTATAAATTTTCCACATCTGTTCATTTTGTCCTCCATTCTCGAAGCTCAAGTTCAATGAACCCGAGTTTTAATCGCACTAATACTATCCTTAAATAGTAGTCTTACCAATACTCAATAGTAACATGTGCAGATAAAAGCATTTTAAGTTTTACAGCTATGTTACCTGAAATGAGTAATTTCTTTTTTGCTACCTCTTTTACCTTGGTCTAGCTGCGCTTTCTTTCGCGCTTTCTTTCGTTCTCTGTCAAGAGGCGTTTGCGCAAACGAATAGATTTTGGAGTAACCTCTACCAGTTCATCATCTTCAATATACTCCAGTGCCTCTTCCAAAGTGAATTGCATTGGCGGAGCAAGCAAGATCTGCTTGTCTGCCGAAGACGCGCGAATGTTGGTCAACTGCTTAGCTTTTGCAACATTAACAACAAGGTCACCTGCACGTGAAGCTTCACCAACAATCATGCCTTCGTAGCACATCTCGCCCGGTCCTATGAAAAGCGTCCCGCGCTGCTGCAGCGAATCTAGCGCATAGGCAACAGATTTTTCTGAAGACATTGCTATGAGCGAGCCATTCTGCCTTCCAGTAATCTCGCCGCGATAAGGACCGTATTCGCTAAAGGTATGGAACAAGATCGCTTCGCCGCGCGTGACGTTAAGCAAGCGTGCCCTCAGACCCATCGTGCCGCGCGCTGGAATCTTAAACTGCAGATGCACCGTGTCATCGCGCTGGACCATCTCTGCCATCTCGCCCCCAGCAGAACCAAAGACTTCAATTACTTTGCCCGCGTATTCACTAGGAACATCAACTACGGCAAGCTCGATTGGTTCAGTGCGTGACCCGTCAGCGGCTTTGCCAAAGACAACCTGTGGCCTTCCCACCTGGAACTCAAACCCTTCACGGCGCATAGTTTCCATCAAAACTGAAAGATGCAGCACGCCCCTGCCTGCAACAGTCATGCCGCGCTTATCTTCTGTCTCTGATATTTGCATCGAGATATTAGATTCTGCTTCGCGCATAAGTCGTTCTTTTAGCTGACGGCCGCCTACTATTTCGCCTTCTTGTCCGACAAGCGGGCTCGTAGAGGCTTGAAAAACAACCGACATCGTTGGTTTTTCCACCTCGATTGGATCAAGGTTAACTTCTTGTCCAATGGTTGTGTACAGGTCTCCAATGTCGCAGTCATCGATGCCGGCTACGGCAACAATGTCGCCAGCACGTGCTTCTTGCGCCTCTTCGCGACCCAAGGCCTCAAAGGTAAAGAGCTGCTTTACTGGTGCTGCAAAAGTCTCACCTGTGTTTTTAATTACTTGCAACTTATCGCCATGTCGCAAGGTCCCAGAAAACAGGCGCCCTACTCCGATGCGTCCCAAATAGCTAGAGTAATCAACCTGGCAAACCTGCAAAGCAACAGGTCCTTCTGGATCAACATCCGGAGCAGGAATGAATTCCAACACCGCATCAAGTAAAGGAGTCATATCGTCATTGGTGTCACCTGGTTCACGGCGCGCATAACCGTTAAGCGCACTGGCATAAATCACCGGGAAATCTAGCTGTTCGTCATTAGCGCCTAACTCTAACATTAGCTCAAAAACTTCATCGAGCACTTCATGCGGACGAGCACCAGGTCTGTCAATTTTGTTAATTACCACCATAGGCTTTAAGTGATTTTCCAACGCCTTTTTCAGTACAAATCTGGTTTGTGGCATCGGACCGTCGAAAGCATCAACAATCAAAAGACAGCCATCTGCCATGCGAAGGACGCGCTCGACTTCTCCACCAAAATCAGCGTGGCCAGGAGTATCAATAACGTTGATCTTTACATCCTTATAGCGAATAGAAATATTCTTTGCAAGGATAGTTATGCCGCGTTCGCGTTCTTGATCATTGCTGTCAAGGACACGCTCTGCCACTTCTTGGTTTTCGCGAAAGACGCCTGCAGTTTGAAGCAAGCGGTCAACAAGCGTCGTCTTTCCGTGATCAACGTGTGCAATAATCGCAATATTTCGTAGATTTTCTTGTCTCATTACTCATACCCTTTGATTCAAAGACTGCTGGCACAAATTGCCTATCAGTCCAATTTGCAATTGTTGTTTTATGTTTTCGGTGCTAGATGCAAGCGCACCCAGAATTTTTTAACGAATGCTATTGTATACTCTTTAGCACAAAACGCGCTATCTGTTTAGAAGATGTGACCCCAGGATTTGATGGCAACTGAACAAAACTGTTGAGGAAGTAGCTTTGTTCTGTGCTGGGCAAAGAGACTTGAGTGAGGGCGTCCATTAAATCACCAGCATCTGCAAAGCAAGCATTAGGCATGTATGCTTGCACATCTACGTTAAGCCCGCGCTTTGCCCGGTAATCGTTATAGTCTGGAATGTAGAACCAGAGAGGTTTGCCTGCAGCAGCGGCTTCAAAGGCAACCCCACTGTAGTCAGTAATAACATGATCAACTAGAGACAGTAAATCCATCGTATCGATTTCTGGATTCAATATGAGGTTGGGCGAGTCAAGCATCTGAATGCTACTGTCATCATTTAATGCAGGTTCACGGGAGTGCGCCTTTAAAATGATTGTTGCTCCGTGCTCTTCTGCAGCATCTATCAATGCTCGTACAGATTGTATCCATTGCGCAGACGCATCTTCGTCATCGCGAAAAGTTGGAACGTACAGGATAAGAGGTCTGCGTACAAAAAAGTCAGGATTATCTGAAATTAGCGCGTCTATGCGATTAAAGTCAGGAGACCTTAAGATATCTGCACGCGGAAGAGGAAATACATGAATGCGTGACCTTGCTGTGCGAAAAGCATGTCGGTAGGGCTCAACAAAGTCTTTACCTGGTGCAAGAAGTGCTGTGTAGTTAGCATGCATGCGAAAAGCGTGGGCAATGCGGCTATCCCTGCCGCCTACCATGTCTACCGTTTGCCAAGAAAAACTCTTTACTCCACCCAAGGTATGCCACATCTGCAGAACAAAGAGATTCTTTCGCTGCGGAAAGTAACTGATTGAGAGTGCGTAGCCATCCAAGATAACTACAGAAGAATTGGCAATGTGCCACAGTTCGAGAAAAGTTTGAGTAATATGACCCATAAAACGTTGCGAGCGAGTCTTTTCAGAGCAGCACAACATTTTTTGCTTGAGACTACGATCTTGCTGACTAAATTCGCCTGCAAGTAAGACAAAATCAACAGGCGTAGAATCACTTTGACGGGTAATAAAGGTTACCTTGTGCTGAACAGGACGAACAAGCTTTACTAGTGCAAAAGCTAATATAGCAAAGGGACGCAGAACAATAGCTGCAAATACAAGTAAACTAACCTTCATTATCCTTCTATTGCGTAAGGTCGATCTTCTTCTGCTCGAATAATTTTATTCAACTTTAAGCCGTTAAGATAGTCATTAACAAGGATATCAAGGTCTTCAAGAGCAATCTTTACCGAACAAGTATCTTCGTTTTCACACTTTTCACCCACAAGCGAGCAATGTGAACTTTTTAAATCACCCTGCCCCACATTAATTACTTCAAGCAGCGATATTTCCTCTGCTGGGCGAGAAAGCTCTGCTCCGCCACGTGCGCCACGAGTAACTTTGATTAGTCCTTTAAGTGCCAAATCATAGGCAATGCGACGAGCAAATTGATAAGGAATGCTATCACGTTCTGCAACTTCACGAACAGAAATTGGTCTCCTGGTGTCGTTTTCTGCAATCGTGCGCATAATTCTAATGGCGTAATCTGTTCTTCGAGTAATTAACATGCTTTTTAAAGCCTTTCTTAATTGGCGGCCTTTGGTCTCACACAACATAAATAGAACACATATAGGTGTTCATTTAAGTACCATAACAATTAAGATAGTACAAGATTTTATGCGATTGTTCTAGTAATATCTACTACTTTGTATCATTTATAGACAGATTCTGAAATACGCATAAGCAATTCCGGCAATTGAATTCCCGCTTTTGCAGCTGCTTTTGGAATTAGCGAACCTGCGGTAAGTCCTGGCAAAGTGTTAGTTTCGAGCAGGTAAGCAACGCCGTCAGCAGTCAGGCGAATGTCACTGCGCGAATAGCCATGACACCCCAAAGCAAGGTGTGCTTTGAGTGCAAGGTCTTTGCATTCTTCTGTTACCGCAGCAGGCAAGCTTGCAGGAACAGCATAACTTACTGCACCTTCAGAATATTTATTTTCGTAGTGATAAAAATCAGCTTTTGGAATGATTTCGATTACCGGCAGCGCAAAAGCATCTTCAGCCGTGTCGCCCAATACACCAACGGTGATTTCGCGCCCAGGAATGCATTCCTCTACCAGTACATACTGATTGCTATCTTTTGCACGTTCAATTCCGCTGGCAAAGTCTGCTTCGTTACCAACGATAGACACACCCACAGATGAGCCTTCTCCGTTTGGCTTTACCACAAGGCAATCAGCTCCCAGTTTTTGGACGCACTCCGCAAAAGAAAATGTTCCTTCCTGCATGAGAAAACCTTTGGGAGTTGTCAGTCCTGCCGCAACGAAAATATCTTTGCTTGCTTGCTTATTCATGGCCAAGGCACTTGCAAGGACTCCACTACCGGTATACGGAATATCTAAGATTTCTAGAAGTCCCTGAATGGTGCCGTCTTCGCCGAATCTGCCATGAAGAGCATTGAACACAAAATCTGGCTTTGAGGTACGTAACTTTTCAATAAAACTTAAATCTGCAGCATCGTAGACTTCAACAGAGAAGCCTAAGTCGCGCAAGCCCTTGCTGACATTGTCGCCGCTTCGTAGTGACACTTCACGTTCTGCTGATATTCCGCCCTGCAGAACAACAACAGACATTGTCTTTGGATCTAGTGATGAATTTATTTGGCTGGTTGAGGGGGAATTGCTTGCTGGAAGATTGCTTGTCATTATAATCAATCGATTCTGCTTGTAAATTGCGCGGTCGCATTAACAGTTACACTATAGCGCACTACAGGTTAGCGCAAAACACTACGGGCGATGGACAATCTCCATCGTAACCGTTCCGATGCCTGCTGACTTCAAGCCAATGGCTGCTGCGGCACCGCGCGACAAGTCAATAATGCGACCACCGGTAAACGGTCCTCTGTCATTGATGCGCACGACAACGCTGTTGCCTCTAAAGGTTACTCTGACAAGCGTGCCAAAAGGCAAGGTTTGATGTGCGGCAGTCATAGCATCGGGATTAAAGGCTTCGCCATTTGCCGTTCTAGTTCCTATTTGATACCACGATGCAATGCCTGTAAAGGTCGTACCCGTTCCTATGTAAGTGCCACCACTTCCACCACCGCCACCGGCTGGCCTGTTGCTGCCCGATGCAGCCCCTGGGCTTGTTGCTGCTTGACGATTAGCTTCATCTTGCTGGCGTTGTAGTTGCTCTTGGATTTGAGTGTTGAGGGATCGGATGTAAGACTGTTGCTCGTTGAGCATTGTCTGCGCATTATCAGCTTCAGTTCTGCGAGTATTGTAGGCAGCCTGCTGCTGTTCTTGCAAATCCTCAAGACTGCTAAGAACTTCTTCTAACTGAGCGGTCTCTACGCGCAGATCTTTAATGGTTTGCGCGTCATTGTTTGCCATCGCATTTATAAGGTCAAAAGTTGCTGTAAATTCTGAAAAACTTCTTGCTGAGAAGAGCATTCTCATGTGACCCATATTATCGGTGCGATACATAAAGCTTGCTCTGCTTGAAAGAGCTTCTTGATTAACAGCAATACTGTTTTCAAGTTCTTCGGCAATTTCTTCTGCTTCTGCTATCTCTGCCTCAGTTTCCTGAAGTTCTGCAGACGCTTCTTCAAGGGCAGCTACAGCTGTTGCTACTGATTCTTCCATCTCGCCAATACGTGCAGACGCATCACGCACACGCTGCTGCAAGCCTGTTCCGTAGGCAGTAGATGGCGCAGATGCAGGTACAATTGTGGCTAATGCAAGAACACAAGCAAAAAATACAGCTGCAATTCGCTGAAGTTTCATTTTTAATTCAAATTTCGGCACTGGTCTATCTTACCATTTTGAAAAGACATGCAAAGAGCTGCTTAAAATCTACACATCCTGTTCAAAAATATCCCTCATGGAAAGTGCTTCTGCAGGTACCGGAAGTGAGTTCAATACTCGCTTACCATAGCCTTTTGTCAAAACACGCGTGTCTGCCAAAATCACAATTCCACTATCAGTCGATGTTCTGACAAGCCTGCCTACTGCCTGTTTTAGCTCGAGGATTGTCTCTGGCAAGTCATAGCGCGCCCATGCACTGCGGCCATAAACCAGGCTGCGTTCACGTGCCAAAGGCGTATCTGGTCTGCCGAAGGGCAGCTTTGGTATAACAATGCAGCGCAGGGTATCCCCACTTGCATCAAATCCCTCCCAAAAAGACTTTGTTGCAAGCAGCGAAGTTTGTCGTCCGTCAATAAAGCGCTCTTGCAACACACGCATACTAAGCATGCCGTCTTGTGCCAGCACATCAATGCCTAATGGCCTTAGCTCGTCCTGCAAAGTATCGCGTGCAGCAAGTACATCGCGCCTGCTAGTAAAGAGTGTCAACACTCCCCCGTCTGTATGGATGTGAACTTGACGCAAAAATTCGATAAGCTGCTCTGACCACTGATGGTCGCGAGGATCGGGTAAATCTGCAGGTACAAAGATGCGCATCAAATTGGGCAAGTCGTAGCTACTTGCCAATTGCAAGCTACGCCACTTACCTTCTGCTTCATTGTCGCAAGATGGGAGTGTGTCCAGACCAACGCCACTGGTAAAGCGCTTGAATGAATCGCCTACAGCAAGCGTTGCCGAAGTAAAGATAGCACTGTCAATATGTTCGAGGAAATGGTCGACGACTTGCTCGCCCACTTCGAGCTGTGAAATCTCGATTGCTGCTGTACGCTTCCCCTGATATTCACGACTGAAACACAGCGCGTACACGTGATTTTCTTCAGCTTCATTTATTGCCATCGTCAGTGTATCTAAAAGGCCAGCAAGCATGGTCATGACGCCCACAAAGTCGCTAAGCTCAATTGGCGGAGTGTCTTCCATAAAGCGTGAGCCATAATGCGAAGTGAACTCTTTGCCCGCATCAATAGTTGCCTGCATCTGAGCAGCGAGACTTGTACCCACACCGCAAAGCCCTCCCCAGGCAGAGCTGTCGCGCAACTCTGGACCAATCCAGTGAGTCTTTGATGCCTTGCTGTTTGCGTAGTGGCTGTTTTCTGACTGCAGACTTTCGTGTTCACCCAAATCGTGCACGAAGGCAAAAAAGTTGCTGTATAAAATTTGTAACTGGTTGATGTGTTCTTGAAACGTGTCTACTAGCGCTGCAGTTTTATCAACATCACCCTTTGACATATACTTTCCTGCTGATGTTAGCAAGCGTTTGGGAAGGCCGCGTGAGCCAGACACCAGTTTGAGCGTCGCATCGAATTCGCGCTCGTCAAAGCTGCGAGTCAGCTGTTTTCGTGCTTCGGATTCAAGATTGTGAGCCTCATCTATTGCCCAGTAGCGAATGGGCGGAAGTATCTTTCCCTCTGCACCGCTGTTTCTGAGCAGTAGCGAATGATTGGTCACGACAATGTGTGCGCCTTTTGCGATTCTTCTTGCGCCGTGTACGTAGCACTGGAAGTAGTAACTGCATCGCCTGCGCAAGCAGTCCGTTGAGCTCGCTGCGAGGTTTTGCTTTTCTACATAAGGCAAGGCCAGATTGATTGAGCTGAGCTCGCCCCAGTCTGTTTGTGAAATCCAAGCAACAAGCTGTGCGAGGGCAACAGCAAACTGACTGGACCTAGCAGAAGAACCCTCATCTGCGCTGTTAAGGCTACTACTTATTTTGCGCAGACACGGATAGTGCGAATATCCTTTCAATGCAGCATAGCGCAACTCACTTAATGGGGGCGTTAAATTTGCCAAGGATTCAGCATCTTCGGATTGCGTACTTACTCCAGAACAAGCAGGATGGTCAGCTAAACTTGCAGCAAGCAACGGCAGTTCTTTTCCCATAAGCTGGTCGGTGAGTGCATTAGTTTTTGTTGCAACACCAACGGTAATGTTGTTTTTCTGCGCAAGCCGTGCAAGGCACACTAAATAGGCAAGTGACTTGCCAACACCCGTACCAGCCTCAACTACAAGATGCGTTTTTGACTCAAAGGACTGTCTGATCGCCTCTGCCATTTGACCTTGTTCGGGACGTGCTTCGAAAGATTCATACATGCTGCCGGCAAGACCTGCCGCTGACAAATCATCTTCAATGGTCTTCGCAGAAATAGAATGGATGCCATCTTTAACGCGCGCATCAAGAAGTTCATCAGGCATGCTGCCTTTAATATTTTGCTGGCGCAGTGCCTTCAATCTAAGCATGCTACCCTTGCCACTGCTGCCACTGTCGTCAGCGCCATATAACTGTGCAACACGCGCAACCCAATCCCGTTCAGGCAAGCCTTCCAGCAAGCCCGGCAAACTACGCAGCACTGCCTTATCAAGTGAACTAATGCCCACAAGTGCCACGCGCCACAAGTGACAAAGTCCTCGTACATCAGCAATCGCACGGTGCGCCCGCTTGTATTCATCAGGACAAAAATCGCGCATCATATCTTCAAGTTTGAACGAACGCAACAAAGGCAGTCCGCAGCGCAAAAATACGAGGGAGTCTAACCAGCGTCCCGGCAGCACAGATCTGTCTGCAGCGTAAAAAGCAGCTTCGACAAAGCTGCGATCAAAGGCGGCATTATGCGCCACTATGTCACAATCGCCCACAAAGTCAGCAATATCGTCCAAAATATCTGCAATAGCAGGAGCATCAGCGACGTCATTGTCGCTGATGTTCGTAAGTTCAGTAATTTCTCGCGATATTGGTTTGCCTGGATTTACATAAGTATTAAATTCGTCAATGATTTCTGGGCCGCGCATCTTTGCAATGGCGATTTCGATAATGCCCTCATATACGGGAGAGATACCCGTAGTTTCAACATCGAGGACACAAACTTCGTCCTCGATGCCAAATACTTCTTTGCGAGCCTTTTGCCCGTAGTCCTTATAGAGACTATTCATCTTCAAGCAGCGATGGTTGCTCTGCTTCGTTTTCTGCTTCGCGATCTTTAGATGATTTCTTCTTTTCACTTGAAACTCTGGCAACAGCACTTACGCGATCGCTGTCACCAACGTTCATAACTTTAACACCTTGTGTTGCGCGTCCCAGCAAGGAAATGTCTTTTGCTTTAACGCGAATTGTAATGCCCTCTTCTGACATAAGCATTAGCTCGTGGTCTTCATCAACTATCTTCATGCCGACAAGTAAGCCCTTCTTTGGCGTCATGACAATAGTTTTTACACCTTGTCCGCCACGCTTATGTACGGGATATTCGCTAATGCAGCTACGCTTACCAAATCCGCGCTCTGTCACCACAAAAAGCTGTGCTTCATCAGGAGCAATTTCCATACCTAGGACACGCTCATCCTCTTTAACGGTCATACCTCTGACGCCGCGCGTATCACGCCCCATAGGACGTGCCTGGCTCTCTTCAAAGAGAACTGCCTTACCAGCACTTGACACCATCATCACGCGCTGACCCTCTTTAACGCGGCGAACACTGATGAGTTCGTCATTGTCCATCAGGCTGATAGCAATAATGCCACCTGCGTGGACGCGGCTGTATGCCTTGAGATCAGTCTTTTTAACCATACCGTTCTTTGTTGCAAAGAGTAGGTTTTCGCCCTCTGGGAAGTCCTTTGTATTGATAACAGCTGCGAAACGCTCGCCTACTTCAAAGGGCAACAAGTTCACGATAGCCTTGCCTCTGCCGTGGCGCGTACCCAAGGGCAATTCATGCACTTTCATGCGATAAACCTTACCCTTTGTAGAGAAGAACAGAACATAGTCATGTGTGCTTGCAACAAACATATTCACGACTTCATCATTGTCTTTTAGCTTAACGCCAACCATGCCCTTGCCGCCACGTTTTTGCTGACGGTAAGTTGCAACAGGCAGACGCTTAATATAGCCAGCCTGCGTGACGTTAATAATCATGTCTTCTTCTGCAATGAGGTCTTCTCTTTCGAGAATGCGAGCGTCTCCACCAATGGTAGTGCGACGTGGCTGGGCAAACTTCTCTCTGATTTCAGTCATCTCATCTTTGATGATTTGCAGGATTAGACCTTCATCGCCCAAAACCTTTTCGAAGTACGCAATTTTCTCGCGCAGTTCAGCAAGTTCGCTTTCAATCTTTTCGCGCTCTAAGCCCTGCAAGCGGCGCAGTTGCATCTCGAGAATTGCAGTTGCTTGGATCTCGCTTAGGGTAAAGGTGTCCATCAAACGCTGCTTTGCATCGTCATAGCTTGACCTAATAACCTTGATAACTTCATCAATGTTATCCAGTGCGATTACATAACCTTCAAGCAAGTGGGCACGCTCTTTTGCCTTGCGCAGATCAAATTCGGTGCGGCGTCTAATGACTATTTGCTGGTGAATAATATAGTGTTGCAAGACTTCGCGCAGGCTCAGCACCTGCGGTACCCCGTCAACCAATGCCAGCATAATAACGCCAAAGCCTTGCTGTAGCTGCGTATGCTTGTACAACTGATTGAGCACTACGTCAGGATCAGAATTTTGCTTCAACTCGATTACAATGCGCATTCCTTTGCGGTCAGACTCATCACGCAAACCGCTGATATCAATAATTTTCTTTTCTTTTACCAAACCAGCAATCTTTACCAGCAAGCTGGTCTTATTGAGCTGATAAGGAATTTCTGTAATAACGAGCTTTTCGCGCTTTGTTGTTGTCTTTTCTACATGCGCTTTTCCGCGCACCACGATTGATCCGCGGCCCGTTTCATAGGCTGACTTAATTCCGCTTGTGCCCATAATGGCGCCTGCTGTAGGGAAATCAGGTCCAGGCAAGACGGTCATGAGTTCATCAACGGTAGCATCTGGGTTATCTATCAACATAGTTGTTGCGTCAATTACTTCACCCAGATTGTGCGGCGGAATATTGGTCGCCATACCTACTGCAATACCCGCAGAGCCGTTTACCAAAAGATTTGGATAACGTGCTGGCAGCACCGTAGGCTCTTGCAGTGAATCATCGTAGTTAGGACCGAAGTCAACTGTTTCTTTTTCTAGGTCACGCAACAGCTCCATCGCTGCCTTTTGCAGGCGCGATTCGGTATAACGCATCGCTGCTGGACTATCTCCATCAACCGAGCCAAAGTTTCCATGTCCATCAACCAGTGGCACACTCATCGAAAAGTCTTGTGCCATGCGAACCATGGTGTTGTACACTGCTTGGTCGCCATGCGGGTGGAACTTACCGATTACTTCACCAACAGTCCATGCTGACTTTTTATAAGGCTTGCTGGGAGTAAGGCCAGATTCGCTCATCGCGTACAAAATGCGGCGGTGTACTGGCTTGAGGCCATCGCGCACATCGGGAAGCGCACGAGAAACGATAACGCTCATCGAGTACTCGAGGAACGACTGCCTCATCTCTGTGTGCAGCGATATGGGCAATATGGTAGACCCGTCGTCAGTCGGGATAGGTATTCGTGCTTGGTTCATTTTGTCGTCAGACACTTTGTCTCCTTAAATGTCTAAGAATCTTACGTCTTTTGCATGGTTTTGGATGAATTCTTTACGAGGCTCGACTTGGTCACCCATCAAGTCAGAAACGGTTTGCTCTGCAAGCATTGCCTCTTCGATACTTACCTGCAAAAGAGTACGCTTCTTCGGATCCATAGTTGTTTCCCATAGTTGATCTGGATTCATCTCCCCCAGACCCTTATAGCGCTGAATGTTGTATTTTGTTCCTTCTGGAATTTCACGCAACTTTTCTTCAAGTTCGTTATCTGAATATAAATATTCTGACTTACGTCCAATGCTTAGTTTATACAGCGGCGGCTGAGCAATATAGACATATCCTGCCTCTATCATTTCGCGCATATAGCGATAGAAGAAGGTCAGAATAAGAATGCGGATATGAGCGCCGTCGACATCGGCATCTGTCATGATTATCGCCTTGTGATAGCGAACCTTTTCTATGTCGAAGTCGTCACCGACACCTGTTCCCATGGCGGTAATCATTGCCTGCAATTCTTTACTAGAGTAAGCCTTGTTTTGACCAGCACGTTCGACATTAAGAATCTTTCCACGTAAGGGCAAGATGGCTTGGAAGCTACGGTCACGCGCTTGCTTTGCACTACCGCCTGCACTGTCGCCCTCTACAAAATAGATTTCAGCTAGAGCAGGCTCTTGTACGGAGCAATCTGCCAACTTTCCTGGCAAGGTCGAGCTGCCCAACATATTATCGCGACGCGACATCTCACGCGCATTACGTGCAGCCTCACGTGCTTTTGCAGCTGCCGCAGCCTTATTGATAATCTTGCGCGCAGGCCCAGGATTTTCCTCGAGGAAGTCTCCCAACCCAGCTGCTACGATTTGCTGAACAAATCCGCGCATTTCTGGATTACCTAGCTTTGTCTTTGTTTGTCCCTCAAATTGCGGATCGTGCAACTTGACCGACAAGATTGCTGTCAGACCTTCGCGGACATCATCACCGCTTAAGTTTTTATCTTTTTCTTTCAAGATACCGTTGCGGCGCGCATAATCATTGATGGTACGCGTCAGGGCATTTTTAAATCCGTCAAGATGAGTTCCGCCCTCATGAGTATTGATATTGTTGGCAAAAGCAAGTGATGAATCACTATAGGCTGATGTCCATTGCAGCGCTACTTCTACTTCGCCTTCTTCTCCACTTTGTGTGAAGTAAATGACCTTTGCATTGACGTTTTCTTTGTTGCGGTTCAGGTGCTTTACAAAGTCAATGATACCGCCTGCGTACTTGAACTCTGCGCGGCGCGGTTCTGGCTCGCGCTCATCAGTCAGCGTAATTTTTAGATTGCGATTGAGAAAAGCCATCTCGCGCAGACGCGTCTCAAGTGTTTCAAAGTCGAAAACCGTCGTTTCAAAAATGTCTGCATCAGGAGTAAAGGCAATCTTTGTTCCTGTTGCCTTTGTCTTTGCACCCTTCTTCAGTGCTGCAGTTCGCTTGCCACGCTCAAAGTCCATTGACCAGACAAAGCCATCGCGCTTTATTTCAACTGACATAGCTGTTGAAAGTGCGTTTACCACTGAACTTCCTACACCGTGCAAACCACCAGAAACTTTATAACCATCGCCGCCGAACTTACCACCAGCGTGAAGAACTGTCAGAACAACCTCTACCGTTGGCATGCGCAGCTTTGGATGTCTGTCGACAGGAATCCCACGACCGTTGTCTGTGACCTCGACAGAGCCGTCAGCCTTCAAGACAACGTCAATAGCGCTGCAGTAACCTGCTAGGGCCTCATCAACAGCATTATCAACGATTTCATAAACCAAGTGGTGAAGACCACGCGGACCCGTAGATCCAATATACATACCAGGGCGTTTTCGGACTGCCTCTAAGCCTTCTAGGACTTGAATATCCTTACCCGTATAAGTGCTTTTTGTTTGCGCCACGAATTACCTTCCCTAATGACTTCAAATGATTCAGCTACAGACGAGCCAATAAACATTATCGTGAAATAAAACAAGTGCCATACTTCTGTCGTTTTAGCGCTTGAAATTGTGTCCTCTACGACATGTTGTATAGCTAATCAATTTTACCACAAGGGAGGGTGGTAAGCGTGTGCAATCTCGCTGAAATTATCCCATCTCACAAGCAATTTATAACTGCCAATATTAGACTGCGCTTTGCGAGACTTAGAGGGCTTCTAAGCGATCGAAAATTACGCTTGTACGCATAAGGAAATTGCTTGGATTGCAAATCTCTGCGAGCTGCTCTTCATTTAACGGACAATCACTGTCATCTGCAAGCAATTCTGCAAGTGTGTAGGCTGGCCAGCCAGACTGGACGTCCTCCCATACCTGCATTGCTTTTTCTTGCACCATTTCGTATGCTGCTTCGCGCGACATTCCCGCATCAATAAGCGCAAGCAAGATGTGGCTACTGTAAATAAGCCCTCGTGTCGCATTAAGGTTTTCCCTCATGCGTTCTGGATACAGCACAAGGCCGTCTAATACCCAAGCAAGCTTGTTCAGCAGATAATCCAATGCCAGTGCTGAGTCTGCTAGGACAACACGCTCTGCGCTTGAATGCGAAATGTCACGCTCGTGCCACAGAGCCACATTGTCAAATCCTACCTGAGCATTCGCCTTGACTACGCGCGCAAGTCCGCAGACGCGTTCAGAAATAATGGGATTGCGCTTATGCGGCATCGCTGATGAGCCTTTTTGCCCAGAAGTAAAGGGTTCTTCTGCTTCGAGCGTTTCTGTTTTTTGCAGCGCGCGAATTTCAGTTGCGATATCTTCTGCCGTCGCTGCCACTACTGCCATTGCTGAAAGCACCTGTGCGTGACGATCGCGTGCAAGTATTTGTGTGGAAAGAGGGTCGGGAGTCAGACCAAGTTTCTTGCAAACATATTCTTCTACAAAGGGATCAATGCTGCTGTAACTGCCAACAGCGCCCGATATAGCACCTACTGCTATAGTCTCGCGCGCATCAAGCAGGCGCTTTTCTGCACGATCCATAGCATGCGTCCATTTGGCAAATTTCATGCCAAATGTCATGGGCTCGGCGTGTACACCATGAGTACGTCCAACACAGACCATGTCACGCGTCTCGAGTGCGCGACGCTTGCAGATTTCTTTAATGCGCGCAACATCTTCAAGCAAAACATCAATAGCCTGTACCGTGAGGTAAGCAAGTGCCGTGTCACCCAAATCTGAAGAAGTCATGCCGTAGTGAACCCACTTTGAAGGCTCCCCTATGTTTTCTGCTAGGTTAGTGAGAAAAGCTATAACGTCATGGCGCAAAGTCGATTCAAGTTCTGCAATGCGTTCCAGTGAGAAGTCAGCATGTTCGCGAATATGCGCTGCGTCCTCTGCGGTAATGCCGCAGTCGTCTAGATGAACTTGCGCCTCGCAAGCTAAGACTTCTATCTCGCGCCAAACCTCGAATTTATTTTGCAAACTCCAGATATGTGCCATTTCCAGACGACTGTAGCGATCTATCATAATGTGTTAATCCTTATCTTGACTTAAGCTCCTTGCAGGACAAAATGGGATTGGGCGGGTGTGGTCAGACTCCCCCGCTTTTTATCCCCTAGCACGAATGCTTTTCACGCGCTCACTTACTCTACCGACAATGCCCATGCCATCAAGGTCTTCTTTAAGCACGGGATTGTTCATTTGATAGGCGATGCCTATAGCAGGCCCTACATGAGTTCCTACCGTTGGCGCAATAGGCTCAAAGGTAGGAGTAATGTTTGGGAACTTTGCAGCAATCACGGGCTGCACAACTTCTTTCAGGTACTTTTCTGCATCTGTCTTTTCAGCGATGTAGTGTACACAAAGAGCCGTCACGCCACCTGTTTCTTCTGCGTCTTCGAGCATTTTATCTTTAATCGTGACAAGAGCCTTTTGGTAGGTGCGCACTTTTCCATACACGTGCACAGCACCTGTGTACTTGTCAGGGCCCAGAATAGGGAACATTTTGAGCGCGGTACCCAACAGTGCACCAGCACGACCGATGCGGCCACCCTTGCGCAGGTGTTCAAGTGAAGTCGGAGCAAAGAGGAAACGAGTACATGACGTCACGAATTCTGCACGCTGGCGACAGGTTTCGAGGTCTGCGCCTTCTTTGGCGAGCTTTGCAGCTTCCATAAGCGGATAGTGCAAGCCCATGCCGTTTGATTGGCTGTTTACAATAGCAATTCGACCCTTTGCATCGGGGCGTTGCTCTTCAAGTTGAGTACGTGCGGTAATCGCACCATCTACGGTACCTGATAGGCCGCCTGACACAAGGACTGCCAAAACATCGTCGCCGTTATCGAGTGCCTTTGTGAAAGCATCAATAAAGCTTTGTGTTGTTGGCTGTGATGTGGTGGGTAGCTTGTCAAGGTCTCGCAGACGTTCGTAGTACTCGAAGTAGTCCATCGTAACTTCAGGCGTTGATACACCCTCGCTTACGATGTAGAGTGTGACCTTTGTAATGTCGTACTCTTCCTGCATTTCTTTTGTCAAAGTTACAGTTGAATCAGTTACCAATTTGACGGCCATGTGGCTTTTCCTACTCTCTGTTTATGTGTGCCCTTTAGCACACGGCTTTTATTGCAACTGAGGCAATGGTTTATTTGTCAACCACGCAATGCCTACTGCAGGCCCTACGTGGGTTCCAATTACAGGCGGTACTGGCATGACGGGAATTTCAGAAACTTCTAGGTCTGCTTCGATTAGTGGCTTGATTGTTGTTTTGCACCACTCTTCTGCAAGTGCGATTTCTGCAATGTTATGCACGCAGGCAGCCTTTAGTCCGCCATACTTTTCTTTATCTTCAAGCATGATGTTTTTGATGGTGTCTAGTGCGCGCGGGAAGGTGCGAACCTTTGCGTAATTGTGCACGGTACCATCATTTTTATCTGGTCCCAATACGGGCACCAGCTTAAGAGCTGTACCCAGTAGCGCACTTGCGCGACCAATGCGACCACCACGACGTAAGTGTTCAAGCGAGCGCGGAGCAAAAACAAAGCGGGTACACGAAGCTGTATACTTTGCAACTTCTGTGCAAGATTGTAAGTCGCCGCCATCAGCAGACGTGCGCGCAGCTTCAAGTACGGGAAACGCTAATGCCCTACCATTTGAGGTGCTGTCAACAATGGAAATACGTCCCTTGGTTTCTGGACGGTCATTTTCAATTTGTGTTGCAATCATGCGGGCTCCCTCATAAGTGCCTGAAAGTCCGCTTGCTGTAAAGATTGCAAGTACATCATCGCCCGCATCAAGAATCTCGGTAAAGGCCTGTAAAAAGCTAGCCGGAGTAGGCTGAGCAGATGTAGGAAGAATGTCTAAATCATGTAATGTCTTGTAGTAGACATCTGTTTCGATTTCAATTTCGGGCGTTGCGACGCCATCGCGTGTAAGGAAGAGTGTCACAACGGTAATGTTGTTGCTCTTTATCTCTTCTGCTGTCAAACTTGCGGTTGAATCGGTAACAATACGTACTGCCATTGAAGACTCCCCTCTGTAGTTTACTTCCCTGTTTAAAGTGTATATATGGCTTAAGTCAAAGATCTAAGCTATAACTGAAGCTATTGCTAAGCTGTACCTAAAACTAAAGGCTAATATCTTTGCTTCTCTCGCAAGGTTCTAGTATACAACTAATGTCTGCTGCCATCGGGTTTCTGCTGCCAGCGGCAGTTGTGCGTTGCCACGCCTTTACACGGCAGCCACGACAGGCACGACTAAACTGACAAGCATCGGGCGCGCAGATACCTTCTGGTTCTGCTGCGTCAATTTCTGCAAGGCGGCGCGTTGCCTCTGCAAAACCAATTTCATAAATATTTCCCAGTGTCCAATCTTGTGCAAACTGGCAAGGCATAACGCCGCCTTCAGAATTAATCGTCATGTGACCCTGTCCCACAGGACAGGCACTGAAAATCTTTAGGCGCTCGAGCCCTTTGGTCACGTCAAGTCCGCGCTCTGTAAGTTTAGTTGCAATGTAGGGGATAACTGAAGGGATGGCGCCGATATCGTATTCGAAGTCATTTTCTGGGTCAGCAACTTCATCTACAACGAAATCGCAAAACTCACGCCATTGCGCGTTGCTAATGCGCGCATCTTCTGCGCCCTCGCTGCGCCCACTTGTGATGAGGTCGCAAATATAAACCATCGAACAATCCAGTTCTTTTGCAAGATCAATAATGTCATAAATATAGGGATAAGTATCTTTGCTTAAAGCTGCCTTGATGACTACCTTTACGCCCACTTTGCGCAGTTCTTTGATAGCAGTAATGATTTTGTCGTAGGTGCCAGGAACCTCTACCATTTGGTCATGGAAGTCTCGCGGCCCGTAAAGCGAGGTTGCAATAAAGCGCACTCCATTATCTGCAAGGCGCTGTGCATTTTCAGGAGTAATGAAGGTGCAGTTTGTGCTGACGGTCGGACGAACACCTGCTGCATTGATGCGCTCTAAGATCTCCCAAAAATTGGGGCGCATCATGGGTTCTCCCCCCGATAGGAATACTACGGGAACACCCGCTTCATGCATACTGTCAATCATGTCATAAGCCTGTTGGTCAGATAACTGGTCAGGTTTTGTGCGTCCATCTGCTGACATATAGCAGTGATTGCACAGCAGGTTACAGCGATTCGTGATGTTCCATATCATCGACGAGGGACGCCCTAGTCGCTTTGCTTCCTGCGCTTTACTTTCCGACTCACTGGCAACACCAGTGAAAAAGAGTGATCTAACATGAGCCATGCAGCTATTCTCTCCTCTATTTTTTACTTTTCGCACATGCTTTTGAGCGGCCTCTAATTATACTATGGTGCTGAGGCTGGCAATCTTTGAGCTTTGACATTCTTGTTACTGGTTTTGCTTAAGAAAAAACGGCACCCCTGCGGATGCCGTTTTTTGTTTTCAAGTATGTTCGCTGCCTAAGCGAGAGTCACGTTACTTGCTTGGTTTTTGCCGTTGCGACCTACAGTCACTTCGAACTCAACCGGAGAACCTTCTTCAAGCGTCTTGAAACCATCCATTTTGATTTCTGAGAAGTGTACGAAGAGATCTTCGCCGCCTTCTTGCTCGATGAATCCGTAGCCCTTGTCTGGATTGAACCACTTAACTTTACCCGTTGCCATTACTACC
>Ga0123355_10004391_pt1 | contig 20507 bp, 21 predicted proteins | sample TergutEmb28metaG_3_FD_89872 | JGI IMG/M metagenome (GOLD analysis project Ga0123355, IMG submission 89872) | Embiratermes neotenicus P1 segment gut microbial communities from Petit-Saut dam, French Guiana - Emb289 P1 | ecosystem: Host-associated > Arthropoda: Insects > Digestive system > Gut ...
GAAAATGTTGCAGACAGATGCCACAATTTTAAGCAAGCAAGCAAGCAAGCAAGCAAGCAAGCAAGCAAGCAAGCAAGCAAGCAAGCAAGCAAGCAAGCAAGCAAGCAAGCAAGGCTAATCTTGCTTGTTTGGTGTGTGTAAAATTTGAAATTTACTATGTGCATAATAAGTGGTTGCTTTCTGTAGGGTGCAGAGGGCGGCCATTTTTTTGATATTAAGAAATTTACAAGGCTTTTTTCCTTGTACGCCTCAAGCACGAGGTAATAGCAAGCTTGTCGTATCACTAGGCAAACTTGCTTCCTAGCATTTATATAAAAGGTATACTTTTTACAGGGTGGCACCAATATGTAAAAAAAATTGATGAGGAGACAGCAACATGAAAAAATTGTGGAAACGCTTGTTGACATTAGTGATAGCTCTGGTCATGGTAGCTGGTATATTCCATTTAACGCCGGCGTTGGCATCTATAGTAGTACTTCCTGTGGGGCAGTCACGCATTCAATTACTTCCAACGTATTCTGACATTGAGTTTACGGATTTTGTAATTGACTTGACAAATAACCTGATTGCGGAGGCAGGAGCAGTAACCCCCGTGGAAAAACTAAGGGCGGTATATGATTTTGTTTCAATGCAGTTTCGCCATACACACCCGAGATCTACAAGCGGCAGAGGATCAGCAGTAGATGGATCTCTTGCGCCTCATTGGAGCAATGTGCCATTCCCTGATGGTTTTGCGGATACACGTAATATGATGGGTGCACCATCAGGTATAGCTAGAATTGCCCATGATACTGGAACAAGAACCACAAGAGGCGATATCATAGTATTATCGTGGGAAATGCTGTACGGCTTATACGCCTGCCCGCATAACTATGCTGCTCTGTTTACGGTAATGACAGGTGTCTTAGGCTTTGATACACGGATATTCGATTTTTATATGCAAGAAGCCAATGGCCAGTTTACACCTCAAGTATATACAAAAATACGCTTAAATGGCGATTGGTATATATTCCACCCGCAACGAGAGTCATTTACAAATAACACGGAGCGTGTAAGGCACAACTATTTTTTCCTTCCTGTAGCAGACACCAATGTACAGGAGTTATTTGTTCTTTGTGATGACGCTTTAGAGTTATTGGCCGAATTGCCGCCAATGGCATGGGCTACAATTCTTGCCGCCGACACATCGGCCTTTGCAACGTCATCACAAGCCCCAACTGTTACTGCCCCTGCCACGGCGGAAAATCGTATATTGCGCTTCCCAATAGGAAGTACTACCTTTACAAACAACGGTATTTCACAAACACTAGAATCCGCCCCGTTCATAGCCGATGGCAGAACAATGGTACCTCTGCGTGTTATTGCCGAAGCTTTGGGCGCAACAAACCTTGACATGACAAACAATGTTGTGACATTTGATATTGCCGGGCAGCACTTCTCTATGACAATTAGTCAGGAATTGCCGGGCGGGTTTGGTACCCCCGTTATCCGAGAAGGCCGTACATTTGTGCCGCTGGGCTTTATTATTCACACACTTGATGGAGCAGAAGCCCGTTGGGATGGCGCAACAGGCCAAGGTGTAGCATATATTTACATTTCCTAAGGAGGGCACAACATGAGTATAGCAAAAAAAGTTGTATATATTGCTCTAGCTATGACATTGGCGTTAAATATCCTGTCACCATTGTCAGTTTTAGCCACAAATGCAAGAATAAGGCATCCATTCGTTTCTATTTGTACCCTAAGCGAGTGGTGGAGTGTAGAGCCTTTATGGACTGGCGACAACACAGTTACAATCACATTCCGAGAAACAAGCCTAACCATGACAATTGGAAGCACAATCGCATATGTAGATAATCCAGGTAGCGGACGACGTACTATTTATGATATTGCAACTTATATTGGTGTGGCGGAAGCGGGAATGTTAACCCCTTTGCGCTTTGATGTTGGTACTTCACCCATGTATGTGCCACTAGAGTTTGTTGCCGATATCTTTGATTTTGAGTTCCGTATAAGTGGTGGACATTTGGTTACAGCAGATACTTATATTGTTGGTATTGGTATGAGGCAGTTTTCTGTTCGTCTTATAACACCTTCATGGTCATCTATAAATACAGGCTTTACTACTGAGCCTATGGTTGCAACAGGTGGCTCTCACTCTTTAGCGTTAGCAAGCGATGGCTTGGTTTGGGCTTGGGGGTGCAATCGTGATGGTGCAATAGGAGATGGACGTGATAGTGTATTAGATACTGGTCAAATACGGTCTTATCAATCTAGTCACACGTCTCCGGTTCAAGTGCAAAATCTAACTAATGTTGTGGCAGTTGCCGCAGGACCTAGACACTCCCTAGCATTGCGTTATGATGGTACGGTTTGGGAATGGGGTTATAGAGCATTAAATCGCTTAGTATATCTTAGAGAAACACATACACTCCCCGAACAAGTGCTTGGCATTAGGGATGTAATAGCCATTTCTGCAGGTAATTCGTATAGTGCTGCTCTAATGGCAGACGGCACTGTATGGACATGGGCGCGTCCAAGGACTCAAGCTTACCGCTCGATGATGATGCGCGGTAATGAGACTTTTTCACGAGTACCAATGCAAAAGCAGGGTATTGGTGATGTAGTAGCTATTTCTGTAGGAGACTCTCACATATTGGCTCTAAGAGCAGATGGCACAGTTTGGACATGGGAAGGATCACGCACACCTGGTCAGGTACAAGGATTAAGCAGTGTTGTTTCTATTTCTGCGGGAAGTATGCATCACCTTGCACTGTTGTCAGATGGTACAGTCCGCATATGGGCGCAGCAAAATGACCCTGTTATACGCACGATACCTAATCTTAGCGACGTGGTGTCTATAGAAGCAAGCGGTACAACAGATGGGCAAGAACGTTCTACTTTCCTAAGAAGCAACGGCACTGTATGGGTATATTCTGATAATACGTTATCTCAACAAATGCGGTCACACAACATACGTATGGAAATATGCCGCAATCTTTCCGACAATGAGCAGGGTCATGCTCCGCTATCAGCAACGTTACATGATTTATCAAATCTAGGTAATGTAGCTGCAATTGCCACTGGTGCATGGTTGCCAATGGTCGGTCTTGGCACTGTCAGCCCAATGACACACAGCATAGTCATAAAAACAGACGGAACTGTATGGAATTGGGGAGAAAACTACCGTGGCCAGCTAGGTATAGGCATTAACGGAGGATGTTGGGGTTCACACAACTGCCCTGGGTGCGGTTCACGCATTCGCAACTCAAGAAGCCTCCTGTTTCATCCACCAGCCCCTGTGCAGGTATTGGCTCCTGATGGTATAGGCTTTCTAAACTTAGGTGTAATTTCAGCACCAATGCGCCCACTTGCACTACCTCAAGCGACTACTAGCCGCACACTGCGTTTCGCAATTGGCAATACCACCTTCATAAATAACGGTATGCCAGAAATATTAGAAGCCGCCCCATTTATAGCCGATGGCAGAACAATGGTGCCTCTTCGTGTAATAGCAGAGGGGTTGGGGGCAACGAACCTTGATATGACAAACAATGTTGTATCATTTTACATTGGCGGTCAACACTTTTCCATGATAATTGGTCAAGAATTGCCCGGCAGGTTTGGAACTCCTGTTATTGTTGAAGGTCGTACATTTGTACCATTGGGATTTATCGCCAACCAGCTTGAGGGTGCAACTGCTCGCTGGGACGGCAGTACAGGTCAAGGTGTTGCTTACGTCTATATCCAAAACTGATTGACAAACTGTCGCTAAATAGTCTAGGAGTGTCAACAATAGTAGATGACTGAATTTTTATACTAATTCACAGACAAGTAAAATAGTGGCATTGTGTTGGCTATGATTATAGGTACTGCGAAGGGGATTCCGGGGCAAGTTCGAAATGACGTAAGATTTTTATGTAGGGGCGACCGTTTCGGTCGTCCTCGGATTACAAAGTTTATATTGATATTTTACAGAAATTTATGTGCTGCACGTGGGTGGTTATGCACCTGCACACCACTGTAACGCATTCTCAAGCATTTTCTGAAATTCCGGATTAAGCCACACATTTAAGTCATGCCCGGGGGTTAGTACGCAAACTCTACCTTTCCCTTGGGTGCGTACATATGCGCTTGGCGCAATGCATTCCGGGAAGTTCATATATGGCTCTGTTTCGTACTTTGCCGCATCGCCTTGTGCGGGTGCGTAGCTTGCCGCAATAATGTCGATGTCGTCGGCTAAAATTTGCAGGCGGTAATGTTCGTCTACTTCGCAGAAAAGTGCGACACCGTCTGTTATAGGGTGGGGCTTTAGCGGGGCAACGGTTACGGGGCATTGGTTCGGGTGGTTTGCAAAACGGCAACCGATTAGATTATCCAACATGCCGGTGTCATTTCCTTTGGCATCGCTATCTGTACCGGCTACGGTGCCGTTGTGCGTGACCAAAAGTCCGCCGCCTTTTTCTACAAAGTCAACAAATGCGGCTTGTACTTGCGGTGTCTTCCAGCTGTCTTTGTTTTCCTTGGAAATATGGTCGCATTTGCTCATAATCACTACGTTGTAATTGTGAATGACTGACGGGTTAAAAGCCGTGGTATCGCTGATTACATCAACAGTAAAGCCTTTTACGCGCAAAGGCTCCATTCCCTTTGTTGGGACTTCTCCCGGGTGATAATGGTCGTCGCAAAATAATAATACGCGCATAGCACAGCCTCCTTATGGCAATACATTTCCTGCCGCACAGTAGATTTTGTACCACTCGGCTCTGCTGAGTTCAATGCAGCAGCCTTCGCAAATACCTTTCAAGCGGTCAACATTTGTTGTGCCGGGAATCGCCTGAATTTTTGCTGGGTGGCGAAGTACCCATGCGATTACAACCGCTTCGGCGGTTACGTTTTTGTCTGCGGCAATTTCGTCAATGGCCTTGTTAAGCTCTGGATATTTATCGCTGCCCAAGAACACACCTTCAAAAAAGCCATACAAGAAAGGCGACCATGCCTGTATTGTAATGTCTTCTATACGGCAGAACTCCAAAATACTGCCGTCGTGGTCTACAGACGGCGGGTTTGTCATGTTTACGTTAAGCCCAACGTCTATCATGCCTGTATGTGCGGGGGAAAATTGCAGCTGGTTAACGATAATTTTGTTGCTGCCAAGGTATTTGTTCAACAAAAGAATTTGCCCCGGGTTGTGGTTGCTTACGCCAAAATACTTTGCTTTACCCGCTTTGTGAAGGGTTTCAAAAGCTTCGGCAACTTCTTCCGGCTCCATTAAAGTATCCGGGCGGTGAAGCAAAAATACGTCTACATAGTCCATTTCCAAGCGTTGCAAGCTGTTGTCTAAAGATGTAATGATGTGTTCTTTCGAGAAATCGAACAAGCCGTTTCTAATGCCGCATTTTGTTTGAATCAACATTTTATCGCGGGAAATTCCTAAATCTTTTACCGCTGTTGCAAAAACGGTTTCCGCATTTCCGCCACCATAGATATCCGCATGGTCGAAAAAGTCGATACCGCCGTCTATTGCGGTTTTCAGAAGGTTGGCTACTGCGCCGCGTTCCATGCCAGGGATGCGCATACACCCCATAGATACTGCCGATGCCTCCAGTTTGTTGCCGATTTTTATTCTTTTCACTTTTACAAGCTCCTTTCGGAAATTTTTTATCATAATAACGCTTTTTCGCCGGGCGCACAATATAAATTTGACAATGTCCAGGACATATTATAATCTTATCCCAAAGTTTATATTTTCCTAAGAGAGGACGATGTTTTTATGTCAGCATCAATACCAACGCCGCATATTAATGCAAAAGCAGGCGATTTTGCCAAAACCGTTTTAATGCCGGGTGACCCATTGCGCGCAAAATTTATTGCGGAAAACTTTTTAGAAAACGTTGTACAAGTGAATGAAACCAGAGGTATGCTTGGCTATACAGGCACATATAAAGGCAAACCGGTATCTGTAATGGGCAGCGGTATGGGGTGCCCGTCAATTGGTATTTATTCCTACGAGCTGTTTAATTTTTACGGCGTAGAAAATATTATCCGCGTGGGTTCTGCCGGTTCTATAAATAAAGCACTTGAACTTGGCGATATTGTTATGGGCGTAGGCGCATGTACAGAGTCGCAATATCCTGCAATTACCGCGGCTTGCCCAGGTACTTTTGCCCTTACAGGGTCTTTCGACCTTATGCTTAAAACAAAGAATGCCGCAGATGCCATGGGGGTAAAATTACATGCGGGCAACGTACTAACCAGCGACGTTTTCTACAACGACAGTAACGACGGCGGTATGGAAAAATGGCTGGCCATGGGCGTGCTTGCTGTAGAAATGGAAGCCGCAGCACTATACGTAAACGCTGCGCGTGCAGGTAAAAATGCTTTGTGCATATGTACCATTTCAGACAAAGTGTTTTCTCGTGGCGAGTTAATGAGCGCCAAAGAGCGGGAAACCACCTTTACACAAATGATGGAGCTTGCCCTTACTGTGGCAACAGCATAACATGCTTGAAGTAAAAAATTTAAGCAAGGCATATAAAACAGACCAAGGCGAATTTCATGCCCTGGACAACGTGAGCGTCACTGTAAACAAAGGGGAGGTTTTTGGTTTTATTGGCCTAAGCGGCGCAGGCAAAACCTCCCTTGCGCGCTGTGTTTCTGCATTGGAAAAGGCAGATAGCGGTGAAATTCTGCTGGGCGATGTAGATATTACCAAATTAAGAGGTGCTAAACTGCGCGAAACCCGGAAGAAAATGGGTTTTGTTTTTCAGCATTTTAATTTGCTGATGAACGCGACTATTTTTGAGAACATAGCGTTTCCTCTACGCATAGCCAAAAAGCCGGAAGCAGAAATAAAGCAGCGCGTGGCAGAATTGCTGGAAGTGGTTGGGCTGACGGAAAAAGCCACTGCTTATCCGGCAACCCTTTCCGGCGGGCAAAAGCAACGCGTGGGCATCGCCCGTGCGCTTGCCGCCGAACCGGAGCTCGTTATTTGCGACGAGGCAACGTCGGCACTAGACCCGGATACAACCCGTTCTATATTGGCACTTATCAAAAAAATAAGCCGCGAAACCGGCGTAACTTTTCTGGTAATAACCCACGAAATGGACGTTATAAAGGAGCTGTGTACCCACGTTGCGGTTATGGAAGGTGGGAAAATAATAGAGCAGGGCAGGGTACTGGATGTACTTACCAGCCCGCAAACAGACACTGCCAAGCGCTTCTTTTCCAAGGAATATGTAGACGGGGACTGGCTAAATGACACCGCTCCACAAGGCAAGAGCAGCACAATTTGCCGTGCCATATTTATAGATAAATGTGCGCGCCGCCCTTTTATCAACGACGTAGTGCGTAAATTTGATATAGAGCTTTCCATTTTGTCTGGCAATATCGAGTCTGTAGGCGGCACAATGGTAGGTTCGCTTGTGCTTGAAATAAATGGTGCGGAAGAAACGGTTGCCGAAGCATTGAAATATTTTACCGATAACGGTGTAAAAATAGAGGTTTTGCCGATGCAAGTGCAGCCGGAAAAGGAGGTTGCAGACTATGTATAGCTTTCTTTTGCGGTTGGGCTTTTCTTCCGAAACATTAAATAATTTGGCATACCGCCTATCCCGCGGAAGTACTCGGTATTTCGAAAATTATGTGCAGCACATGCGCCGCATTTTAACCCGGGGGACTATTGATACTATCTATATGGTTATGTTTTCCGCATTATTTGCGATAATTTTAGGCACGGCGGTTGGGTTATTCCTCTATATTACGTCAAAAGATGGTATACATCCTATGCCGTTGCTTAACTGCGTTGTGGGGGTAATCGTCAATATTGGGCGAAGCATACCCTTTGTTGTGCTGATTATTTTAGCGTTCCCGCTGTCTCGGCATATTGTGGGTACGTCTATAGGGCGTACGGCGGCAATTGTGCCGCTTACTATAGCCGCGGTGCCGTTTATGTCGCGCGTGGTGGAAGCCACGCTTTTAGAGCTTGGGAATGGCATTATAGAAGCCGCGATTTCTGCCGGGGCAACCACTAGGCAAATTATTTATCGTGTTATATTGCCGGAAAGTGCGCCGGGGCTGGTGGCGGGTTTTACGCTTTTGATCATTAATTTAATCACATTTTCCGCTATGGCGGGGGTTGTGGGCAGCGGTGGGTTGGGGCATTTGGCAAATTCTTATGGATTGCAACGGCACCGTTCGGATGTTTTGATTTACACGGTGATTATTTTGGTGGTTATTGTGCAGGTTGTGCAGGCTGTGGGGCAGTTTGTGTCACGGAAGCTGGATAAGCGGTAAAAGACCTGGCACCAGGTCTTGGAGTGTTTTGAAAACGCCTGATAGCAGGCGATACACATATTGATTTTTTTTTACAAAAATGGAAACTCTAGGGGACAGCGTCCCCTAGATTCGCTTGAATTAAAAGATTTAGCCTCACTCCAAAATACATGACGTCATGTATTTTCAGATTTGCGACAACGCCTTCGCAAGCTGGTCTGGGCAGGAAGTAGAGCGCCCCTTACATTGTATGCCTTCAATAGCCCCAACTATTTCATCTACCTTGCGCCCTTTAGCCAATTTTGCAATGCCCTTCAAGTTGCCGTCACAACCGCTTAGGAACTCCAATTCCGTGATAATTCCATCTTCAACTTCCAAGCGTATTTCTTTACAGCAGACACCTTCGGTTTTGTAAATCATAAATACCTCCACACATTTTTGTGAAAGTATATCATATAAAGTCGAAATGTGCTAAAGTGGCAGAAGAATTAAACCGTACTAAAAGATAGCTTCCCACAATAGGGGAGCTACTTTTTTGTATATATCATCGAAGTCTGAAATGGGTAGGGGGTTTTCCCCCAATCCGCATTCCACGGTCATGCCCGGGCGGTTAAATGTTTGTATAAACCAATCCCGATAGCCTGCGTGGGACGATGTATCCGGTACATCTTCAAGCGCATATCCGCTGGCGTTAGATAGGCGATGGGCAAGTTTTTTTGCCCCCGGCGGGTTGTAATCATGGTATTGCCAATATATAACCTCGCCTTGGGTGTGTAGCGAAATGGTGTATGCGAAATCATTTGCAAGTGTATATGCCGCCATTGCGGCTGTTTCCGGCTCGCTAAGCGGGAACGCGCCTACATAATCGCGTGGGCCTGGCTTTACATAACCTCGCTCAAATTTGTGAAGTTTTGCCTGTTCCCAGCCTGCCGGGTAGTTGGAGTTTAGGTCTACGCCTGCAATGTTTGCCTTCCAGCCGCTGGGAAACGGTTCATAGCCTGCCATTGCCAGGGCGTTTTTATATGCGACATTCGACTTACGAATAAGGCCTGATACCAGGTCTACTCCGTCCGGGTTAACCATTGGAATGATGTGTAAAGTAGTCTTGTCCATCCACTGTACATTTGGCGAATTTGCGCATTCTTCTAAAAAGCACATGGCAATTACGGCGGTTATCCATTCGTTGGCATGGTGGGCGGCGTTTATTGACACGGCTTTTTTGCCATGGCCTATTTTTAGCGCGTAAATTGGCTGTCCCAAGCGGCTGTTTCCTATTGCGTATGCCTTTATAAACGGAAAATGCGATAAAAGCGCATCCATTGTTTGCTTTAGCAGCATGGATGTAAATGGTTTTGTTGTGGGTACATACATAATTTCATCACCTCGATTAATATATATCACAAGGAGGTGATATGTGTGCAAAAAAATAAAAAATTTTTAGTAATCGCAATTTTAGGGATTTGTATGGCTTTGGGGCTGCTGTTTTTTGCGGGTTCTTCCCAAGAAGCGGATAGAATCTACACCTATATTTATGTACACGGCGTACCTGTTGGCGGGTTAACTGTAACAGAAGCAGACGCCGTATTAATGGGACATTTTCAATCCAGGCTTGAGGGTCGGCTGCTCCAATATTCCATAAATGGTGAAATAGTTGCAACATTCACATTTGCGGATTTTGGGGCAAGGTTTGATTTTACCGAACTGGTGCAAGAAGCCATGGATTACAGCACATTGGGCAATTTGCATAGTAGAATAATGCGTATGTTTGGGCGTGCGCATACAATCAACGCCCCTGCCCAGCTTGTAATTATTCCAGAGCGTATGGAAAGTATTTTAAGCGGACTTTCCCGCCAAACAGACCTAATGGCACAAGACGCAAGCTTTGCGCTAGAAAACGGAAGCATAGTTGTAACGCCCGAAAGTACTGGGCAGGTTATAGATATTCAAGCGGCTGCACGTGCGACACACCAAGCGTTAAATAATCTGGTCGATGGTATTGTGGAACTTACATTGCAAACAGTGCAGCCCACATACACAAAGGCCGACTTTGAATTTGACGTGTCTATTCTCGGTTTGTTTCAGACAAAATATACGGATACAGATGCCGACCCCCGTATATACAATATTCGCCTGGCCGCCGAAAAAATAAATAATCAAGTATTGTACCCGGGCGAAATTTTTTCTACAGGCACACGAATTGGCGCGCACAAGCCGAATAGTGGGTTTAAGCCTGCCATAGTATTGGTGCGTGGCGAACCGGTTGAGGATACCGGCGGCGGTGTTTGCCAGGTTGTGTCAACGCTTTACAACGCTGTTTTGGCGGCAGAGCTTGCCATTGTGCAGCGTCATAACCATTCTGCGCCTGTAAGCTACGTGGAAAGTGGATTTGACGCTACTGTTGCCGGGGATTACTACGACTTGAAATTCAAAAATAATACCCCGCATCCAATACTTATAAGCAGTCAAATGAGTGATGGAAATTTGAGCATATCCATACACGGTTACGAAAGCCGCCCGGCTAACCGAAGCATCCGCTTTTCCGCAAAGCGCGTAGAGGTAATTGAACCGGAGCCTTATAGGGAAGTTATAGACCCTACCATTCCCAGGGATGAGCGGCATATAGCTTTAGAATCGCAACAGGGGTACCATATAGAGCTTCATAAGCATGTGTACATAGACGGAAAGGAAGTTGAAATTGTAAAAATAAACACGTCTCTATACAAACCGTTGCGAGGGGTTATTGCTATTGGAGCCGGGTAGTGATACACTCATATGTATAGTGAATTTAGTTGAAAACAGCCTGAAAGCGAGGCCGAAACCCACGGCAGTAAGCGGGCAGACGGGGTGTTGGTGCTGAACTTCGCACCAACGCGCTATCGCTGTCCGCATGTTCTCGGACGAATCTTGAGGCGATTTTCAATTTAATTCACTTAATATAAATAGATTTACTATTGGGTGAACATAGATGAGCACAAAAACAAAAATACTTATTTTTGTGGGATTGATAACCATTGTCATGGTTGTACAATTCTTCATGCCGGATATGGGGCAAAACCATATTGTACGTATGGAACCTACAGGGCATAGCGTCTCTTACACCTTTGACGCGAGCCCTTCTTTTCATTCCAACGACTCACGTTTTTTTTATTTTGTTACCCGCGATGGGATATCGTTTAGGCCATCTAATGGGGATGTACGCTGGAGCCATAGTTTTAGTTTTAACCATCCCACAATGGTTGCCCGCGGGGACTTTGTGGCTGTTGGTGAGCGATACGGCGGGCGCAGAGTTTACGTTTTTGACTCTTCTGACCAGCCGCTGTTCCGTGCAGATTTCGACTACCCCATTGCGATGTTTTCTATAAACGCGGCGGGCTTTTTGTCTGTGGTTTTACAAACTTCTGTTGGGTATCGCATTTATGTGCATAATCAGCAAAGTATTAGAGCTGGAGAATACTTGTATCGTGAAAATATTGTTGGGGACCTCTACTTTCCAACAGCAGTGGAAGTTTCTGAAGATGGGAGCTATATTGCCGTAGCCATTGCAGATTTGAATGTAAGACTTGATACCACCGTGCATCTTAGATACCTAAACGAACGGGATGCCAGAACTTGGGACACCGTGGATGGCTTGTTTGCGTTTGAAACATTTGCGGGCCAAATTGTTTACACTGTGCGTTTTATGGCAGATAATAGGCTTGTGGTTGTTACAGAATCGCAAATTATTGGCTACCAGATAATACGGAGAGATTACGCAGTTACAACGCAGCAGATCTCATGGGTGATTGATTTGCAAAATGACCTTTCTCATATGGCGTTTTATGGAAACCGGCACTTGGTATATATTACCGGGGACAGGCATTTGGGTGCGGTAAACGGTAGCCCTGTTGGAACGGTGCATATTATTAATGCAGATGGCACGCCAGTAGGTGAATTTAATATGGGACGGAGAGCGACACATCTTTCTGTTGGACATGGGGCGGTGCTTGTTGGCTCAGACCGTAATTTTCATGCCATAGATTTGCGTGGGAACCATTTATGGGAGCATAATTCCTTACACTATACCCGTGATATGATATTTTTAGACGATACAGATACTGTGTTAATTGTAGGTGCAAGCCGCGCAGAAGTGAATACACGCCAAAGAGTGCGCATTAATGATTTTGAAAACGTGTTTGATTAAGGAGCCATTAATATATGATTGAACGTATGCGCAACTATATGCCTACGCCGCCGGTTATTAAACTGTTTCTTTTTGTTGGTATTGTATGGGCGGCCCTTGTTGGGCCCGCATCGGTTGTTTTGATACTCACCCATATGGGGGCGCCAAATACGCAAATTGGTGTTTTTACCGCGGTTTCTGCTGTGCTTAGTATGGTGTTCCAGCCGGTTTGGGGGTTAATTAGCGATAAAACTGGGTCGCCAAGACGGGTGTTGTGTTTCTGTCTTATTGGGTCTGTCGTTTTTTTTGGCAGCATTTTGCTGACCGGTAATTTTTATGTTGCCATTGTATTATTATTTTTGGATATCATTTTCCGTTGTGGAATTGTAGGGCTTTTAGATAGCCATACGCTGTCGGAAGTCAATGCGATACCGGGATTACAGTATGGGCATATTCGTATGGCAGGGTCTGTTTTTTTTGGCCTGCTATCTTTGATATATATGCAAGTGAGCGGCAATTTTGGCGTTATGGCTGTCATACCCATTTCTGTTGGCATTGCCATAGGCGCAGTTATTTGGGGACTTTTTGTTTCCAAGGGAAAGGGTGAAAGTAATCGGGACAGCAGTGTACAGCGCGTAAAACCCAACTTGAAAAAAGATGCGATATCGCTTATTTCAAATAAGCGGTATATAGCACTTGTTTTGTTTATCGCTATTTCTGCCTTTGCAATACAGCCCCTATGGGTGTTTCTGGTCGTTTTTGTATCGGAAACGGGAGTATGCCAAGAGCACGTTTTTAGCTATGTTTTTAGGATTCAATTTTTGCGCTGCATTGTAGAAATTCCTTTGTTTATTTTTATAGGTATCGCCTGTAAGCGTGTAAGTTCACGAAAACTTATGGTTATTGGCATATGCTTTATGTTTGTGTATGCAATAATACTTATGTTTGCAAATTCCTTCCCTTTGGTTGCAACGGCGCACTTAGTAGGGGGAACACCCGGCTTTATTTTTGGGCTAACCGGACGGTTAAGATATTTGAACGAAGTAACGCCGGAGTCTGTAAGGTCTACGTCCATTACATTAATGGGGACCGTTGAACTCGGGCTGGGCGCTATTTTAGGTAATTCTTTGGCGGGTTTTTTATTGGATTATCACGGAATACAAGTGCTGATGATGGTTTCATTAGGCGCGCTTGTTGTTGCGGCGGCGATGCTGGTATTTATGGTGTTTTCGAAAAGGCTTAGGGCAGAGGCGAATTGAATCAAATCTCCCCTATACATAATGCCACTGGGCAAAAGTCTAATATCTTGGCAACTGCAATTTCACCACACAAAACAACCATGCATGTAGCCGGCCCGGCGGATTTACCATAGTCAATTCCTGTGTTATAAAGCGTATGTGTCGCACTATTTAAGGTTGCAATAGCCTCAACTTCGTGAGCGATACCCTTAGAACCCACTGGGACGATTTCTTTAATTTCGTGCATGGCTAACAGCCTTCGCAGTTCCGCATAAAGCCCCTTGCTTTCCAAATCCACTTCTGCGCCAACTCTTGGGCGGCCCAAAAGCATGAATTTATCGCCTTTGATGGCGGGCTTAAATTTCAGGCCATCTATGGGTGCAGTGCCAATAACAGTAACAGCCAATGCCGTCATGCAGGTGGCAAAATTTTCTTCTGTGGAACCGGTGAGTACGATATCTAAAACGCCCGCATTTGTAAGCTCATCCTGTATCCCTAGAATGACATCCGCGCCTGTTGGGTTCATTTCACATGCGATGCCGTTAACAATAACGGAAGGCGTTGCGCCGGCGCACATGACTTCCATAAGGGCAACGCGTGCCGCAAATTTCCCAACATACCAGGGCGAAAGCTTCAAAATATCTCCATCTTTTGCGCCCACTGCGCCGCAAGTATCGCAGGCAATAACGAGGGTATTGTCTCCCATTTGGAGAATAGTTAAATCCCGTCTTGTATATGCGGTCATGCGCCGCCCCAAACTTTGCGCAATGTTAAAAATGCCGCAAACGCTACGACTATGTTTACAACCGATACAAGCACAAGCATAGGAAGCATGACCAGCAGCCCCATTGCGGCTTCTCTACCCGCCATAATAGCCAAAGCAGCCATACTAAGTGACAATGCAACCGGTGCGTTAAGCACAGTACCAACTGCACCTGTTATCGCTAAGTTTAACTTTTCGGAGGCTTTATTTTCGAGCAAGCGATAGCAAATTCCAAACCCCAGCATGGTTATTGCCATGCCAACAGCAATAACCAAATGCAGCGGAACACTAAGCGGAAACCCCGAAGTCATTGCAGTAAAAAAATGCCCCAAGAAACCTATTGCCGCCCCGTACCAAGGCCCAAGAAGCAACGCGGCTAAAAATGCCGGCAGTGAATCGAAAGCAACGGTTCCGAATACGCTTATATTTGCGCCAATAAAAGAAATGGCAATAAACAGTGCGGTAATCGTGAGTTTTTGTGTGTTTGTACGTGGTGGCTGCATTACATATTACACCTCATTATTTAATATTTTGTATATCAAGTCCATATTCATGGATTTGCGTGTGGTATCTGCGATGGCATCAAAGTTGCTTTCAAAATTTACGCGTATATCTAAAGGATTGTCAAGCAAAGTATCCTCTTCGGGGAGGTCGATATGGATATAGGGGATTACACCGGCTACGGGCAACGTTGTGATTTTTTCAAGAATATTAACACCATCTTGAAAAAGGCTGGGTTCCCCCCTAAAGCGGTTGATGATTGTTGCCTTCACGTGTTTTCTTTCCGGTTCGCTAAAAAGGCTGAGTGTGCCGTACAGTGAAGCAAAAACGCCGCCCCTGTCAATGTCGGACACCAACAAAACAGGGGATTTGGCGAGTTTGGCCATTCCCATATTTACAATATCGTCGTTATTCAGGTTTAGTTCCACCGGGCTTCCTGCACCTTCGATTACGATAATGTCGTATTGCTTGCTAAGGGAATCAAATGCGTCTGCAATAATTGGCTTCAGCGTTTTTTTGATTGATTTGAAATTACTGGTATCAACTGTATCAAGCGGTTTTCCGTTTGCTATAACCTGTGTGCCTTGTGGCGATGGTTTTAACAAAACAGGGTTCATAGCTGCATCTGGCAAAACGCCGGCCGCATTTGCTTGCAACCATTGAGATACGGCTATTTCGTCCCCATTTTTTGTGAAATAGGTGTTGGGCGTCATATTTTGTGCCTTAAAAGGCGCAACATGGTAGCCGTCCTGTTTGAAAATTCTGCACAGTGCCAGCGTTAATATTGTTTTTCCAACGCCAGAGGCCGTACCTTGTATCATGATGGGCCGCATTAGAATTTACCGGGGTATACAGCCTCTGCAATTTCTCTTAATGCGATAACAATGTTGTGGCTTGGGCGGTTGCTGGCATCGGTATCAATAACAAATATGTCATCGTTTTCAACCGCTGTAATCACATTCCAGCCGGGCCTGTCAACGATATCAGCGACAGGGTCATCTAAAAAGTTGACCGAGGTCAAGATTACATCCGGGTTTATTTCCAAAAGTGCTTCGTCCGATACGCCAAGCCAGCCCTCCTGGTCGCCAAAAACGTTAATGGCACCTACAAGCTCTATCATTTCGTGCAAAAATGTGCCTCTTCCAAAACTAAACATGTGCGGCGCGGGTGATATTTCGAAATATACAGTTCTTCTGTCGGTTATGGTTTCGCCAATTGCCCTTATGCGGTCTATTTCGTGGGCCATTTCTGCAATGATGGCATTGCCCGCGCCGGCAGCGTCAACGACTGTTGCCATAAACCGGATATCTTCTTTTATTTCTGCAATGCTGGTACTGGTTGGCATATGAATAACGGAAATGCCCATATTTGAAACGACGATTAGCGGGTCCTCTCCGCCAACTCTGGTCATACCTGTTACAAAAACGATATCCGGCTCCAAGTATATAATGTACTCTAAATCAAGGGCCATCATATTTAATACAGAAATGCCTGGCTGTATACCCGGTATATTGTCAGAGAATGTGTCGGTAGCTATGATTTGGCCGGCAAACCCTAACGCTGTAAGGACTTCTGTGTTAGAAGGGCCAATGGATATGATCCTGTCCATTTGCGCGGGCAGGGTAACTGGAAAGCCTTCCCGGTCGTATATGATGATGGCGACGGGGTCGGGCATATATTCGGTATTGTAATCGTAGGCGGGTATGCCGGTGGGTTCTGATGTGGTTTCGGCGGCCGGTGTGTATGTTGGCTCTGTGGTGCTTTCTGTGTTGTCATTAGCGCAAGCGGCAAATGCGAATAGCAGCATTGCCAAGATACAAAACATGAATTTTTTCATTTTAATTTCTCCTTAGATTTTATTGTAGCAATTTGGTTTTGCGTAGCCTCAAACTTCGTCCGAGAACGCACCTAAAGCCGTGCGTTTCGGCCTCGTTTTCGGACAACGCAAAATCAAATTGCTATATATTTGAGATTTTTTTTCGAATCATACGAAACGGTATAGCCGCGCCCCGGCTCGGGCTGCCATTCATAAAAGTGATGGATATTTGGGAACAAGTGGTCCATTATGCTGGTTATTACACCGCCGTGGCTAACCACTGTAATTGTTTTTGCCTGTACGCATTTTTTAACGAGCAAATGATATCCCGCCAACACGCGTTGTATAAACTCCTGTTTACTTTCACCGTCTGGGCAAGGTACTCGTCCTTCTTCGTCGGTTATCCACGCCTGGTAGCGCCCGTCATTTTTTAGCTGTTCGTAATTTTTCATTTCAAATTGGCCGAAGTGGTATTCCTCTAGGCCTGACAAGGTTTCACTGTTAACATTTCCATAGATATTTTCGAGCGTTTGGATGGCGCGGGTAAGCGGGCTTGTAAAAAATAAATCGATATGCCGCGGGTAAACCCCCTGCGCTTTTAAGCCTAAAATATCCGCAATACCGTTTTCGGACAACGGCAAATCTGTTTTGCCGCAATATAGCTTTTGCTCATTCGCCATTGTTTTGCCATGCCGGATAAAGTGAATATGCATGTTTTGCCTCATTTCAGCCGGGTAGGAATACCGCAAAACAGCCGTATTACTTCTTCCGATTGTTGCGCACATTTTCCCATCGCCCGGCCTACTTCTTCCCGCCACTTTCGCATAACGGCGTCAACCGGAACTACACCGCAGGAAATATCATTGCAGATAACAACCACGCTTTTGTTGCTTTCTATGAACCTTTCAATTTCTCCCGCCACATTTCTGCCGGCCTGTACCAATGCCAAAATCCAGCGGTCTATATCGTATACAATTGCTTTGCCTTGGGGCATGGTTGTATCGTTGTCGTTGCAACAATAAACTTCGCTGCTGGTTAATTCGAAACGGTTTAGTGCATAGGCTAATTTCCCTTGATATGCGCCGCCAATAACCAATATCATGTTATACCCCTCCCTACCAAAATGGCGAGTGCGACAAACCCGCATATTTCGCCAATAACCATGGCATACCCAAGCAAATCCCCGGATATGCCATTAAAACCCTTAAACGCTTTTCTCATAGCCACGGCATACCCTAAAATCACCGCCGCAACTGCAATAATCCCATAAACGCCCGCGTACCAAAATGAAAATGCAGACGCTCCGGCAGCGACGATGACAACAAAAATCCGGTGAGATACCCTTACATTTTGTGAAAGCATCGCGGCGTAGTTGCTCTCTGGCATATGCCGCAACGTGAAAATGGAAAAAGCGGAGCAACACCTGGAAATGACCGCAATGGCAATAATAAGCGCAAGATATCTGGCATTTTCTGCAACGGAATGCATAGCGGCAAACTGCAAAATAAGCAAAATCACAAGCATAATTACTGCAAATGCGCCCACATTTGGGTCTTTAAGTATCCGTAACCTGCCCTCTAAGTTGCGGTAGGATAACAGGGCATCGCTTGTGTCCATGTACCCGTCCAGGTGTATGAACCCCGCGATAAGAAACGGTGCGATGGTTAAAATGGCGGCGGTGAGCATAAGCGGCAAGCCCAGGGAAATGGCCAGCAGTGCAACACCCCACCAAAGCGCACCTATAAATAGCCCCACCAGCGGAAAGCTGGCAACCATAATGGATGTAAGCTTTTCGTCCCATATGTGAAAGGGTAGGGGAATGGCACAAAACATGCCCAACGACATGTAAAATCCTTTAAGATACCGCATAAAACGCATCCTTCCCGCCTTTATGCACCACCACTTGGGTATTGACAACCTCCAGCACAACATCACAAAGTTGTGCTGCTAAACGGTCCAGCGACGCAAGCGATTTTCTGTACATTTCTGTAAGCGGGTCGTATATGAAGGCGTCGCTGGTGATGTAATCCGATACAATGACGATATGGTGCACTGTGTTCAAAACTTGCGTAAGCCCGTCTGCTATTTTTTCGTAAGCATTTTCGGTGATACTTCCATCTGGCAAAAACATTTCGTTTGCCAAAAGTGCGGTAAGGCTGTCCAGTAAAAAAGAGCCATCATGGTCGCAGATATCCAGTATGTTTTCGATATCGCGCCATTGCTCGATGGTGGTAAACCCCCAGCCATCGCGGTCTGCTTGGTGCCTTATAATGCGGTCGTTGTCTTCGTTATCCATGGCGGCCATTGTTGCTACATAGTATAAATTGTGTCCGTTTTGCTGCTGTTTGGCTAAATGCTGGGCGTAAAACGACTTACCATTTTTGCAGCCGCCGGATATAAATATTTTCATCGCTCAATGCCATCTCTTGCCATAATGCCAGCATTGTAATAGTGTTTGATGTCACGCACTTCGGAAACTAAATCTGCGGCAGCCATTATTTCCGGTGCGGCATATCGGCCTGTTAAAACCAGTTCTACGTTGTGCGGTTTTTTGCTCATCAGCTCCAGTACAGATTCTACGCCAAGTAGCCCAAGATGTACCGCCACATTTATTTCGTCCAGTACAACAATGCTGTATTTGCCGGAAAGCATGGCTTGGGTTGCTTTCTCCATGCCTCTTGCGGCAGCTTGTGCATCTTCCGGGGTGACATTACGTCCTATTGCGCAGCCTTCGCCGTACTGCTCTATGTTCACATTTGGCAGGTGCGTTTTTATGGCTTTCACCTCGCTATATTCCATGCTTTTAAGAAACTGCCCGATATAAACATGAAGCCCGGCTCCTGTGGCTCTTAGTGCAAGCCCCATCATTGCGGTGGTTTTGCCTTTTCCATTGCCTGTGTACACTTGTACATATCCTTTTTCCAGCATGTTTCGTTCTCCTTTCAGTTTATGCACATAAAAAATCCCGCCATATAGGACGGGATAATATTATTGCATAGTAAAAACACAGCGTAAAAACCTATGCCATATACCTACAATAACCATGCCGCCCCATACTCTGTGGAGTCAACTACGGCAGCGGTTACCATAGAATATGAACCGCTGAAAACGAGGCAGGTCTCCCGACTTAGACATTTTATCTTAAGATAAACACAAAATTTCGCCTTCTCAAATATTTTCATACTCAATGGCTGATGGATAAAAACATTTTACCCAAACATGAAATTTGCTAGTCAATACGGCAGCAGGACTGTTCAGGATTCTCACCTGATTCCCTATTATCGCATAGAGCCTTTTCTATGCGCACCATCATTCCTGTAATTTATTTAATTGTCACAACACCGGAATTGTTACATAGGTTTTGCTGTTTGTCAACATACATACTTAAAAAAATTCAGTTGGTCGAAATCTTCGACCAACTGAAAAAATAATTTACAGAAATAACCCCTTCGCATCATCAAGATATTGGCAAATAATTTCCTTATTTAGATGCAAATACACACGGTTGTTTTCTTTCTCATAGTGTACCAAATTCAATGCCAATAACGCTGACGCATGGTGGGATATATTTGCATTGGTGCAGTTTAGCTTTTCCGCAAGCTGGCTTCCGTACATCGGTTCGTCTTTCAATAGCTTCAAGATGCTTAACTTTGTGGTGTCGGATAGGGCTTTCAAAAACGACTCTGTTTTTTCATCGTTGGTTTCCATTTCGTCAAGCACATCTATAATATCCAAAATGTGCGTACCAAAAATAAC
>Ga0123355_10004392_pt1 | contig 20503 bp, 17 predicted proteins | sample TergutEmb28metaG_3_FD_89872 | JGI IMG/M metagenome (GOLD analysis project Ga0123355, IMG submission 89872) | Embiratermes neotenicus P1 segment gut microbial communities from Petit-Saut dam, French Guiana - Emb289 P1 | ecosystem: Host-associated > Arthropoda: Insects > Digestive system > Gut ...
CAAGCCAAGACCACCCCGGCGCTTCGCGCCACCCCTCCGCAGGAGGGGAATTAAATACTATACGTATAAAAATTCCCCTCTGGGGAGGGGAAAGACGCCGTAGGCGGCGAGGGGTGGTCTCCGCTTGGCAACATTCTGCATTTTGGATTGTAAATTAGACTGACGTGTTCCGGGCTCGACCCGGAATCCCCTTAGCTCGGGCAAGGGTGTGGGAAGCCCGGGATGACAGAAAAGTAGGTTTTGATGATTTTGGAAAAAGCGGTCGGCCGTTTTTCGCAAGTTTGTAACAGTTATTCTGCATTTTTTGGATTATATTCGCTATTTTTAATGCATGAACTGCATGCTAACAATTAATTACTAGAGGATGTGGACATTTCGTATTCGCTATATTTGCTAACCTTGGGCTGTGATAAAAACCGCGTAGATGGCGAGGTAATGCTAGGCCGATTAATTTCCACCGGTGTTATTACCCCAGTGGATGACCCTGCGTCAGCGGAAGTCATAATCGTTAACACCTGCGGCTTTATCAAAGAGGCCACTCAGGAAAGCATAGATACTATATTGGAAATGGCCGCGTACAAGTCCGAATCCGAAGCCCCTTGCCGCGCCCTTATTATCACAGGCTGCATGAGCGAAAGATATCGAGAAGAAACCAAAGCCGAAATACCGGAAGCAGATGCTATCCTTGGTGTCAAGGATGCAGATACAATCGTAGAGGTTGTAACCGAATTACTTGGAATCGAGATTAAACCCAATGAGAATGGCCTTGCTATAAACCGTGCTATATCAAGCCCATATGTATATAACCGCCATATTGCCCATATAAAAATCGCCGATGGTTGTGATAATAATTGCACCTACTGCACAATCCCGTCTATACGCGGTGCATACGCAAGCCGACCCCTGGAAGATATATTGGAAGAATGTAGACTTCTCCTTGATGCTTCAGCTAAAGAGTTTGTATTGGTGGCACAGGACACGGCTCTTTATGGAATGGACTTATATGGCAAACCGCAACTCCATGAGTTGATAAAAGCCATTGCAAGCTTACCAGGGCAACCCTGGGTACGCCTGATGTACGCATATCCGGAACATATTACCCGGGAAATAATCCAAGTAATTGCCGACACCCCCAATGTATGCAAATATATAGACATGCCCATCCAGCATAGCGAAACAGACATCTTGCGACGAATGGGTCGCAAAAGCACCCGCGAAGGCCTGCTAGATTTGATAAAGACTCTGAGAGAAGAAATACCCGACATCGCCCTGCGCACAACCTTGATGGTAGGTTTTCCTGGGGAGACACCTAGTAATTTTAATGGGCTATATGACTTCGTGAATGAAGTAAAGTTCGACAGATTAGGGGTATTCCCCTACTCCCAGGAAGAAGGCACCCCAGCCGCTCTTTTGCCCAAGCAAGTAGGCCAAGGTACAAAGCATACCCGCCTCGAAAAGCTGATGGAACTACAGCAGGGTATCCACTACGAAAAACAACAGGCCAAAATCGGCCAGACTATAGATGTAATGATTGATGAAATCCGAGATTTTGATTATGTGGGGCGGACAAAGCATGACGCATACGAAGTTGATGCGGTTGTATACTTCACTGGGGATAGCCAGCTAAAACCCGGTGACATAGTAAAAGTCAAAATTATCGGTGCCGATGAATACGACTTACAAGGGGTGCTTATAAATGAATCTGCCAAATAAAGTAACATTATTACGGATAGGTTTAATCCCTGTATTTTTGATTATATACCTTGCCCAGCCATTTCCCGAGATAGTTAATATGTGGCTTGCCATGGTGATATTCATTATTGCGTCCATAACAGATGCTATTGATGGGCATCTTGCAAGGAAGCATAAGCTAGTTACTAATTTCGGTAAGCTGATTGACCCCCTTGCTGATAAATTGCTGATTTGCTCTGCCTTAGTAGCGTTTACTTTTACCGGCTCTCTGTGGGGTCAGTTTGGTACATGGGCTGGTCAGTTTTCCGTTTGGGCGGTGATTATACTCATCAGCCGGGAGTTTTATGTATCTGGTCTGAGGCTCATTGTACTGGAACAAGGAAAGGTTCTGCCTGCTCTTAAAGGGGGCAAGCTCAAGATGGGTTTGCAAATTGCCCTTGTTGTTGTTGTATTACTGCCCATGCAAATGCTGGACTTGATACCTGTTCAGTTTTTCTGGTTCGAATGGCTGTTTATTTTGCACAGGTGGGCCGTATTGATTCTTCTGGCTCTTTCTACGATTGTAAGTGTTACATCGGCAGTTGATTACACCCGCAAAAACAAGGATGTGTTTTCAAAGATATGATTGCGGAAATCTTAGGGGTTGGCACTGAGCTCCTATTAGGGGACATTGCCAACACTAATGCACAATTTTTATCCAAAGCCCTGGCAGGGCTCGGTATTTCTGTTTATGGGCATACCGCCGTGGGTGATAATCCCGGGAGGCTGCGGGCCGCATTGGAGTATGGGTTTGGCAAGGCCGATATGGTCGTGGCATGCGGAGGCCTAGGCCCCACAATGGATGATATTACTAAGGAAGTGGCGGCGAAATATTTCGGTCGGGAAATGTTTGTAGACCAGCCTTCATGGGAGGCCATACAGCAGCGATTCGCAGGCCGTCATTTACCTGAGAATGTAATCCGCAATGCCACAGTGCCTGAAGGCTCAATTTTATTTCCCAATCACCACGGAAGCGCACCTGGAGTATGCATAGAGCAGGACGGAAAAATTCTGATTCTACTGCCTGGTCCGCCACATGAGTTGGAACCGATGTTTATGAAATATGCGGTTCCTTTTTTGCGTCAAAAAACAGATAAAGTCTTTGTTTCTCGCACTTTAAAAATCGTAGGAGTAGGTGAAAGCAATGTTGAGACAATGTTGCAAGACCTAATCGACAACCAAACCAATCCAACGGTTGCACCATATGCTAAGCTGACAGAGGTAGCTCTAAGGATAACCGCCGCCGCCCCATGTGAAGATGCAGCCAATGCTCTAATCACTCCGATAGCAGAAGAAATATATTCAAGACTGGGGCAGCATATCTATGGGGAAGACAATGATTGTATGGCGGAGATTATTCTTAATAAGCTAGAGGGTCAAACCCTAGCCATTGCCGAGTCCTGTACTGGTGGCCTTTTGACCTCAGCTTTGGTGGACATACCAGGCTCATCCAAGGTTTTATCAGAGGGAGTCATAACATATAGCAATGAGGCCAAGCTTACACGATTGGGTGTTGTACTAACAGACCACGGCGCAGTAAGTTCTCAGACAGCTGCGGCAATGGCGGAAGGCGTAGCCAGAACATCCGGTGCCGGCATCGGCATAAGCACAACCGGCATAGCCGGCCCTGATGGAGGTACTGCCGATAAGCCAGTAGGCCTGGTGTATATCGGCCTTTATATAAATGGAAAAACCCTAACAAAAGAACTACGCCTAATCGGCGACAGAAATGAAATCCGCGCCAGGGCAGTGGTAGCCGCCCTGGATTTTTTGCGGTTGAACATATAAATAACCAAAAGGAGAGTACTTATGCCACCAAAAAAGAAAGCAGAACCCAAAGCCAAGGCTCCCGTCAATACTAATCCCGTAGCAGCAAAGGAAGAAGCCCTACAAAACGCCCTTAGCAATATCGAAAAGCAATTCGGCAAAGGTGCAGTAATCAAAATGGGAGACATCCCGCATTTGGATATTCCCGTAGTAACAACGGGAATACTATCCATAGACGTTGCACTGGGTATAGGGGGTATCCCCAAGGGCCGTATAGTGGAAGTATATGGGCCGGAATCATCCGGAAAAACAACCCTCGCCCTCCATGTCGTGGCAGAATGCCAAAAGCTCGGGGGCACAGCCGGATATGTTGACGCAGAACATGCCCTGGACCCGATTTATGCCAGAAAGCTTGGCGTAAATATCGACGACCTATATATTTCCCAGCCCGACGACGGAGAGCAGGCCCTGGAAATCGCAGAAGCAATGGTACGCTCTGCCGCAATTGATATCGTGGTTGTGGACTCGGTAGCGGCGTTGGTGCCTCGGTCTGAAATCGATGGGGAAATGGGGCAAAGCTCCGTAGGTGTACAAGCCCGACTGATGTCACAGGCCCTAAGGAAGCTTACGGGAATAACCCATAAGACCAACTGCATTGTAATTTTCATTAATCAACTAAGAGATAAAATCGGTGTAACATACGGCAGCTCGGAAACTACTACCGGCGGCCGTGCATTGAAGTTTTATTCATCTGTGCGGATAGATATCCGTCGTGCCGAGGCAATAAAAGTCGGGGAACAGACCATGGGCAATCGTACCAAAATCAAGATAACAAAGAATAAAGTTGCCCCTCCCTTTAGAAATTGCGAAGTTGACATCATGTATGGTGAAGGTATTTCCAGAGATGCGGATTTACTTGATATAGGTGCTCAGCTTAACCTGGTTAACAAGAGCGGCTCCTGGTATTCGTATGGGGATATCCGCCTGGGACAAGGTCGTGAAAACGCCAAGCTATACTTGAAGGAGCATCCTGAAATTTCCCGGGAAATATTAAATGCCGCACGCGAACATTATGGGATGAAGCCATTGGATGCACTAACCGACCCTGATAACTTTGTAAAAGTAGACCCGGCGGCTCTGGCCGCGGCAGATAACTCAGCTGATGATTCCTTGGAAATTGAGTTGCTTGATGTGGAAATGGATGATTAGTAAAACCACAGCTCGTCATTGCGAGCAAAGCGAAGCAATCCAGTGACATCACCATTGGTTGGCTGGATTGCTTCGTTACTACGCTCCTCGCAATGACAATGCAGTTTCTGACTTTTATTTAATACGGAAATAACTCTGTCGGCTTACAATCCATGGCAAAGCAAAACCGGTTTTTAGAAAGCGCGCGCAAAGCGCGCGCAACTCAAAAGCTATATTGAGCGGCGGAGCCGCGCCTCCGCTTTTCATACTTGGCTGATGACGAATACGCCCGTAATGGGCTGTAAGGAGGAAATATGCAGTCAGTTATCGGAAGGGCCGGAAGTATGCAACCTATTATCGGAAAAATGAAAATCTTTGCCGCCAACGCAAGCATGGGTTTGGCGGAGGCCATTGCCAGTAACTTAGGGCTCAAGGTCGGCAAATCCACTGTGACAACATTCTCAGACGGGGAAATCAACATGCGGGTCAATGAGACAGTCCGTGGGGATGATGTTTTTATTATCCAATCCACATCACCGCCGTCGGTAAACGACCACTTGATGGAACTACTAATTATGATAGATGCAATGCGTCGTTCCTCCGCAGGGCGTATTACTGCTGTTATCCCCTACTACGGCTATGCACGCCAAGACAGAAAGGCCCGCTCCCATGATCCGATAAGCGCAAAGCTGGTGGCGGACTTGCTTTCTGTTGCCGGTGCCGACCGTATCCTGACAATAGATCTTCATAGCCCACAAATCCAAGGGTTTTTCAATATCCCATTGGATCATCTGCGAGCTGTATACACTTTTGCGGATTACTATCGCTGGGGATTTGGAGACCTCTCCGATGTGGTTGTTGTTTCTCCAGATTTGGGCAGTGTAGCCAGATGTAATAATTTTGCGGATTTATTAGATGTACCTCTTGCTATTGTGGACAAGCGTAGGCCTCGGGACAATGTATCGGAAGTAGCGCATTTTATTGGGGAAGTGGAAGGCAAGATTGCTATTTTGCTGGATGATGTGGTTTCCACTGGCGGGTCTTTAGTCAACGCGGCAGAGGCTGTAATGGAAAAGGGAGCAAAGGCGGTTTATGCCTGTGCAACCCACCCGGTGCTTGCCGAGGATGCGGTGAAGAAAATCGAAAACTCGCCCCTATCAGAAATTGTCTTCCTGGATACTATAGATGTACCCAAAACCAAGTCACATGAGCGGATAATGCTTGATTTGTCCGTTACATCTGATTTTTCTGGGGAACCGATTCTTCGCCGAAAGGGTGGAGACAAAGGGGCAAAGGTAAAGGTATTATCCGCAGCAGAAACCCTTTCCAATGCAATTTACTGCATCCATAATGGACTATCCATAGGGGATTTGTACAAAGTAAATTTACCGTTTTAATACGAAGAAGGAGTGCCCGGGGGTGGAGAATCCCCCCTCGAAGAGCCTTCATGGAGATATAGATGCACATTATCATCGGCTTAGGCAACCCAGGCAATGCCTACAAAGGCACTCGCCACAATGTCGGATTTGAGACAATTGACAAGCTCTGCTTTGACCATAACATCAAGCTTAAATCCAACCGCCGTTTTAGAGCGCATATCGGTGAGGGACGCATAGGAAACACTCCTGTTCTCCTAGCCAAACCCCAAACCTATATGAACCTCAGCGGCCAGGCAGTTGCCGCCATTCTCAAATATTATAAGCTTACCCCCTCTGAGATAATCGTCGTGTACGACGATGTCAGCTTACCAGTGGGGGATATTCGCGTACGGGAAAGAGGCAGTGCCGGCGGGCAAAAGGGTATGATAGATATTATCGCAAAGCTCGCGACAGACGAATTCCCCCGTGTGCGGATAGGTATTGGAGAGAAGCCCGAGAGTTGGGACCTTGCGGATTATGTACTAAGCCGATTCCCTAAAAAGGAATGGGATGCAATGATTCAAGGGGTAACCAAGGCGGGGGATGCGGTGGAACTCATTTTAAAGCAAGGCATTTTAACCGCTATGAACGAGTACAATCGGAGGTTAAAAACATGACTGTACTAGGAATATCAGGAACCCCTAGGAAACTAGGCAATTCCGAAGCATTGTTGGACGCAGCACTCAAACCATTTGTTGCCGCAAACTGGGATGTGGCTAAGATACTGCTATCAGAAAAAACAATCCACCCATGTACCGGCTGTGAAACTTGCGTTGAAAAGCGTACCTGCTCCATAGATGATGATATGCATGAAATATATACTGCTTACAATAAATGCGATGCCATTATAATATCGTCTCCAGTTTACTATAGAAATGTACCAGCACAACTAAAGGCATTATTCGATAGAACATTTGCAGCCAAAAATGCACCATTAAGGGGTAAATTAGGCGGAGCTATTGCCGTTGGCAGAGGTCACGGTTCGGGGCAATCCATTGTGCTTAACGTAATATACAACTTCTATCTTTCATGTGGTGCCTTGTGTGTCCCTGGCGAGTTAAACGGTGTTAATGCTGTGGCTGATAAACCTGGTGATATTCTATATCAACCACGTAGGTTAGAGCAGGCGCAAGTGCTAGGAAGAAATATTTTAAGCTATATGGATATGAGGAGGACTACATGAACCACACCATTTTTGGCAAAACAGGTCTTAAGGTAAGCCGCACCGGCTTCGGCTGTATTCCTATACAGCGCATTTCTTATGACGAAAGCACAGCTCTGCTGCGTAAAGCTTACTCCGCCGGTGTCACCTTATACGACACCGCCAATGGCTACACCACCAGCGAAGACCGTATCGGTACTGCCCTTTCTCATGTCCGGGACAATATTGTGCTATGTACAAAATCAATGGCCAAGACCCCTGAGGATTTGCTTGCAAACCTGGACAATAGCCTCAAAATGATGCGCACCGACTATATAGATGTCTTCCAATTTCATAATCCTAGCTTCGTGCCCCGCCCCGGCGGTGACGACGGTCTTTATGATGCACTGGCAAGAGCTAAGACTCAAGGTAAAATATTGTTTATAGGCATAACCGCCCATCAACGTAAGATTGCTTTGGAAGCGGTAAGGTCAGGCTTATATGACACCTTGCAATACCCATTTTCTTACCTGTCTACCGACGAGGAGCTTGCACTGATAGCCGAGTGCAATCGTCATAATGTGGGTATACTTGCCATGAAAGGCCTATGCGGCGGCATACTCTCTAACGCAAAAGCGGCATTTGCCTTCTTGCGACAGTATGACAGCGTAGTCCCCATTTGGGGTATGGAGACTATGGACCAACTGGAAGAATTCATAAGTTATGAAAAGGTTCCACCGCGGCTAGATGATGCATTGCAAAGGGCCATTGATACAGACCGGTCTAGGTTGCTAGGCAGTTTCTGCCGAGCTTGTGGGTACTGCCTCCCCTGCCCTGCCAATATCCCGATACCCATGGCAGCTAGGATAGAATTTTTGTTGGGACGGATGCTTAGAGAGCAATTTCTAACAGACGAATGGGCGGAAAATATGCGCAAAATTGACGACTGCACCAAATGCGGCCGCTGTATAGCAAAATGCCCATATGAACTCGATGTGCCGGAATTACTTAAAAAGCATCAAGAGTTTTTTATGGCGGAGAGAAACAAATAATGCAAAAAGACGAATACTCAGCCATAGAAGGCTATATGAAGGAAAAAATGCAAGATGCTGCTCATGATACGCACCATATTTATCGGGTACTAAACGGTGCCCTTGATATTGCAAATCATGAAACCGGGATAGATTTGGATGTATTGATAGCCGCCTGCCTGCTCCATGATATTGGCAGAGAAGATCAGTTCAAAAACCCGGCGTTATGCCATGCCCAAGTCGGGGCCAAAATGGCCTATGAGTATCTGATTGCCCGGGGTTGGTCACAAGAAAAAGCCCTCTGTGTAAAGGACTGCATCGCCGCCCACAGATATCGAAGCAACGCCACGCCTCAGAGTATTGAAGCAAAAATCTTATTCGATGCCGACAAATTGGAAGCAACGGGGCTGATTGGCATAGCCAGAACCCTAATATATCAAGGGATTGTTGCCATGCCTTTGTATGTCATGGACGATGGCGGTGAAATTATATCTGACTATGCCCCGGGCGAGGATGAGGCATCATTTATACAGGAATATAATTTCAAATTGAAAAATATCTATGAAGTGTTTTACACAAATAGAGCAAAGGAAATCGCAATTAGCCGGCAGCAGGCGGCGATTGATTTCTATAGTAACCTATATAACGAAATCACTCAGAGCCATCACGTCGATATAACAAAGCATCTGGGCTAAAACAACCCACCGGTCTTGATAAGGGAATCTGCAAAGGCTTGCATTTCGTCTTTACTTTGTATTAAATGAGTATGCTCAATAACCCGCTTTTGAGCTTCTTCGGAAAGTCCATTAAAATAATCCCTTGCAGCTTGGTTATTTGCTAAAGCAAAATCCAGGCCCATTGGCATTTCCGGGGAATATATTTTGTTATTATCCATAATCGCAACTCCTTTTAGTAAAATCCCATCTATTTTGTGTCGAGAAAATTATTTTATACTCATCGGAGGCACCATGAAAAAACTTAAGAAGCTGATGCTCGCAGGAACTCTCATTCTTGTTATGCTATTGCTGGCAAGCTGCGAAAGCATAGAAACCATTGAAGACGAACAAACAACGGAATTGGTACAGGTTGCCCCGATTGTCATAACGCCAATTCAAGCCAAAGAGATAATGGCAATTGGCAACGCAGTAATCCTAGATGTGAGAACCCAGGCAGAGTTTGACGGAGGGCATATAGAAAACGCAATCCTATTGCCATATGATGAGGTACTAGCTCTAGCAACATCAATTCTCATGGACAAAGAACAGACCATTCTTATATATTGCCGAACCGGACGGCGCAGCAATATCGCAGCATTGGCCTTGACAGAGTTAGGGTATACGTCTGTATATGATTTTGGAGGAATTGTTGATTGGCATGGGGAGGTAATAATCCCATGACTAGTCAACCCCATGCCCTCCTGACCCCTCTACAGGAATCTCAGGCGTATAACAAGCTGCTGTCCGGCTTTGGCCCCAAACCATCTACCCAATGGGCTACAGAAGTTGTAGAATCTCAAAAATGGCATCTGGCGGCGGCTCTCCTGCAAGCTACAAATCGCCCGGCTTTAATCATTGCCCCATCAGAGCTTAAGGCCAAGGCCATATATGATGATATGTATTATTTCTTTCGGGATAACTGCGCTATCTACCCCAGCCGAGACATGCTTTTTTATGCCGCGGATGTAAAGAGTGTTGATATTACCCGGCAGCGTCTGCGTACCTTGGACAAAATCACAGGAAAATCCCCGCCAATTATAATCCTATCGGCCGAGGCATTGCTTGACCGCATGATACCTCCGGCTATTTTTCGTGCCAGCAAATTGGAGTTATCCGTTGGAGATATTGCCGAGCCAGAAGCTGTAATCCGTAAACTGGCTCAAATGGGCTATGAGCGTAGTGGCCTTGTAGAAGGTCCGGGGCAGTTTGCCCTAAGAGGCGGCATATTGGATATCTATCCGGCAGTTGCGAAATTTCGCGGGATACAAGAGACATCTACTGATTTAACCGAGGGGCAGGCCCTTCGATTGGAGTTTTTTGGTGATGATATAGATTCCATTCGGGTGGTAGACGCCCTTTCTCAGCGTTCTATCGAAAACGCAGAAAGCTTCGAATTATACCCTGTCAGGGAAATGGTCTTCGATAAAGCCACTCTCCGTACAGCTATCAAAAAAATAGAAAAATCCTTCAAATCTCAACATGAATCTTTGCAATCCCAAGACTTAATAAAAGAAGCCCAGACCCTTAAGGATACCATTGAATCCACTATTGATCGCATGGATTTAAGCACCAACGCCGATGCACTGTTCCCCTTTTTCTACGAGGAGGAATGCAACCTCCTTGACTATCTCCCCTCCTCCACTTTGATAATCTTTGACGAGCCAAATCCAATTGCCACCCATATGGAGACAGCACAAGCAGAGTACCAAGATAGCATCAGTCATCGCCTGATGGCAGGTCGTATGCTGCCCCAGCAAGCGCAGGTAATGATGACCTGGGAGCAGGTGCTGCACAAAACCCGAGCCTTTTCCCGCCTGCTTATGTCCTCCATGACCCATAATTTATCAGAGTTTGACCCGGCACCGGCACCTGTGCCCATGTCAGCCCGTACCAGTATGCCCCTAAGACATAGGCCGTCGGAGCTAAAACAGGATTTATCAGGTTTGCTAAACAAGGGCTATCGCATAGCAATTTTGGCAGGGCCCCGTCGCCATGGTCAGCAGTTGGCGGACGCGATTACAGATTTAGGATTACTAGCCCGATATGCGGATACTTTGGTAGAGGCTAACATCCCAACCGGGCTAATCACCGTAACCAGAGGCGTCCTCTCTGCCGGGTTCGAGTATCCGGAGCTTAAGCTTGCTGTAATCACAGACAAGGAGCTCTTCACCCAGGAAAAAACCCGACGCCGCAAGCATCGCAAAGATAAAAACGCTGAAAAAATTAACCATTTTACCGACCTGAGAATCGGCGACCGCATTGTACATGACAACCACGGGATTGGAATATTCAAAGGAATAGAGCAAATCACAAGCGACGGACTAAGCCGGGATTATCTCAAGCTGGAATATTCCGATGGGGGCAATCTCTATGTCCAAACATCCCAGATGGACATGATTCAGCGGTATATCGGCGGGGAAAACGCAAAGCTCAGCAAGCTTGGTGGCGCGGATTGGGCAAAGGCAAAGGCCCGAGCCCGCCAAGCAGTGGAAATCCTAGCACAAGATTTGATAAATTTGTACGCCAAACGCATGTCAGCAAAGGCCCATGAATACTGCAAAGACACAGTATGGCAGACCGAGTTCGAGGCCCTATTCCCCTACTCGGAAACCGACGACCAAATCTCCGCAATAGAAGATGTAAAACGGGATATGGAATCCCCCAAAGTCATGGACCGACTCCTCTGCGGGGATGTAGGCTACGGCAAAACCGAGGTAGCCATACGCGCCGCATTCAAAGCCGTACAGGACAACAAGCAAGTGGCTTATCTTGTCCCCACAACGATTCTGGCACAGCAACATTATCAAACCTTTGCGTCTCGCATGAAAGACTACCCCGTAACCGTGGAGCGGCTATCCCGGTTCCAATCCAAGAAAGAGCAGCAGACTGCTCTCAAAGAGCTGGAAAAAGGCGGGGTAGACATTGTAATCGGTACTCACCGGCTCCTTTCCAAGGATGTAAAATTCAAGGACCTTGGCCTTATTATCGTAGACGAAGAGCAACGCTTTGGTGTAGGCCATAAGGAGAAACTCAAGGAACTGCGTACCGACGTAGATGTACTGACCCTGACTGCAACCCCAATTCCCCGTACACTGCATTTTAGCCTTACGGGTATACGGGATATGAGCATACTGGATGAACCCCCAGAGGCGCGCCAACCTATCCAGACCTATGTAATGGAGCATAATGCAGAATTTGTCCGGGATGCAATCAATCGGGAACTGGGGCGAGGCGGTCAAGTGTATTATCTGCATAACCGTGTCCGCAATATTGCTGAGGAGGCTACAAGGGTACAGGCCTTAGTGCCTCAAGCAAGGGTAGCCTTTGCCCATGGTCAAATGTCTGAAACAGAGCTTGAGAATATTATGCATGACTTCGTAGACGGAGAAGTAGATGTGCTGGTATGCACCACCATAGTAGAAACCGGTTTAGACATCCCCAATGTAAACACAATAATCATCCAAAACGCGGACTTTATGGGGCTTTCTCAGCTCTATCAACTAAGAGGCCGGGTAGGCCGAAGTAACCGTCTAGCCTATGCCTACTTGATGTACCGTCGGGACAAGGTGCTAAAGGAAGAAGCTGAAAAACGCCTGCAAACCATACGAGAGTTTACTGAGTTTGGGGCAGGTTTCAAAATCGCAATGCGTGACTTGGAAATCCGGGGAGCCGGCAATTTGTTGGGAGCACAGCAGCATGGCCATATGGACTTGGTTGGATATGATATGTACTGCAAGTTACTGGCCGAAGCCGTTGGGGAAATGAAAGGCACTCCCAAAGAAGCACCCAACACCGAGACCAATATCGATATAAGCATAGATGCATATATCCCTGATCGTTTTATCCCAGACGAGCAGCAAAAGCTGGAGATTTACAAAAAAATCTCAATGGTAACCAGCCAGCAGGACTACTACGATGTCCAAGAGGAAATTGAGGACCGGTACGGGGATTTGTCCTCACCCGTTGTAAACTTACTGGATGTAGCCCTGACCAAGGCCAATGCCCGCACCCTAGGGGTAATCTCAATTACCGAAAAAGAAATGCATACAGGGAAAAATATAATCATAACCTTCCGCCCAGACGCATCAGTAGATTTGGATAAGCTGACCACTACATTATCAAAAGACCCGCACAGACTGCTCTTCACCATGGCACCCAATCCTTATATCACTATGCGCGGGTTCAAGGAGGATAAGGAAAGACAGGCAAAGGATGGTGGGGTTGGCCGGCTTAGACAAATTAGAAAGTTGTTGGAGAGTTTGGCAACTTGACCGAAAAAATGAGTGGTATTTTATTGAATTTATTGAGTATGAGTTTGGCAAAAACGGCGTTGCTCATCTGCATCATCTTACTGGACAGGATAATTTTACAACACAAGAATTACTTTTGTCACTGGAATTTGCTGATTCCACAAAAGATTCGTATTACTCACCTTCGTTAAAAATATTTGAAAAACAAAATTAACTGATAATTTTGAAAAACAAAATTAACTGATAATCATGTACTCATCACCTAATGAAACATCAACGTACACGCGAAGTTACGGTGAGACAACCCCGTAATACCCTCCCAGTTCATCCTGCTCTACCGCCCCCAGCCAATTAATCCAACGATTTCTTCATATGCATCAGAATCCATCGTGAACCACTGTTCTGGGTTATCATTGACCCGCGCTACCGCAAGTGCACCCCATTGTGGGTGCATTATAAATGAAACCTCAGTGAGGTAGCTTTCGTTTTTAGCGATTAGGAAAGGGGGCCTACCATAAAGCTGCTCATCTTGCCATGGATGGCTGGAGCCATAATATCGCAAACTGCTTATTGCGCGATAAACAATCATTAGCTCCGCTTCAGAAAAATCCGTTTTCCCATATGGATAGTTATAGTAATTCCAAAAAGACGTTAGCTCAAACTGATTATCTAATGTGATTGGAAGGTATGGAGAAATTGTATTTTCATATCCATCATATGAGTTTACTGATTGTCGACCACATCCAGCAAAAACTGCAAGTCCTATCATGGCAATTGATATAAGTAATATACGCTTAAACACCTATTGTGCCTCCCTTCTAACATTGTCACCTATCTCTCAAAGAGCGAATCAACGCAATAAACTCAAAAGCACCGGCGGTTCACTTGTAACTCGATAATCCTTTTGTGCAACCGCCCATTTTGCCAATACCGCCATTGCAAGCTCCACACAGGCCTGCTCTTCCTTGGGTGGGAAGTTGGTTAGCTCATCATCGGCATACATCCGCCCATCATCAAAGCGGCTTTGCATTGCCTTTGCTGCTGTTATATGCACCTTTTCCCATTCAGCCGCTACTATTACATGGCGATTTTTTGCTGCGGATTCCGCCGTAAAAGTTGCATCACAGCCAAATACACTAATCATCCCGTCAAAGCCACCCATAGTTACTTGACGCACATCACCCCAGTCATTGCCTTGAGGCATGTAGAACTTATGCGACTTAATGGTTTTGGCCGCGTCGGCATATGTGTAAATATTTCTGCCATACATCCCAACAGGGGGGGCGTGGATTCCTATGTCCTTTACATCTTCTGGGAGGGGATAGTTCTCGTCAAAATCTACGTTTACCAAGGCATTGTATGTTCTGCCTATGCCGTGAAAAATGCCCTCGGGCGTAGGGAGCCCTCCCATGGTAAGCACAATTCCGTTTAGCATGTTCATAACCGCCGAGGCCATATAGTCTGGGTGAATCATATCGTGATTGACTACGGTACCGTCGTCATAGGCGTTGGTGCCCTCTAGCCAGTCTCTTAGCTTTGCGCCGTTTACTTCTTTTTCGCTAACTAAATCCATTGGGGCAGAATATGCGGAGATATTCAGCAAAAGCCCATCGTATTCCCATATATGGCGATGGATATGAGTTGGCATCATGGCGCGAGCCAAATGACGGATATTAGAGTCCCACGCGTTTTCTTCTGCCTTTGTATCCCCTGGGGTACGGATTTTCCCGCTTTTATCACGATAATACAGGCCACGTCGGTTTATAGATGCAAAAGAGTCCGCTTCCATCATTACCATTTGCCGGATATGCTCTGTGTCTCCAGGGCTGTAATGCTCAAGAGTCATCCACCCCGCAAACCCAGCCGCAAAAGCCCACCAAGCATCCTGCCAGCCTATACCCCAACCAATATCCGGCTCAGCGGCTTTATGGCATTTTGCTAAAGAACGCACCAGTTTTGTACATATTGCAAGAGCATCTGCTTTGGATTTTTCGGCTATTTCCTCATTATACAAACCCAGCTTCAAAGCTGTAGCGATGCTGAGAGCTTGCATTGCAGGAGGCCGTATAATGTCATGCCTTATAAAACGGTTATTGAGATTGCCGAAGTCGATGTAGCCCTCTGTGTTTACGCCGTATTTATCGGTATATCCTTTGTTTACGGCATATTTTATGGCCTGTTGGAACATGCTTTTTACCAGATTCGCATCATCTGATGATGGGTATGGAACGGTCAGCTTACCCCAGTTTATCGGTTTGATTTTTTGCGTCATACTACTACCTTGTATCCACTTAAATCGCCATACAGGGTCTCAATTTTACCATCGTGATACAATCCCCATCCATCGGCGCAGCAGAAAAAGCCTGTAAAATCCTTGTGATTTATCGCCGGTTTAAAATACAGTATTTTATTTACCGCGTCACAGCGGAAACCGGTCAGAGCCAATAAAACCCCATAGCTTGCCAGAGACCTAGCATAGTGATGCCCGCATTCGACTTCGTTCCAGGGGCTGCGCTCGATTCCGTTGTGGCGGTCACGGCAGGCTTTTACAACCCGTAAGCCCTCTTCCACAAAGCCCTCATATATGAGATGAGATGCCACTTGGTACTCGATGCCCGTCCATACTTCATCGCTATACACAAAGGGTATCTCTGGCCGGCCTCCCTTGGGCCAACTGCATAGTAAAAGTCCGCTGTTTTGATTTAGTGCATACCTGCGCTGTACATTGTTGAAGTCGCTGAAATCCTCTAAGAAATTATATTTGAATATGGACTTTACAGCATTCTTTACATGCTCCGGCTCCATCAAATGCCCAAGTCCACATACATGGGCTTGTTGCTGTCCCAGAAGCTGGTCTGCCAAGCATCCCTTTCCGTATTGGTATTTGTACGCATTTACATCCTCAAGGTTTTGCTCGTAGTACTCGCCGTTAAAAGTTTGAGCGTCCAGTTTTTTTGTGCCATTTTCTCTTAGGGTCGCGTATTTTTTTGCCCGCTCATTGTCCCCTAGATAAAGACAAATCTCTTCCCCTGCCCTTAGCGCCGCAAAGAAAATCGAGTTTAACATGCTGCTGACCCCAAAAAATTCTATATCATAGGTATTATGCGTCTCCCCATCCAGCATTCCGTCCCCATCTGTATCCCAGTGTGTGAAGGCATATTCCAAGGCGGCTTGGGCAGCCGGCCATAGAGTGCGTAGGAAGTTATCGTCGCCGCAAAGCTGCCAATCCCGATACAGCCTAATAACGGAACCTAACTGCCCGTCTGCAGCGGCGTGCATATTAAACAGCTCATCTCCAAGATATGCCCTGGCCCTAAAGCGCATATGCCCATCATCCTTGGTTTCGTATAAAAATTCTGTCCTGCGCATAGAACGCTCAAGCTCAGGGAACAAAAATGCCATAGTTTGTGTGTAGTTCCATACATGGGTGCAGTTGCCATCGCAGCAGCCGGTGCCGTCAAAACAGCCCTCCCATGCGAAAAATGTGCCGTCTTCTACACGGAAGCATGTGTTGCTACGGATTACAGTAATATTGGCCGATACCGCATCCAGCACATATTCCGGCAATGAAGAGGAGTAGAGCGCGTCCACAAAACGGCGACTTTCTTCTTCCAATCGAGGCATGTTGCGGACTAGATAAGCGGCACTGTCCAATGCCGGGCCAAACTTTGCGTAATAATTGCGTATAATTAAGTCATTTGTACAGCAGTCTGAGCCAGGGCAGCAGTCGGATTTTGCTTCATTGTCCGTTTTAAACCACGATTTCACCCGGTTGGGGCGATACCAGCTCAGTATAAATTCAAAATCAGCTTCCTCTCCTAGAGGGATTTCCTTTTTCACGCAAAGTGAAGCCATGGGAATTTGAGTTACATGCAAGGCATTTCCTTTACCCCGCAAGGTTCGTCCTGGGGTTAGCTCACCGTCCTCGGTAAAATCGTTCCAAAAATCTTGGATTCCGTCCCACCATGCGGCTTCGTTCCAATCGTCCAGGTAGCTGATGCCGTCTTTTTCCGTAGTTACAAAGGCCATTTCGAAATAATCTATGTCCGACTCTTTTTTACCACTGGGCATAAAGTGAAAGCCCCGATAATCCCCCCGCTCTACATAGTGGTTAATAGCTCTGGCACTATATGTGGGCTTTGTCCAGATATCTCTGTCTTTGATATTACATAAATTAGAAAATGAACCGGCAACGCTGACAGTCAAAGGGGTGTCTGAGATATTTTTTACCTGATATCTTAGCACTGCCCCAGGCAACGACGAATCATCGGTATTTAGAGGAATCAGGGGCGTAAACGCCATAAGCCCTGCTTCGATAGGCATTTTTTCATCCCAAAGGCAAAAATTTACAAAAGGATACTGCCCAGTCATTTCCGAATGCCTAAAGCGGGCAAGGCCTCCAAGTTCCCATGCATGTGATCCATGGGAATTATCAAATGGGGGTGGTGTTTGAGACTCTAAGGCCTTTGCATGGATTACACCATCCGGAGACTCTGTACGTACCGCAAAAAATGTGTAAGGGCTATTTGAGCCTTTGGCAGGCTTATTAAAAAGCTCAAAATCGCATAGGCCGGCGTTTTGGTTAAGTGAAATATTCCCGGTGCCTATTCCCCCTAAAAGAAATCGTGCCGCAGATGCTTCTTTTCCGTATGTTCTCATATAAATCCCATCCCTTTTTATGAATATTGTTTATAAATATTACCATCATGTTCAATGAATGTTAATGACATTTTATTCAATAATTTACCCTATCGAGTATATTGATTGACGGTTTTGGGTGTTACTTTATACTTCTCAATACGAAAGAAGGAGTGAGGGGGGACGGCGAAGTCGTCCCCCTCGAAGCACTTTCATAAGGAAATCTTTTGCCTGCGGCAAAACCATAAATTTTTTTCTGCGCAGAAGCGTTCGCAGAAGAAAAATTTATTGATTAGGAAATCTTTTGCCTGCGACAAAACCATAAATTTTTTTCTGCGCAGAAGCGTTCGCAGAAGAAAAATTTATTGATTAGGAGGATGCCATGAGCAGAAAAAACTATGCCGGTTACGAAGCTGATATGAGCTTGACGACCGGTTTTTTGTTTACACAGAAACCGGAGCTGATTCCCCTATCATACAATTACAAAGGCGTCCGCTATACGGGATTGCCAGCCAACGCCAGCCGCGAGGAAAAAAAACTCGGTAATGTGAGAAAAACAACATACAAAGCCGAGCTGGCAGATGCCGTTAATCTGCAAGTAGAATGCACAACCTACAGTGCCTACCCGGTTATGGAATGGACTTGCTTTTTCACCAATACCGGTGCTGGAAACACTGGAATATTTGAGGCTATCACACCCCTTGACACAGTTTTTCAGGGCCGAAACCCGGTTGTCAAAACCAATACTGGGGATTTTCATTCTGTCGAAGGGTTTATAGATACCCTTCACACCTTGGCTCCTGGTATAAAGGTACGCAGTGTCCCGGGGGATGGGCGTTCCTGCAATGGGGCCTGGCCTTATGAGAAATTAATGTTTGACGATTTTGGCATAAATATTGCTATCGGATGGTCGGGAACTTGGTGCTCGGAATATGTGGGCACAAATACGTGGGCTCATACTACGATTGGGCAACATCGCTGCCGCACGTATCTTATGCCAGGGGAAACCTATCGTACCCCCACCATTACATTAATGTTTTACAAAGGCGACGAAGACCATGGCGTAAATGTATGGCGCAAATGGTATTATGACCATATTCTTATAAAAGAAAACGGCCTCCCCCTAAAAGGAAAGACCGTATTTGCGGAACATGGCGGCGGCGAGGAATTTACAAAGGCCGACGAGGCCAATCAATTAGAATCCCTGGAGCTGCTAAAGACACATAACATCGAAGCAAACCTATGGTGGATAGATGCTGGATGGTATGACCTGGAAGTTGACCCGACCACTTATACCCAGGAAAGACCGCCGCATTACGGCTCATGGACCAACACAGGTACATGGCGTCATGACGAGAAACGCTTCCCCAGAGGCCTAAAGCCTATTGGAGAAAAATGTGCGGAAATGGGACTGGATTTTCTTATGTGGTTTGAGCCACTCAGGGTACGCCGGGGTACCGAGCTTGAAAAATCCCATCCGGAATGGATGATGACCACAACAAGAGGTTACGGCCAGCGAGAAAGCTTGCTAGATATAACCAATCCGGACTGCCTCAAGTGGCTATGCGAGCATGTAGATGGCTTGATTAAGGAATATAAACTAAAATGGTACCGGGAGGACTTCAACTTCCCGCCCATTTCATACTGGCATCAGGCAGAGCACTGCGACCGGCAGGGCATGGTAGAAAACCTTCATATTCAAGCATTTTACAAGTACTGGGATTATTTGAAGGAGCATAACCCAGGCTTGCTAATGGACTCCTGTGCAAGCGGTGGGCGGCGCAACGACCTTGAAACCATGCGGCGGGCGGTGCCTCTTCATCATACTGATTTCGGATATGGTTATAAACCTGTGTGCCAGGCATTTTCGTATGCCATGAGTCGTTGGCTGCCATATTACAAGTCGTCCTTGAACGTATGGGACGACGGTGATGGAAGCTATCCTCCATGGCCCGCACCGGAGGCTATTGTCCATGAACTGGACAGCTACGCATTTTTCAATAATATCGGACCAATGATGGCATTATGGTCGCCAAAGTCTTTGGATGAAAACCCTGAAATATTACAATTCATCAAGAATACCGTAATCCCCGCCTGGAAAAAAGCCAGCCCAATCATGCTCCAAGGGGATTTTTACAGTCTTACCGAGCCCCACAGGGATTCCCACAGGTGGACGGTACATCAGTTCCATATGCCTGACGAAGATTATGGGATGTTCAAAGTAATGCGCAACCAGCAATGTGAAATTGAGTCCTGTCATGTTTGGCCAAAGGCATTTTCATCGGAAAAAACCTATGCCTTTACTAATGCAGAAACCGGAGAAGTATTTAAGAAAACAGGCAAGGAAATTATAGAGAATGGCCTTGTTTTTTCCCAGCCTATAAGAAGCGCGGAGGTATGGTTTTATTAGGGGCTGTCTCATTAAGGAGTAATATAAAGCCCGTCATCCCGCGCTCACGTCAATCTAATTTGCCGAGAACATAAGAAACTCAATAAAATTACCGAACACGTCAAGATCAAATAAATAGGCTTTCATAACGCTGTTTAACGGTGTTCTGTGATTATGTTTAGCATCTCTATATGTTCGTATCATATTAAGAACAGCCTTACGGATGATGTTCAA
>Ga0123355_10004393_pt1 | contig 20502 bp, 17 predicted proteins | sample TergutEmb28metaG_3_FD_89872 | JGI IMG/M metagenome (GOLD analysis project Ga0123355, IMG submission 89872) | Embiratermes neotenicus P1 segment gut microbial communities from Petit-Saut dam, French Guiana - Emb289 P1 | ecosystem: Host-associated > Arthropoda: Insects > Digestive system > Gut ...
AGTATATGTGTTTTTTTTTGTTTGGTGGTTGTGTGTGGTGGTGTGGGGTGTTGTTGTTGGTGGTTGGGGGGGGGGGGGGGGGGGGGCAGTCATATGTAACAAATACAGTAAAAAAAGTAAACAAGAAAGTGTTTTCACTGTACTTTTTGCACTCCATGTTGCTACGTTTGTAAGTATAACAGTTTATATTTGTTAAAACAGGCATGTTTAGGAATGAAATTACCATCTGTACCTATCAGTCTGTGTTTACTGCTTGCGTATGTATTATAAAATGTCATACATGAAATAGTTAATGGAAGAATAATATGTGTTTGTGTCATCATTTATAATCTGTGGTTTCTGACAAGTGTTTCAAATCAGACTATTTTGAACTGTTTTTGTAATTATGCAGAAAGATTCCATAACCATGTACTTTCAAAAACTATATAGTGGAAATGAGTAGAATATTACCATTACAAGATAGCTTTATAATAAACGTGTAGTCCAAATTTTGTTACTATGTAACATGCACCTAATATCTTAATATGGGGACCAGTAAATGTGATAATAAGCAAAAACAAAGCTCACTTGCTCTTGTGCAGCAAAAATCAGATGCTTCAAAGTGTATAACAGGTATCATAATTCCAGTCATTAGTAATTTCTTTTTAAGTGGGGCTAGGAGTGAGAAGGGTAGCATGTATTTCTGTTACCCTTTTGTTACTTCCTCATATTATGATATAAGGGTTCAGTGTTCAAATGTGAGTAGACAGTCAATTTTATTTTCAAAATACACACGCTTTACAAGTGTTTTTGTTCCTTGGAGTGTAACACTTGAACAAAATGTGAATTAATTTATTAGCCCTTAAAGAAGCTGTTCTCAGAACTTCATTTTAATCCATTGTCACTATCCCTTGACTTCATCCACAGAGCAGCTTTATCATATCATTGCCTTCATGAGACATTTGTAATTTATGTTATTCATCTCTTCTTTGACTTTTCTAATTTTTGCTGTAAAATCTTGAATTGTGTTTATAGAAGTGGAAAAAAGAGCTGAATTTCTGAATGTTCTGTAGTGTAATAATCCTGAGATATGGGAATTTATTAATAATATTTGAGTCACAAATTATGATCACATGAATTTAGCACATGTAGGAGGGGTGCACCAATCCTGGATGCCAGGTATGCCAGGTGACCAAATTCTATACAGTGGCACCTAATATTTTCAGTGTAACTGTTGCATTTGTTTTCCTTATGTGCAAAATACTTCTTCTTCTTCTTCTTCTTCCTCTTCTTCCTCCTCCTCCTCCTCCTCCTCCTCCTCCTCCTCCTCTTCTTCTTCTTCTTTTTCTCTTCTTCTTCTTCTTCTTCTTACAAAGCGCTACAACCTGTATAAGGTTATGGCTTGTGCAACTACTTTCTTCCAACTGTCTCTGTTCTGTACTACTTTCTTCCAATTGCGTGCGTTCATGCTCTATAACTTCCAAAACGTCATCTTCCCAATGCGTTTTAGGTCTTCAAATTGGTCTTTTAGACATGGGTTTCCGTCTCTTGATCTTCTGCACATTATTATCTTTGGCCATGCATTCAACGTGGCCTAGCCAGTTTAGTCTTTGTTTTTTAATAAACCTGATTATATTTTGCCCTTTTAATATTTCATTGATTTCTTGACTAGTTTTAATCCTCCAGTAGCCGTCATCTGTTCTAGTAGGACCAAATATTTTCCTCATGATCCTCCTTTCAAAAATCATGTGCAAAATACACCAAGCTGAAAGCACCAGATAACAGTGAGTTTCACACGTCCCTCCACAATTGTGGATCATCAGCATGGAACTTGCTTTGGTCGCCTTTCTGCCACTTGGAATTTGGAGGTGGCTTCTAGATTTTTGGAAAATTTGTGGACCTGTGATTGGTTATGTAGTATTTGTTTATAGTATTGCGATTGTACTGTAGTTGTAATGATAAATTATACACTACAGTTTTACCCTGGTAAGCAGAACACCACAGACTGAAGGAAATTAATAAAGTAAACATTGTTGCATTTTAGTGAATTGTTTAAGTTACAATAGCTATACATTAGTACCATATTTACCCAGATATAAGACAAGAATTTTTTTGTAATTTGTCTGAAAACTGGGGGGTCATCTTGTAATCATGCACACTAATATTCTGTATATATTCCTAAAAATAGAAAATTGTGAAGGGTGTAATTATTTATTCAGGTAAATATGGTATTTTATTTTGCTCCTTATATACAATAAATATCAATATAAATGATTGAAATCAAGGCTTATACTTAATGCTCATTTGTTGCTTGAATCATAAGCCTTCATAGTCATTTATGTTATAATGTGACAGCCATAAATGACAGCATATAAAGTAGCACATGGTTGTCACATGTCACAGATTGCTTGTCATTACACTGCATTTTGCAGAACCATTAGAAGGGCTCTCTTAACTTTGCATTTCTGTGCGGTTGTCTAGACATATGTTTTTTTCCCACAACAGGCTCATCTCTATGGCCTATGGACAGATTGGTATGATACAAGCAGCTGCTGGCTTCTTTGTGTATTTTGTCATCATGGCAGAAAATGGCTTCTTACCTAATCATCTCTTTGGCATCCGAAAAATGTGGGATTCAAAGGCCGTGAATGATCTGACGGATTCATATGGTCAAGAATGGGTAGGTACACAACTCTCGAGGATGGTTTTTGTCTGCCTTCTTTTTGTTCTCTAAAGAATGGGAGGCTTGACGCATCCTGATATCTGCATGTTATTTGTACCCATTATTAGTAATTAAGTCAACTGGCCATTTTGAAGATTCAAGTCTTGTGGGATGTTACATTGTGTTGACTGGTATGTAGGCACTAACATTTTGGAAGATCCATAGTGCCTCTGTCATTAGGGACAGGCAGTCTTTGAGTCAATCCAGCTCTCTTAATTTTGTGTCAAGTACAATTGATTCACAGACCTTTTGCTGACCTACAGGCTAGCAAAACAGAAGTTGTGTTTCATAGGCTTGTGTGTCTCACATTATGCAGTGCATATAATAGTTCATGCCTGTGATCACCAAATATCACGTATTCAGCACCTTTCTTTACACTGTGAAAACTAATGCTGTTGCGTGGTATTAAAATCAGACAGCGTGGTCACTCATGTTGAACTTTTGCATAAGGATGTATGAAACAGTTCAAATTGTCAGGTATATCCAGCATCCAACAGTTCACCTATCCTTTTTTGAGTGGCGTAGAAACTGACTCCAAAATCCTATGTACTGTTCCTCACCATTCTGTCGTCATCATTAGCACTACAACTTGCTATATGAGCCTCAGCCTCCTGTAGAACTTCCTTCCATGACTCAATCCCTGACAACTATCCACTGAAGATAGGTGTCCCCACTATTTTTCTTCCTTCAATTCTGAAATTTGTGATTCTTCTGGGTGTCACTTTGTCACATCATTAAATTCTGCATATGAGATAGGCATTAGTAATGTTCAGCATGAACTACTTTGTTCTGAAGAAGAAATGAATTACGAAAGTAGCTAATTTTAAAATATACTTTCCAGCTATATTAAAATAGACACATAAGTATGACACTAACTAAAATGTATGGACTGGTAGAAATTGAGAAATTTGCAGTTCATCTGTTGAGAGACACTGTTCTTGCCATCACTGTACTCTCACTCATTATTGGATTAGTAATTTTATGTAATAATCAGATTATAGCCTTTTCTGGGGTTTCCGCACCATGTAGTGGTTAATTATTAATGTTACAAAGTTTTGGAGGAATGTTGGAAACGTTTAACTACTACACACTGCATAGACCCAAAACAAGACCACCACCTAATCAACAACAGCTTTGATAGCTTGAAAATTTGCTTGGAGTAATGATAGTATTTGAAAAATGTGTTGTATGTTGAGATAATTTTTGTCGAAGATGAAAAGTGGATGTATGTACATAGAGTACCATGCCATATTTGCAAGTATTTGAATGGCTCTTATTACTCGTTTCTCTATTCAACAGCACAGTGGTTCCATATTCTGTTTGAAAATTACAGAACATTTTTTGTTTACAGAGAAACATATACCACGTTATTTATGCTAAGATATAATTTATTGGAATGTTACTTCATAATAAATGCTTAAATATGTTCTTCATTTTGCAGACGTACCGTGACAGGAAGGAACTGGAGTACACATGCCACACAGCATTCTTTGTGAGCATTGTCATTGTGCAGTGGTCTGATTTAGTTATCTGCAAAACACGACGGAATTCCATCGTCCATCAAGGAATGAGGTATGATTTGTTTTTTCAATGAAGAATGGTAATTTTGGATCAGTGTTGTTGAATTGTAACAAATTAATTTTGATACATGGAGACTGCTGCTGGGTGTAGGTTATGAGGGGTTGGAACTAGCATAGGATAATATTCTGTAGTGGGCAGTGATGGACCTGTAGATTCCCTGTTTTGGAGCATGGGGGAGGTTATAATGAATGTTTAGTATTCACTAGCCACTTTTAGAGCATGTTTTGAATTTTACACGTGAAAGTCAGTGGTGTTTCTAGCATAATTTTTTGTTCATCTTCATGATTATATTTTGTAAAGAATGGGCCATCTGACATATCGTAGTATGTAGCCAGAGGGATACCTTGATAGTAATTGTATGGGACTGTACGTCACACTGAATGTGAACAGTGTCAATACACCTTATATTGTATTTGTAAAGTGTTCTGAAATTTGCTACTAGATTTTGGGGGGATGATACAGTACAAACAATGTCAAATTTGAAGGCAGGGGATCATTGATTATATCAGTACAACAACACATCAGTACTTAAACATTTTGTGTGGAAATAGTTTTATGTTAATCTTCTGCCATAGTTTCATTTAATCAACAGGTCCTCTTTGTTTACAGATTCACAGATTGTTTCTTGTTACATTCATTTAATTTGAAATTTTTCAGGAATTGGGCTCTCAACTTTGGACTTGTGTTTGAGACGGCCCTGGCTGCCTTCCTGTCATACTGCCCTGGCATGGAAAAGGGTTTGAGGATGTACCCTTTGAAGTGAGTATAACTATTGAATTGACCTTTTCTACAGTGGTTATTCCATTAACAACTGGAAGTGTAGGACTTTAATTAGGACACATTGTCATTGTATCAACTGTAGTGATGTGTGATTAATGTGGATGGGTGGGTAGTATTTTAACTGCATGGTGTTGGTTTTGCAGGATACAGTCTGTATCCACTTTGTCTCAAAGCTACTGTGTTACTGCTTCATATTATAGCTGTGAATTATTGGCATAAAACTGACATTGTGAATCTTATGGACTAAAGCTTGTTGAAACAAAAAATGAGTAGTTTTACTGGTAGTGCCAAAACAAGTAGCTTGTAAGAAACATTTTGGCAAAATTCAGTGCAGAAGCAGAGAAGCATAGATTTTAAATCTTTCCAGCCAGGGCACACAGGATATATAATTGTCCATCTAGATAAAGTACTTTTGTACTCACTGTATCTTGAAGAGTTAATTTCAAAGAATGTAAATTTGTAATATAAGCGTTTAAAAGGGGATCCTGATGGTACACTCTCTCAATTCACAGGTTTGTATGGTGGCTGCCGGCTATGCCATTCATGTTGGCAATCTTCATCTATGATGAGGTGCGTCGTTTCTATCTGCGTAGGAATCCAGGAGGCTGGCTGGAGCAGGAAACATACTACTAAACTTGGGCAGTGCAAAACAAGTGTGCGAGTGAAGATGGGTCCCTGAGAAGTAGTGAGGATGGTGGTTCTGAGTTAACATTCAGCATTGTACTAGGAACTGTTGAGGGCATCAAAGCCATTTTCTCAAAATTCAACCTGAATGCTTTGCTGGTGTCATATTTTAGTAGGCAGTTGTTAGGGACTACCACAGATGGAATGAAGAGTGCATGGGACAGACAGGCATCCATGTGCTAGGTGGCACAAGAATGCGCGTCGTAATGTGTTGGTGCACGTAGGACCAGGTAGAAGTGCTAGTGCATCTCAATGCTGGTGGTTTACAGCCAGACAGCATTCTTGCTAGACTGTTTCATCATAAAGTATTTTATGAATAAGAGTAATTGGTTGTTATAACTGCAAGATGTATATGATTCTGCTGTTAAATCTACACTTTAACTTGTTTTAGTTTGTTTAGATGAGGGTTCTAACACTGTTATAAGGTGTCGAGGCCATGACATGTGACAGCAAGGCAGACAAACATTCACCTTGCTGTCGGATCTGATGGGTCTGGTCTCGACAGCATCTTGTCTGCGTAGCAAGACCCCAGCATCATGTCCTCCAATTGCCGGTGAGGGCATTAGTTTCAATGCATTCATAAAACACTCAACAGCATTTTGGAAATAAAATTGGTTATACATATGGACTCTGAAATTCAGGTATATAGATATGTACTATGGGAATATATAACCCATACACAAATGTTCATTTATTATAGAGTTGTATGTTGGAAGTTCAAAACTTGAAACAAACTGTGAGAAATGTAACAATTGAGTGTTCAAATTAAAAGCCTCGTGATCCACCATTCAAGCTGGCATTGTCCATAAGTACTTAGTGCATGGGCCAGGGAGTAGCTGCAGTCCAGCGAGGTCCCTTCCCTCATGTTGTTCACCTTGCTCAAGTTAGAGATCATCTGCTTTTGTAGCTGGCAGTTTTCAGTTCTGTCATTTGTCCAAGGTCCTTTAAAATATTAGCTATCTGGAGTGCCACAGTGAAAGTATCAGTATCACCGATTGGGCTGCGTGCTTTAGCCGGGTCTAGCTACGTGTGGGAACAATAGACCTGGTGAATTTGGTAGTCTTTCATGACATTCCAAACTTACAGAACAGTTGCCTTACTGGAAGGTGTTTCGTTAATAGAACATATACACCACAAAATGTTTCACTAACATCCTGTGTCAACTGTTGAGCTTTTATTATGAGTTATGTTAACCTAGCTTGATGTGAAAGAGGCCCCATCTGTTGCATTTAAAAAGTTGTTGAAGATGCCATTACCTTGTTAAATGTGATTTCCTGTATTGAAGAGCTGTACATTGCATAGTATTCTTTTCCCACTTTTTTTTTCTTTATGACACATTATTATTACATAGAAGCATATGAATTTTAGAGTAGCGATCACCAATAAGTTGTGAGGATTGTGCTGCAATATACATAGCTCATACAAACCCATGCTTAAAAAACTGGATATGTAGAAATTAGATGTGCATTAGGTTAGTCTAACCGTGTTGTCAAAAGAAAAGGTCATTGCATGAATCTGAACAGTTTGATCTCTTTGTTATTAAAAGAGAGTGGAGGGGGGAGGGATGAGTTGGTCTGTGAGAGAATAAGCGGATAGTGGATGGACAGGACGAGGCAGTCATGCTGGGTGATGGGTACCCATTCATAACAATAGCCTCATTTGTAGTTAATGGTACTCAAAAAAAAAAACTAACTAAGCTTGGACTGGTAGATGAACAGCTTCTTTCCCAGCTGAAGAAGAGTGGCTGGAAAGTTTGTTTCTATAAATTTAATTATTGTATTGTAAATATATTAAACATTGAAAACTCACAACCATTACTGTGTTCTGATTAGAACTTTCCACCTTCTTCTTGTATTGGCTAGAGAACAAGCTGTAAAAACATAATGTCAAAAAATTTGGGTGTCAATAAAATACATAAATAAACACAGTTCTTAAACACACATCAGTTTAATATATTCATTCTTTGACAGTAGTAACCAGTTAATAAATATTGAACTAACTCATTCATAATAGCTGAGCATCTCCTTGTTTTATGCAGGCTTCTTTCACCCTGATCCTTAATGCGCTTCTTTTGATGTGGCAGTCTAGTGCAGTGTGATGCAGTTTTATAATAAGATACTCATGCATATATTACTAATAGAACTGTAGACAATAAAATGAGAATGGTGTGACTACAAATAACAAGTTTAGTTTTGCCATGTTATGCAAACTTTTGGTGAACTTATGAAAATTCACATTATCTTCACACTTATTCTTCCCCCTCCCCCCCAATCTTTGGTGTAGTGTGATTTGAAAGGAGTGTGAGGTTTGTTTGCAGCAGTTTGACAGAATAAGTATAAATGACAGAAATGTATTGAGAACTCTTCAGAAAATAATATAACAGCATCCATAATGCAAGGCAAAACCGTGAATTTTGGTGCTGTACATGAATGAGTAACTAGGTCTTTGATGTAAGGATGGTGGGTGTAGAATGTTTTCAAAACATCCATTGCCATATTGCAGGTAATATTTTCAAGGTTGGTATGTCTAGTAGGTCCATTTGAAAAACCAAGCATGTATGAATAAATGCACATGACATATACATATTCCATGAAACCAATAGGTTATCAAAACATTTCACTTATTTAAGTTTATTAAGTAGGTGAGAAAGATGGCTGTATTATTTTTCATGTGGACTTATATAGGCATTTTAGATTATTTTCGTAAACTTCTAATCATTCATTCACTTATTCCATTCATTGTTGACTGTACAGAATCTACTATTGGCACAGTTTTATTTTACAAAACAAAACCTATTGTAATTGCCTTGTCTGTCAGTCAGGGATCATGTTACTCTGTTGAACCGCCACCACAAAATTTTGTATACTCATTTATGACACAAATATAAATGTTATGTTCAAAGTTTGACTCAACTCAGTTTACGGCCTGTTTTATGCTCAATTACTTTTTTTTTTTAATAATAAAACGTATGTTGTCTTATTCACTGTTGTTGAATTCACAAAATGTTTGTTGTTTTTGTGGAAAGCAGCAAAACCATTTCTTGCCTAATAGGCGTATATTATATGTGTAAGATGTGAAACGTGAAGCTGTGAAGTTTTCTTGGGCTGCAAGCCAGTCTTGAATTGGGTCATGTTCTCATTTTCACCGTCACCACCAACCATAATGGTGGGCCCAACCTTAAACTGAGTGCTGGTGAGTTTCAACCCACAGCATTTCTGAAACATTGATCTTACTCAGCTTTAGGACTGATGACTGTTTATCCATAACTCATCATTCATTCATTCATGAAAGTTATGTTACTACATACTTTCCAGATTAAGAGCTGATGGCTGTTCATCCAAAAGTCCTTGTTCCTTGATGGTATGAAGGTTGTTATAGAACAGTGCCCTTTCCTACCACCTCATTTAAAATGTGTGTAACTGTTAACAGCAACATAGTTAATTGCAGGAACTGCAGTGTGGCCTGAGAAGACTTCACTGCTGGTGTCAGTTCTTTCATGAAAGTGAGATAAGATCTTATGCTTTTGAATACAAGCAACCAGAACACAGGTTACTTTTAATTACAGCTTTACGTAATTACACTGATTGTGAGGGAATCCAGAAGGTTTCTGCAAATACTTGTAGTGCGCAGTTTTCAAGTTCACGTTAGTTTTTAATGGTGTTATGTTACTTCTCTTCCTGCATTACTGTAAGCTATTAATGTGTGATACAAAGCATGTTTATTCCGGAAGCGTCCTTGGATATGGTTAAGATCCAAGTAATATGAGGGCCTCGCATAGTCATAGCAACTGTGTTTTTGTCCACAAGTGTGGAAATGTAGGGGGTGGAGTATGTATGTTCAAAAGCAATGGCATGTACTTGTGTTACTATTTTATGGGGGTGTACATATGGGAGACAATGGTAGGAGAAAAATGAAACACGCATATTGAGTTATTTTCTTGTGGTATGTAGAGGCAACATGGAACAAACATTAAATGGGATGAAACCCAGCACATTGGATGTTTTACACCAAAATAATAATGAGCATTTTTGATAAGTGATTTTGTCAAACCTTCTTGTATTTTTGTGGTGACTGAGTTGATGTTATTTGGAGGACTGTTTGAGTTGTGGCTGTGTATGCCCTTGTCTGTATTTCATCAGTTGCAGTTACCTGATTTAACATGTCCCCTTCATGACAAAATCACTCCAAATTTAAACAACATGCCTTGTAGCATGTTCACTGTTGCACCCCCTTTAAATTATGTTGCACCCAGTCTGGAGCAGTCTTGCACATTTTAAGCCCTGTCATAAAATTTCCAGCCCAGGAGTCCCCCTGTGCTCAGTAAAGTACTTCATAGTCCAGCACCTGTTTTCATCTATTCAGTGTTCAGGTGTGGCCACTGACATGTCTGTGTGAACAGACGTGAAACATTCACTGATGACCTTGGCGGTTAACACCCATTACTGAATGCTTGTACCACCTTTGCAATTGTTTGATATGGTAGGGCATGATCGTCCAGTGTCTGATGTAGCTGTGCCAGGTACGTCGATGCACTTCTGTAATGGGGAATTGCTGTTTCCTTGTATACGTGCTATTCCACTACACCTTGTTTCCTGTTCTGAATGAGCTTACTAACATGATGATTGCTTGCAAAATGCATGTGTGCTCTTGTTCATATATCCCGATTTGATGGTAACATATAAAAGTACATTCCACCCACTTTAAAATGTGTATTCCACCATTTCCTGCATTACCTACGTTTTTGGCTGTGCAAAGCTATGTTGCCTTTACTCGCAGAGTGACCCATGTGTGTGATGAACATACAGAGCCATCACAAACAATATGAGGACATGAAATTCACTTTTATGTGCCATGTGGGTTAACACTTTTTCATATTTGAGAGGCAGTGCTTTATATTCAAGGCGATAAGGGTGGCAATATGCACACATATACAGCATCTAAAGGTGTGTTGTTTATTAAAGAATGCAAGTCTTGTGTCTTCAGTTAATATTTTTAAGCTTGCTTAAAATGCAGATGACAGCTTCTTTTCTTCTGCTGGTCATTGGCTTCATACTTGGTCAAGTGCCTTGGTTAAATACGTGCAAATGCTCCTATCATTGAATTGTTTACATTTGTGTAAAATGTCTCTTGTTTTGGTGAGTATGTGACAAGGTATTGTAACCTGGCAGTCTTCATTAAGGTAAGCTGAAAGTAGTTAGCAGCGTAGTGTTTTTATGTCAATGGGAGTTATCAATATCAAAATCTGTTCAGCTATGGAGCCATATCCTATCCTGATGAACAAGTTGGGAAATGTGTGCATAGAATAACTTCTGGCATGTTTATTCCACTTCTGTGTGTACCTTGACACTACTGTTAGTTTCTGAGAATGTACTAAAATATAGTTGTAACCAATGTAGAGATAAATATTTGTCACATCCGTATGTAACTGTGTACTGCTAAAAGTTAAGTTTTTGCAGAAACGTTCAGATGATTGTTTAGTGACATCGTAAGAAAATGGGAGTTTCATTATTGGTATTTACTTACATGATTTTCAGAATAAGAAGTCATCAAATCACGTATGTAACTTACGAATTTTGTTTATTCATTTTGTATGTTACATCTAATAAAACAAAAATCACAAATGCAAATGTTTGTGATGAATTCTACATGGCACACATTTGAACCAGATTAGCGAACTGTCATGTGACAAACTCAAAATGTGTATCTGACTGGTAATTTTCTTGTATTTCGTTAAAGGACAAGGGGTAGAGCACATGTTTCATGTGGACTACTGTTAACTGACTCATTATACTCTTGTTTGTGTTGTGGTGGGTCCTTCATTTACTCTTAAATTTTCTTGCCTTGTATTATTTTGTTGGTCCCCATCCATCACTTTTGGTGACCATTCCTTCTGCTTATATTTCTAAACCTTTGCATTGAAGAGGCTGGTGGAGCTCCACACTTGTATTAGGGAGTTACCCAGTTCAAGTCTGTCTGGTTGCTGGATAGCCTGATGAAAGATACTTTGGCAGTTATCATTAGTCTTGCCAGCTAAATGCCGTGCAAGTGTGATGTTTTCTTCCAACTCCATGTTTGTTCACTGTTTTGATGTCCTGTTGATTGTCTCCTTCCTGTTTCTTGTTTGTTCACTGTTTTTTAAATCTTCCAGACATATTTGATGTTATAACTCCTTGGTCTGAATATATGTTGTTTGTCATGTGTTTAGATTTTACATTACAAGGATGGTATTAATTGATCAATTAAAAGTTTATTTTGCTCCATTTGAGGAGCCAGGATAGCACAGTCACCATACCATCTAGGTTTCAGACGTAGGAAAGAGTTTTCTTTTGCTCAAAAATGTCCAGACCAGGTCTGCAACCCACCCAGCCTCCTGTTCATTGGGCACCAGTGTACTTTCCCTGGGGGTAAAGTGGCTGGCACATGAAGTTGACAAGTTTCCTACATCTAGTGTCAAGTTTAGGAATGAGTGGAGCTGTACCTCCACTCTCCCTATATGGCTTCATGACAGGAGGACAGCTGTCCTTTACATGCACTCCTTTGGCCTAAAATTTCTGTCTGCTGATCTGATGGAAAGGCACGCAACTGTGCCAGATGTCTCTGGTATCAAGCTATATGCAGTGTGGATTTTTACTCTTGCCAACAGAAATAGTAACTTCTTTGAAATCAGAGCTACGTGAAGGCTCTAAATATCTGGCACCCATAGTACTGTAGTGTAATTTTACTCTTTCATTCATATTTATCTGTGACCACATCATCTACCCATGGGAACCACAAGTAACAGTTGGCAGTAAGACACCAGGGAAACACATGTTTTCCATGTATGTTCTTTGAAATTTTACATACCTCATTGGCCTTGTCAGTTTATAAGTAATATCTTGTTGCTGAAGTAATGATAGACTGCATAGTCAGAAATTATTTATCCTTGTCATTATGTTTTGTTAAATATGCAACACGTTGAAAATATTTTCATATAAAAGTTGCAGAGGTTTGCACATCGGGATCAAGTCACGCTTGCAGAAACCATGAACTTTATTGCAGTTCTAGAGAAAGATTCTTTCATTGTTAACACAACTTTATTACTGTATATGCTACACAGTTTTATAACATGTTCTGGCTTTTCATGTTGGCCATTTTCAAGTCATGTGGAGGTATATTCCTTAGAAGTTATTGACCTGAAGATAGGATGTGTTAATATACAGAATATAGCTCATATGAAACTATCTAACAGCAAATTTAGCATGGCTAAAGAATATACAAGGATCATTGAAAAAATTACTTTGTGTATCAAAATACAACACATCCCATTTGTATATGTTGTAAAAGTTTCAAACATCCTTCTATCTGGGAGGAGTTTTTTTCCACTACTTATGCAATAATTTATTGGGTGTGGATGAAAGCCAGCCAAGACCTGCAGCAGATAACCATCCAACTCTTTCGGCATCATGTGATCCACAGAACAAAACATTGTTATGCCACCAGAGAGTGTGTGATAATTGTGTATGACCAAGCTGTAAGTAGCGAAAGAACTGTCTTCTCAATGTGTGACATGTAATGATGTCATTTTGGAAGATTATACAGCATCCGTGGAAAATGAATGAATGAGTATGGCGGAGTAGTGGAATGATACTGACGGGAAAATTGAGAACTGGGAGGAAAACCTATTCCATTATCACCATGTCCACCACAGATCTACGTGGACCGGCGTGGTTTGAACCCAATTCTCTGTGTTGAAAGACCGACAATTAAACACCTCTGTCATTCTACGACCTGCCTGGTAGTTAAAGTTTTCTACGATATGACGCCATGTCGATTGGTATTACTCTGATCCATGGTTTAAGCTCGTGTTTTTGACTGTTTATTACCAAATCTTGGATCATGTAGCTAAACTGATCAAACCACAGACCAGAGATTCGCACTGCTCACATTAACCAAACATTATCGTTATAATTATTATAATTAACATGCTAACAGGAATAACCGGTAGTAAACGTTGGACACATTCCGTGCGTTGGACTTAGAAGGCTGTGGTACGTTTAATGGTGTAAATTGGAGACGTTAGTGCGAGTTGTTGTTTCTTAAAGCGACGTATTATCGACTGCTGGTCATAGTTAAGTGGAAGGTAACTGTGAATATAGGTGTAATTAGCAACAAAAAATGGCACGTGTATTGGTTGGAGTAAAGAGAGTGATTGATTTTGCAGTTAAGGTTAGTGTAACAATATTGTGATACTGTATTATATAACTAATTTTAAATAAATAGGGTAATCTTGCTTTCGTGGGTAGGTAGTAGAGATGCAGTCAAAAAGTGTGGGATTCTGACGTCCATGTAAAGGACATATGACTGTACAAGTATACACTAAACCCTGTCACTGACATTGAGACTAGCTGTTGGTAATATTTTCGAAATAGGGAGGTCGTGTGTAGTCATTGTTGAATACATATGTATGCTGTTGATTGGCGGAACAAGGATACCAAACTCCACAACTGGGTGAGTCAGGACAGAATGATATCTTCAGATGCGTCGTTTTTTTAAATATTGAAATGAAAATGCCTTTACATTATAATGATCGTATGTAGTCTTTGCTGTGTATGTGTGATGCCTGTATTGATCTAGCAAAAACCACTATAAATTACTCAATGCTAACCTGTTACTAAATTTGAATATTATTGTAATGAACATTAACCAGGACACATCTTATTAAACCTTACCTAATGAAACTGGGCGCCTAATTAACTGAACTGTGTACAAGAACGATTTTGTTCTTTGGGCATATGCTGCTGTGTGAACGGATAATAAGATGGTGTTGCTTTGAGGCAACGGTGCCCTCATTAGCTCAGTAGTGTAGAAGAATTCTTGTAGTTGGGCACCACATTGCCTCATAATGTTAGGATCTGATTATCCATTGATGTGGTTTCAATATCACAGAAGAAAAGAATCTGTATCTACACTGCTGTGAAAGCTTCAAAACTGGCAACTGTGAAGGAACTTGACTGTGCTGTGACAATTTGTATCTGTTTCTGTATTTAGAATTTATTTACATGTCCTTAATCTCACAGCATTGTTTAATGTAAGTCCATAATCTGACATTGAATCTGATCTTACTGACAGTTATTAGCCTAAACACAAATCACAGGGTAACTAATTATTGTACTGTGAAGTTATGTCTAAAGTTCAGTCTGCAGTTTGTTGAAATATCCCAGCTCAGGTAGTGAAGAAATTCTCTACTGATATGGGATGCAGGGGTGCAGAATATCATGGGTTACTTGAAACAATTTCATATTCTCATAATCCATTTCCATGGATCGTACAATATTTACCTGAGTATGAAGTGATCCAACATGTAAGGTGACCCCTCTTCATACGTATCAGTTTTCAGGAAAATACCTATATGGAATCTATGTAGTTCACTCACCAACAAATGCACTATTTATTAACTTGGTTAAAAGTTTTAAATTTACATTAAAATACACATTAATATCGCTCCTACATGCTTTGGTCTTTAATGACCATCATCAGGGAGCTTTGTCTGTGCCTAACGAAAGTTATATTTGTGTTAAAACACTCGGTAAAATTACATCGTTATATAAATTAGGTGATATGGCATCATGTCATAGAGTGGCATGTGTGTTTTTGCAGTGCAGAGTGAGACAGCACACTCTGCACTGCACACAACACACATGCTGCTCTATGACATGCTGCCACATCACCTAATTTATATCAAGACCTAATTTTATTAAGTGTTTTAACACAAATATAACTTTAGTTAGGTACAGATAAAGCTCCCTGATGATGGTAATTAAAGACCGAAACATATAGGAGCGATATTATTGTGTATTTTAATGTAAATTTAAAACTTTTAACCAAGTTAATAAAACGTGCATTTGTTGGTGAGTGAACTACATAGATTTAAAAATGCATGGTTCAGTGATAAAAACCTGTATGGAATGTTTATAACCTTGTGCATGAGTATAAGGTGACCAACAGTTTTTCTGGTGATAAATTATGAAACGAACTCTTGTCTTAAATAACTGAAACATAGTGCTCTTCATTCAGATTCGAGTAAAACCTGATAAGACAGGAGTGGTGACAGATGGGGTTAAGCATTCTATGAATCCATTTGATGAGATTGCTGTAGAAGAGGCTGTAAGACTGAAGGAAAAGAAGATAGCCCAAGAGATTGTTGCAGTTTCTTGTGGACCAGCACAGTGTCAGGTTAGAATATGTTTTGTGATTGAGATGACTGTTAAGTTCTACCTTATTAATACTTTATATCTGCTTCACATATAACTTACACATGTGACTTTTCACTGTACTGTTGTGTCACAAGTCTCATTACATGCAAGTATCTTCATCGTGACTTGTTACTGCAAGGTTCGAAACTGTAGCCATTATTACTTATTCTCTTTTAATTTAATTTTGCATCACTCTGTCTAAGAGTTTTATTGGTGTTATTTGCCAGTTGACCTTCACTGACTGAATAGACAAACGACCAGGTCTTCTATAAGTTGTCATATAGAATGAAAGTCTATGTGAGAGTGAATAAGTAACAGGTGTTATGCTGAAATAAAGTTACACTTAATATTTGTGGTATACTAAAGCAGTGCTTTTGAAGTTGTGGTACACGTACCACTGGTGCTACACGAAGTTATTTGGAAATTAATTTTTTTTTTTAATAATTTAATTTTAAAGATGCTGATTGCCATACAGAATTCTTTTAATGTATTGACATGACAAGGAAAACATTTATGAGGTATTTATAAAATTAAACTAGAGATGTGCAAACTGTGTGTTATTGATATTAACAGTACTTGGTGGTAGGCGTAAATGTTTCGTTCATGAGGAAAAGGAGGTTGAAAGGCAGTGTACTAAAGTGTGCAGAAGTACACATGGTCATAACCAATCCTGACAGTTGGTAAGTATGGAATACTAGAGTGTGTGATGATGATGTATCCTGACATATGATATATACTGAACACAGTATGTGGCAGTATATATAGTCATGACCTATCTTGGCATTTAAGTGAAGAGTGTAAGGGAAATTACAAACTGTTAGGAAGTATTGCTGTTAAGCCACCTGCATTTCAGGTAAAGTATTCCTTGAATGCAAGTCTCGGAGTGTAACCATTGCAGTGACCTGCCTGATATTGCCAGTCAAGTGGTTAGCATTCTTGCATCATATTCAGGAGGTTCCAGATTCAGATCTGACCTTAGACATCAGCTAATTTGAGGTTCTCCTCAGTTCTTCAGATAAATTGCTGGGTTGATATATTAAACTAGGTCACAACTGCTTCCTTTCACAGTTTTACCAAATTTTCAGTGAGGGTCATCATGCATCTGACATACTGTGCAACACATTGTCATGAAATGACCAAAGAATTGATTAGAACCACAAAGGCATGCAATCATTCACAAATATTCTTGTTTATGAATGTAATTTTGAGCATGTGTTACAGTACATTGTTTAATTTGTTTGACAGGAAACACTCCGAACTGCTCTAGCTATGGGTGTGGACCGGGGAATTCACGTGGAAATCTCAGGTACTGAATATGACACCTTACAGCCAATACATGTGTCCAAGATACTGGCAAAGCTGGCTCAGGACGAGAAGGCAGACATTATTATTGTTGGTAAACAAGTGAGTGAACAGTTTTATTTTGTAACTTTATGAACTCATTTACTGCAAACACCTGCAGGATGGTACAGTAGTTTTACTATTACTGCCAGTCACATCACATGACGTTTTTTATGCATTCACTGACTTCTCATTTGGAGCATTAGATATCTCATTGACAGTGAAAGTATTGGAAAACATAAAGGAAGACCTGAGCTATCAGTCTTTACACTGGGCTTCAGTATCAGGAAAGTTGAACCTTGGGTTTTTAGTGTCTGAGACTTTGTTGTGGAAGAAAAAGTATATTAGAAGTACTGTGTTCGCAGGTCAGAGGATTTGGGATAGACCAGTAAAGATTATGGCAACAGACTGACTAGCTGGTGCTTGATCAATTCTAAGTACAAGAAATTTTGTGTTTTCACTCGTGATTACAATACTTTGGACAGCCTGTGACTTTCTGTTCAGTGAGTGCTGAAATTTTTTTGTTAGGTGTAAAGTGGCCAGGGCATGAAATAAATCACATATCTTCAAGTGTCAGGGTTGAAAATTAATAGAGGCCTACTTCAAAACCCACCATATGTGGTGTGTGTGATGCTCAGATGCAGGGACAGCTGTGTTTTTGTAGTGAGGGTCACTCAAAAAATTGCCTTTTTTTAGTAGAAAATTGTTGAGAGGAGGTGAAGTTTGTTTTCCATTATGTTTTAACTTTCCCACCTATGCCAAGCAAGTTCCAGTTTGCCTATAAGCTGTTGTATGTTTTTGGAATGTCAACAGATGGTAACATCCCTCACAAACAAACCCCAGAAATCTCTCCCCCTTGTCAGCAGACAGAATACAGTATTTTTTAACCATCTTAGATAATAAAGTTCCAAAATTTTCCACCAAATGTCATGGAAGTAGTTATCAAAATGGCATATGACAAAGAAGCTTGTTGTAAACAGAATGCTGTCATAGAGTTTTTAATGGCAGAGGAAGAAGTATGTTGGGAATATTCACAAGCATCTGAAGAATATTGGTGGAAATGCTGCTGTTAGTAGAAACACATTTGAATGTTGAGCAAAATATGTGAAAGCATTTATGATCAGCTGTACAGCCCTCCACCCAGCCTTGGCCTTGATTTTCCTTTGTTTTGGCCATCTTTCATGTTTCACCCAGCACCCAGCTGTGCTCCTTTTGACAGCAGCATCTTCGTAAGTGTTTGTGAATATTTCCATTCTTTCCTTGCCAGCCATTAGGATTTTTGTGACATCTCCTTTTTATGACAAGCTTCTTTATCAGATGTCATTTTGAAAACTTCTTGTACCCATGACAACTGGCTGACAGCCATGACTTTGCTATTTGGGGCAAGAAAGGTAAAGTATTGTGTACGTGCGGAACTTGAGCTGCTTTTGGTAATACTTTGCTGAGAAAATAAATGTGGGACAGTATTTTTTTAGTGACCTTCGTAGTTATTTCAGAGTATTACATTGTTGTGATAAATGGAAATGTGTTTGTTGGCATCTCAGTTGGGATCAAGTTATGCTTGTCATAGGGTCTGTCCCATAATTGTTTTTAGTTTTCAGGTATGAAAAGGGTTATAAATGGCATACATAGCAACTGTACATGTTCTTCAAATTGTGGTATGTATTATTAATTATGCAACTCTGGTTCATGCAGGCAATTGATGATGACTCCAATCAGACAGCACAGATGACTGCTGCACATCTAGACTGGCCCCAAGCAACCTTTGCTTCAAAGGTGATTGTTGTGATGAAGTTACTGATTTTGTTAATTTTAATCTCAAAACACTTCCATATTTTTCTGATATTTTATGTTAGTAGGAGTTCAGCTTTTACCAATGAAAATGTTTTTTTGATATACTTTTAACTGAACTAGTGCTAGCACAAACCTCTAACCCTTCTGTAGTCCAAAGAACAGTTACATATTCTTTGCATATAGTGGACGTTTTTCCATTTCATTTGCTGTGTAACCCAGCTGAGCTAGTGACACTGATTTGGGCCATGTTGCTCTCTTGGTCCTGCACTGTTCTGTAAGTGTGCACAGGTCTTACACAACAGTTTCGTGCTGTCATTGTGATGTTTACCGGAAACATTTTTTTCCCCTGTGGTTGCTGGTTATGGTTAGGTGAACTCTAAAGAGTGAGTTTAGTAAAGTCTTCTGCTCTGAAGGTCTTGGGTTCAAGACCAGCCAAAAGTAGCTTAGACTTTTCTACATACATTCCTTTTCCCTTGCCTCTGAGAAAATCTGTTTCATCTATGTAAGAAATCCTGGGCTGTCTTTGTTGTCAGATCTCTTGTTAGGCTGTTTCTGTAGGAACCCTGGTCAGCCATCATCACTTCAACCAAAATGGAAGTACTAGCCACATACATTTTTTCACATGGCATTGCTTACATCTAACCTAACTGTGAGGACTGATGATAATTATTGCATTTGTATTTTATAAAAAAAAAAAGTTTTGTAATATGGTAGCTGACAATTATGGTAATTTTTCACAAACTTGGGTAAAGTTTGGGTCTGAATGAATCTATTTGATATACTTTTGTTTCTTGACTCTGTAAAACTAGATTGAGAAACAGAATGATGAGATGCAAGTTACAAGGGAGGTTGATGGAGGTTTGGAGACAATAAAAGTGAAGTTACCAACAGTTGTTAGTGCAGACTTGAGACTCAATGAACCCAGATATGCAACACTTCCCAACATTATGGTAAGTAATGTTTCATTCAAAAGTTAACTGATTGGTTTGTTGTTGTTGTTGCTGCTGCTGTTGTTGTGGTGGAGATGATCATCATTAGCAACAACAGGAAATGAACACTGGTGGTGGTGGTGGTGGTGATGATGATGATGATGACAGTAATAATAAATGAAAATTTGATTTTGCCTGATGCCTTATTAAATCATAAGGTTTTAAGAACATGGTGCTGTTGAAAGTGATTCTGTGTGTGTCCTCAGGTATAAAAGGAGGGGAAAATTACAGACTTTGTTGTTGAGAAAGAAGCAGATTACTCACAGCCATCACCTGTGTTTAACCCTTTCCCCGTTCCATTTAAATCGCTAGTGCCTGGGCAGAAGAGCCGAGTTTTTTCACGGGACATTTAAATTTACGTACTATACCAGAAACAGGTCTCCCCTCCAGGGGAAAAAAA
>Ga0123355_10004394_pt1 | contig 20497 bp, 17 predicted proteins | sample TergutEmb28metaG_3_FD_89872 | JGI IMG/M metagenome (GOLD analysis project Ga0123355, IMG submission 89872) | Embiratermes neotenicus P1 segment gut microbial communities from Petit-Saut dam, French Guiana - Emb289 P1 | ecosystem: Host-associated > Arthropoda: Insects > Digestive system > Gut ...
ATGTGTTCGGATAGATTTAATTTTGCCCTCATTTTCCCACTTTCGTAATGTGTTTTCATGTACACCCAATATCTCACATGTTTGTTTTGATGTATAGTATTTCACTTTAATAGCAATACCCCCCCCTTATTCGAGATTTAAGGGGAGTATTGCATATTTTTAGAATATCGCCAAGCGTTTTGTCGGTTTGTGTTAGATTTAGTTGGGTATTCAATACTATAGGATTACCTTATTTGTTTGAAATTTACTGGAATTTCATTTCAGATTCCATCTATTTCAGAATCCATCAATCGTAGTTATCTAAAATCTATCTGCATATTGGCCTGGTCATCAGCCATTTGCATTGCCTCAGCTACAGGCAAACCTTCATTGATAACCACTGGCATAAAGTTCATAAAAGCATCATTGATAATAGATGTAAACATACCCATTACCCATGGAGTAGCAACTGGAATCTGTGCAATATGAGTGTTAAGCCCTGGAGAAAGATTTGCAGCCATACGTGCGGCTACATCAGGACGAGTAGGCAATGGGCCAGCACCTGTAGTCCAGGTATACATACCATCTATGCCTGTTTTGAAACGAATCCATTCGGCGGCAAGTTCTTGGTTAGCCGAATAGGTGTAAATACCCCAACCCACTGTGAATATCATACTAGAACGTACACCTTGGTAAGTTGGCATATCTATAATTTCAAATTCAACAGCAGGGAAGTTGTCACGCAGATGTCCATACACCCAGTTACCTTCTTCCATAATAACTGCAAGCTCAAGGCCAAAAGCTTCACCATTCCAGCCCGCGCCCATGTCTTGAGGAGTCATCATAGCACCTGTATCAAATAGAGAGGCAACGAATTCCAAATGTGCAACTACAGCAGGGTCAGACAAATTGGAACGTCCGTCCGCTGTAAATGGGCTTGCTCCTCTATTCATCCAGTGAAGTACGCGTGAAGGTTCAAACATACCAGAAGCGGCTCTTACAGCACCTGGACCAAATTCTGCATCAAGCGCGCTTTGCAGTACTGGCAAAAATGCAAGGTAATCTTCAGCCGCAGTAGGAATATCAGATAACTCAAAGCCCACTGCATTAAGCAATCTTACATTAACATATCTCGCCAATGACGATTGGTCTTTGGGGATAGCATACAATGTACCATTGAAAGTAAAAGCATCAATTACATTCTGATAGAATGCACTTGCTTCAAAGTCCGCTGGGTTAAGTGGCAAAAGCACGCCCATATCAGCAAAAAGCTCGGCCGCTCCCATTTCTACATAAAAAGCGTCGGGCACAACATCTCCACCAGCAATAAAGTCCGCTTGGATTTGCACATTGTAGTTCGTGTAAAGTCTCCAGTTGATTGTAGCACCTGTTAGTGCTTCAAAATCAGCGCGTACCTGTTCTATTGCCGCTGTTTCTGCATCATTGCCGCCCCAAATGCCCAAAGTAAGTACCTGTCCTGCAAAAGGTCTGTCGTCTCCAGTAGTATCTGGAGGTGTAGGAGTGGCTGGCGTGGGTGTTGCGGCTGGAGGAGCTGGTGTTGGCGGTGCTGTTTGCTGTTGGTTATTTCCATTACCACAAGCTCCAAACATCATAATAATGGTGAACAGCAATGCTGAAATACACATTTTTTTCATAAAATAAAATCTCCCTTCTCAAATTAACAACCGTTTATTGATAGTTTTTTATAGGGTGTGTAATAGAAACACGCCCTATAATGATATTTCAAGCATATCATTTACAATATGCCTATTGCCTCTAATTTCTAGTTCAACTACGCGGGTTTTTGTAAGATTCTCAATTTTAAGAGAGTCTTTTGTAACATCTATCCTTAGTTTTTGGCCGCGTATCCAGGCATAAAAAGTAAGCCTTTGCCATGCTTTGGGCAATTGCGGGTTCAAACGTATGGTGTCCCCGACAAGTCGCAGTCCACCAAAACCTAGTACCGCACATTGCCATATTCCGCCTATAGAACCTGCATGTATACCATCATTGGAGCTTTGCATATTTTCCGAACCCATATCAATAGCACATGCTCTTTCAAATAAAGAATATGCTAAGGGTTCATCACCCATGTCATTGGCTAATATGCTATGCGTAGAAAGAGAGAGCGAAGAATCATGCAAAGTACGCGGTTCGTAATAGTCCCAATTGGCACGTTTTATTTCCGGCGAAAAGGCCGCTTCCATCAACAGTAGCAATAATAGTACATCTGCTTGCTTACAAACCTGCATTTCATTAATTTGGTCGTGATTAAAATCATCGTAAATAGTGCCGACCCTTTTTTGATTCTTATATTTTGAAAGGTCAATCTCTTTTAAGCCTAGGAACGTACTGTTTTGAGGTATTACACTGTCTTCACGTGGCATAGGGACGTATATTTTTTCTGCTTTTCTCTTCCATTCTGCATAGTCTAGTGTTAAGCGTTCTTTAAGCTGAGCAAGCACTGGGGACATAGCATCATCCAAACAATCGTAGTAATCCATTGCAAGATGCAGATTCCAACGCGCAAAATGATTTGTAAAAGCATCATCATTTATGCCATCTTTATATTCATCCGGCCCTATTACATTATTTATATGAAGGAACCCATCTGTGCCTTCTTCCAAACGGGAAGCCCAAAAGGTTGCCGCTTCAAAAATCAGCTCATACCCATACTTCTCCATAAATTCTTCATCACCAGTGGCTCTGTAATACTGCCATACTCCATAGCACACATCACATGTTATGTGTATTTCAATAAGTCCCGTTAGAATAGGTGTAGGCAAACCCGTTACAATATCTGCCGCGCCATATAAAGGGGTAACTTCTCCATCATCAAGCCAGGCAGATTCCCATGGGAATTGCGCGCCCTTGTAACCATTTTCTTTTGCCTTAGCACGTGCCCCAGGCAAAGAAAGATATCGGTATTCTTCCAAACTGCGTGCGGTAGAAGGCAATGTGAAAATATAATAAGGAAGGGCAAAAACCTCAGTATCCCAAAAAGTATGCCCCTTGTAGCCTTCACCCGAAAGCCCCTTTGCACCTATATTCATACGATTATCATGTGCAGGAGCCATAATCTGCAAATGATATTGCGCAAATCGCAATGCCAACTGGTCGCGCGGGTTTGAGGATTCCACTGTTACAGGAATGTTGTCCCATACCAGCTCGCGCCATTTTGCCGCGCTTTTATTGGCAATAGCAACATAATCGCCTTGCTCCTTCAAAGTTTGAAGCCCAAGGGCTTGGATATCCTCTGTTGACATACCAGCACATTCTTTATCACGGGAAGTGTATACTGTAGTTATTTTCTCAATAACAAGATTCTGCCCTTTTTCTACATTAGTTTTGTAAACAGAGAAAATCTTACGCCTGTCCATTGCAATATGAGTACTGGCCTCCTGCGAAAGGGTGACATCTGTGGTAAAAACAAAATCGATGCCGCTTTGGGTTGTAGTCTGTACCAACTGCATATATCGCCTATCATAAAAACGCTTCGCGCCCTCAGAAAAATGCTGACTGCCAGAATTGGTTATCTGTCCATTAATACCCGTAGAAATCGCAATTTCTGTATCAGCATCTAAACAAATAATATTCACTCGCTGGGCAATAACATGCAGATTGTCCAAGGAAACAACGCGGGAAAACACCAACACGTATGTATTACCATCCGGTGAAGTCCATTCAACACAACGGCTTAGTTGAGCCCGCGAAAAATCTATCTCACGACTGTAAAAATTAATCCTGCTTTTTGGAATATTTGATACGTTTGACACCTTTGCAGTAGCAGAAGACAAAATAGAAGCCAAAGAAAAAATATGCCCATTAAGACTGATTTCCATTTCCAAAACATCTGCCGCATTGGGAAGTTCGCAGACTTCATTGTCATCAAACTTATTAAATGTCCCCGCTACAAATAGTCCGCGTCTTTCCCCTACATATCGTTCCTCAGTAGCAGAACGCAAACCCAAATACCCATTGCCCAAGCACATAATCGCTTCACATTTGCCCAATGCTGTTGGGTTAAAAGCCGTTTCTTTCAGCTTCCAAGAATTATCACTTACAACAATACCCATTAGGGCATTCACCTCAATATATCCATTATAGTATTCTAAGAGCCTGACTCACTGGCTCATTGGTAGAAGAATCGATTTGATAGAAACATTAGCACGACAAAGCCAGCAAAAATCATAAATCCACCCAAAACCAAGGGCAACCCTGCCCACCAAAATACAAAAGCAATAACAATCCCAATAGGAAAGTATAGTTTGCAACTTTTCTTAAAATCATTGGTGTCGCAATAACGCTTTACGGAAAAATATGCGGCTACGCACATCAATACAAAAGGCAGTAACACAACCCACACGGGCGTTTCCATCAGAAACATGCAAATGCCCCCCTTAGAGACTATTTATGGAAACACGTCCTAGTATTTGTTTTTGTTATTTTTGTTAACTCCACCAACAAACACAACTACTGTTTGGCTTAACCTATCATGTAATGGTTCCTTGCCAAATAGAATCATTACAACAGCTACAAGTCCAGCAACCCAACCAATCAATGGAAAAAAATATAATGCTTTGCAACTTTCCCGCATAAATAGAACATGTAGGCCAGGTTTTTGCCTTCTATTAAAGTTTTTGCTAAAGTTTTCGCCTTCTTCCAACGGAAGCTCAGCCACTACTAGTCTACCTATCGCTTTTCCTGGTGTTTGTCCATTCATATACCGTAGAAATAGCCCGTTATAAACACAGTAGACCAGCATAAAAAAAGTTTGTGCGGTAAAACTTTCATCTAACGGGACTCCAAATAAGCCAATCAATACAATTTGACTGGCAAACATCACAACAATCCAATCTACAAGCGCGCATAATAACCGAAGGATTTTTTTCATGATTATTTGGTACTCTACAAAATTCTATCCATAGTTTTCCTGCTCCTATTATGTACCTGTTACACAGGATTATTCATAGAACCATTCCTAGGAATGGTTCACTAATAATAAGGAACTTTATAGTAATTCTTTGTAATGATTTTGTCAAGATGCTATTGAAATCTCAATCCTATTTCTAATAATCCAGCAAATATCACAAAAAATCCGATTATGGCATAAAAAGACCATGTAAATATTCGTGGTTTTTTTATTTCAGTTGTTTCTACTTCAGCTTCTATCTTGCTTTCTACTTCAATCGTTTCTAAAGCACCCTCTATTTTCTTATTTGATTCTTGATATACGGCTCTTATTTTTTTGAGGCATATGATAAATACTGGAGCCAAAACTAGGCTTGCACCGCCATAAATCGCTAAAAACATGGGTGTATCATTCCAAATGTTATCGTTCCACGTCACATATGATTCACTATAAGCCAGCACAACAGCAAGTCCGTTATTAATAAAATGCAATAGTATAGGAGCCCAAATAGAACGTGTTTGGTAAAGTAAATAGGCATACAACACACCAAACAGCCCTGTATAAATAGACTGGTGGAAATTCATGTGCATGATGCCAAAAAACAAGCCCGTTATTATTGAGGCTTTTTTTATTGAAACCCCTTCATATTCTGCGCAAATAGCACCTCTAATCATAAATTCTTCAAATAGGGATGGAAATATTGCAACAACCAAAAAGCTAAGCCAAAAGGGATACGCAGATAAATCCATAACAAAATCATTTATCACCGGATAAAATATAAAAGAAGATAAGAAACTCGTTATTGTCACCATGGGGATGACCGCAAAGGAAATAATAATCACTAGTACGGTGTTTTTTGCCCCTAAAGGTGCAAATTTCAGTACCTTACTAGGCTTCTGCCTTGTGAAGAACAGGTATAGCAAAAATGAGCCAAAAATCCCTACGAGCTGACCCAATGCAGTAGCAAGCAAAAAATTATCTTCCACACCTATGCCCATTAATTCCATAACAATTGCCATTACAGTTGAAACGAAAGCGAAAAACAGCAAAAAAAAGAACATTGTGTTGTTGCCTCTAGCTGGTGATTTCATATTAGTATTTTCCCCTATCTATAATTGTTTACATACTTTTACTTTGTATATCATAGCAGATGATAACACATTTTACATATTATAGGTATAGTATTATGACTAAGCTAGGACTCTTGTAATCAGTACATATCGCTAACAGAGCGACGTACATATTTTGCATTTATTTTTTTCATTTTATTATTGAACTCCGATTTGTGCTATAATCGTGGTAAGTAAGAATTAAAGTTGTGATGGATATGTCACAAATATAGAGGGTGATGATATGCGAATTGACCGAAAGGAGCGGTCTGAGATGAATATAACTGTAGTAGATTTGTTCTGTAGTATTGGAGGATTAATAAAACATATTTTGGAGGTAATGAAATGAAAACCACAAATAAGGCAAGTCGCAAAACCCTTGTTGAACGAAAACAAGCCGAATCGCAGATAATCGAATTAAAAAGCACAATTCGATACGATACTACAGAGTACCCAATTGGGTATCTAACGAAAATGTTTGATAACGGGAAAATTGATGTAGACGATGATGATGACTATGCTACTGAAAAATTTGTTATACCCGATTATCAAAGAGAAGAAGATATATGGAGTGATGATAAAAAATCACTTTTCATTGAGTCTATTCTTTTGGGGTTACCAATACCTTATATCTTTCTCTATGAAGATGAAAGCGGGGATCTTGAAATAGTTGATGGTGTGCAAAGATTGTCAACTTTATACTCTTTTGCACAAGGAAATTTGCGTCTTAAAAAGTTGGAGAAATTGACTGATTTACAGGGGTTCTATTTTTATGACTTGACTGACGCTTCACAAAAAAAATTCAAGAACACAACACTACGCGCTGTTAAACTGGATGCGAAAGGCGTTAGTTCGGAAGAATTTAGACGCAATATTATTTTTGCGCGTATTAACAAAGGGGGAGAAAAACTAAGTGATGCTGAATTTAGGAGAGGTTCTTTCCCCGGTACATTAACAGATTTTGTTGATGAATTAAGTCAAAATGAACTGTTTGCTATCTTGACTCCATACATTAACAATAAACGGAAACCACGCTTTGAGTTGGTTTTAAGATTTTTGGCTTATATTGACCATTACACAGAGGTCAGACACGATGTAGCGAAGTATTTGGATAAATTCCTTATTTCAAACCAAGACGAATTTGATGAGAATAGATACAAAAAAGAGTTTCAACAAATGTGCGAGTGCTTGAAAAATTGCTTAGGCGATAATGCCAGTGATGTTTTCAAAAACGCTTCTGGAAAAATTGCTAATTCAAGATATGAAGCTATTAGTGTCGGGACTGCGTTAGCATTGCGAGAAAAACCCGACCTAATCAATACTGCTAATTTCGATTTCATCAAAGGTAGTGAATTTGGTGTGTTGGTAGGGGGGGGTGGAAGCAACAGTCCTGGTAGACTTAAAGGCAGAATTGAATTTGTGAAAAATGAACTATTGGGGGAAAGCACAAATGACCACGACGAAAGCACTATATAATGACAGAAAGGATGAGATTGAGTTTTATTATCAAGTCCTTTTTGATGTCATGAGTTATAGAGTAGACGATGAATATGAAGATTATAACATTGATGCGTTTCGTTCTGTGATTAAAACCAGAGATAATAGTAGATTTGTAAGAATCATGAAATCTAACTTTTTAGTTATGCTCTATAATCTAATAGAAGCATGTGTTAAAAAGGGATTTGAAGAAATCTACGAAGTTTTAGAATCAGAAAATATCTCGTATGTACATGCGAGTTATGCACTGAGGGATATTTGGTCTAACTACGAAATTTCAAATGCTGAAAAAAGTAATGCAAAGGACGAAACTTATGGTAAACGAGTTAAAAGCATTTTAGAACATGTTATCTCAAATGCTCCTATCGTTCTCTCGAAAAAAGTTATAGAGAAAATGGCGGGCGGAACGCTTGACGCTCGTAGCATTAAAGATTTGCTAGAAAAACATGAAATTTTCTTAAAAGAAACAAACCCTGGAAAAAAAGAAAGAATTTTAATCGTGAAAGACAAGCGTAATTCATTGGCTCATGGTGATGAATCATTTGATGAAGCCGCCCGCAAACTGACACTTGTAGATTTGGAAAACATAAAAACTGAGGTATTGATATTCATTGAGGATGCTATAAAAGGGATGGAGCGTTATTACAACAACAAACTCTATCGTTTGTCTAGCTAGCCACCAACTCGAAATTCGCTGTTCCAACTTAGAAAGAGAGCATCTTATATAAGGTGATGTTCTCTTTCTAAATTGGAACAATAAACAGAGTGTTGTCCGACATGATAGTCACCATATGCGAGTTCTTTAGACAATATTTTGGAAAATAAATTCAAAAACAAAAAATTTGTAAAATGGGGTTGAAATATCTGTTTTGTTATAGTACTCTTGTTTAGAGGTCAACTGAAAGTTTTGTGGTAGAGTATTATGAAACATGAAAAGAAATTGAAATAGCATTAAAATAACCACGGAACCATGTAGGTGTTTACGAGACACTTAACATGGGCTCAAAGGGATACAAACCATCACCTAAGAGCACAGGCTTAAATCACGCCTGCTAACCGTGGCGAAATGAGTATACAATATTTATACTTTCCTTTCAAGGAAAGCTTGTTCAGATGGATTTATTATGCTCCTAAGCAGATTCCCTTTTTCTTACAATGAGATGGGGATGCCTTGCTATTCATCTTGTTCATAGCTTGGCCGTTGGTTAAGGTTTGTGTGGTATTGTTATGCCTGTTTTGTCATGTGTATACTTGACGTTTACGACGTTTTGTATTTTACAGCTTGTAGGGTTTGCTAGTGCCGCGTTTATGTAATTTGTAGCGCGCTGGGTGATGACGGTTTTTTACCGTCTCCCGGCGCGCTTTTCTGTTGACCTTTTTTATATTATTCCATAATAGCTCAATAAAATGGATAATTTTTAATGAAGGGAAACTGCTATGAATAACGACGTTGGACAACGCGTGCGAGATTTACGCATGGAATACAATTTGACGATTGAAAAATTGTCCGATATTTTAGATATAACGCCAGGCTTTTTAGGCTTAATTGAACGCGGCGAACGTGGCGTCACCATTCCACGTCTAGTTGAACTAAGTAAAATATTCCATGTATCACAAGAATACCTTACAACTGGATGTGGTGAGGTTCCAATCAAGTTTACAGACAATCCAATGGTATTTTTGAAGCATGTTCTTGGTGAATATGAATTACAACGGTTATCCGAATTTGGAAAATCACTATCTCTATACAAACTGACAACAGAAGAAATTGACTTGTTATTCAATGCAATTGACTCACAATTAGAATTTTTGCTCTCAGTAATAAAAGCGCAATAGGCACAGTTTATTTCGACAAAACATATTGTGAAAATATACCTAAGAAGCTGTATTCAACCCATTGAATACAGCTTCTTAGCGCAAAATTATTTTCGAGGAAGGAACAAACCCATGAACCTACGGAAACTTTATTTAACTAACAACGCCTGTTATAAAGCAGGGCGCACAATCACGCCCAAGGGGATTATGATTCATAGCACAGGGGCAAATAATCCAGCTCTTAGCCGCTATATTGCTCCAGACGATGGTTTGCTTGGTGTCAATAGGTATTCTAATCACTGGAACCAAGACAAACCTGATGGACGTAATGTCTGCGTTCATGCTTTTATAGGCGAACTAAAAGATGGCACTATAGCCACATATCAAACGCTTCCATGGAATCATCTAGCTTGGCATAGCGGTGGAGATGCCAACAACACACATATTTCATTTGAAATATGTGAGGATGGATTAGATGATTTGATTTACTTCCGTGCAGTATTCAAAGAGGCTGTGGAATTGTGTGCCTATCTTTGTAAACAATATAATCTAAACGAAACCCATATCATTGACCATAAAGAAGGATTCAAAAAGGGGATTGCCTCAAATAGTGCTGATATCATGCACTGGTTCCCCAAACATGGACAAAATATGGATACCTTTAGAGCGGCTGTAAAGAATGAGTTAGCGGGCAATATCCCCCTTCTAACACGTGAAGAATGTCGTGCAATTATTCAAAGCAAGTGTAATTTTTCAGACCCAGCGGCTGTATGGGTAGCTTTTGAGACACATAAATTTGCCGATGAACTCTATAGGAGGCTTGTATCTGTGATGAAGTGATTATACTCGTAGGTGTATCTCAATAGGTATATCTCCATGCCACTTTATTGGCAAGGCATGGAGATATACCTAGGGCGTATTCCCACTAACCTTCTACGGAAATCGGCTCTGTGGGTGTGATATATACCGTCTTATGAAAATCATATATCACAAAGCCTGGCTTTGCGCCATTGGGTTTACGCACATGTCGTTTTTGCACATAATCCACTGGTACTTGACTAGAATGACGCCCTTTGCTATGAAACGCCGCTAGGTTTGCCGCTTCCATTATTGTTGTTTCAGGAGGGGTTTTTCCATCCGCTTTTATAATAACATGCGAACCCGCTATTTCTTTGGTATGCAGCCATATATCATTGGGGCGAGCAAAACGCAGTGTTAATTCATCATTTTGAGTATTGTTTTTGCCCACATACATATCAAAACCTTCAGATGAACGGTAGTGCAGGGGTTTTGATTTTTTTTGTGTTTTTTGTCCTTTTTTCCCCTTGCTTTGTTGAATCATATACTTTCGTTTTAAGAATCCCTGCTCTGCCAATTCTGAACGGATTTCCGCAATATCCATTTCGTTCGTTACCGTTTCAATGGATGCCATTACGCTATCCAAATATACTAACTCGACGGCATTGGTTTCTTTTTGCTCTTGTAGTGCAGTATAGGTGCGTTTTTCTTTGTTGTAACGCTTGAAATAAACCTGTGCATTTTCAGCGGCAGATAGTGTTGGGTCTAGTGGAATGGTTATTTCCGCGCCTTCGTCTGAGTTTTGATTAGAACCTTCATCAGAGCCTTCATTTGTGCTTTCATAATAAAAATCTTGGACACGAAAAGAATCCGAACCTGATGGAATGGCATAAATATAGGCTGTGATTAGTTCGCCGTATTTTCTTAGTTTATCCCTTTCGCCAATATCTTTGAGGGTCTTCTCATGAAGGGTTTGCTTTTTTACACAGCGTTCTATATGGCTTGCTACTAATTTCCGCAGGTCTGCTGTTTTTTGGGAAAGACGATAAGCATTGTCACGTTGTCTGTAAAATGACTCCAACATTACCGACGGAGAGTTAAATGGCGCGCTTGATTCCCAAGAGGCATACAAGGTCATAGGTACCACCGAAAAATCTCCTTTTCCAGCGTTTTGGTAAATACGACAGTCAAACACCCCTTTTTCCACATAGGCATACAAATTTGCAAATGCTTCAAAAAGCCGTTCGCGTTCTACTTCTGATAACTCCCCTGGAAAAATATCTGGGGCTATTTTCGCCCGCTCACATAGCTCAGAAGCCATTATTGGACTGATTCCATTGTATGACTGATATAGTAATTGCTGAATACGTAGGCCGATTTTTTCCCCATCATCAAAAAGCCCATAAAAATGTTCTTTGTTAACCTTTCCAGATTTGCGAACTCCATGAGCTTCATTTGAATTATCATAGCTAGTTGAATTATCATGATTATTTCCAAAATCGTCAATTAAGCAAGGGGATACCTTACCCTGACTTGGTGGACGGGTATACTGTCTTCCTGGCAGAACTTCTCGCACCGAACTTGCGGCACGCGAAATATGCTTTGCCGAATCCATTATCACTTTTGCCGTATCCAATAATATAATATTGCTATGCTTGCCCATAATTTCAATCAAAAGGCATTTTACAGATAAATCTCCCATTTCGTTGGGTGATTCCACGTACAATTCTACTATACGCTCAAAATTTGGCTGATTGACGGATATTATACGCCCGCCCCCTAAGTGTTTGCGTAAAAGCATACAAAACATAGGTGCTTGTTCTGGGTTGATTTTTACGACTTCCGTAAAATGCACCCTTGGTGCCGATGCATTGGCAGTAAAAAGCAATTTATGATTTTGGCCGCGACTACGGATTGTTATAATAATTTCATCTGATTCTGGCTGTTGGATTTTATCTACACGGCCTCCAATAATTGTATCAGACATTTCCCGCACTACGCTGCTTAGTGTAATTCCATCTAGTGGCATAATGACCTCATTTCTGTCTCTATAGTGTAATATTGCATGTAATATTGCGTATATTATGCGTTTTCCCACTCATTTCCGCAAGTTTTTTTCATAGGAAGGATTCATAGGATGTTTTCTTTAGAATTGTTTTGTGGTAGAATTGGGGCGTGAAAGAGGTGAAGCCGATTATGCGTTTCTACAGGCCTTTTTTGAAGCCAGATGACGGCCAAGATGAAGAAATGGATATTAATGCACTGCTGGGGTTTGATAGCGGCCCCCCACCACAGATTGATACCGACTCAGATAGTGATATGGGCGGTATGGATATTGACGCATTATTGGAGGCTTTAGGAAATGATGATTCCGAAGCCCTAAGCGGTTCTATGCCTAGTTTTGGCGGAGCCATGGATGCCGATGAGCAACTTATGCGTATGTTAGAAATGGATGCGGCCGCAGAAGGCACTCCAGATTCTACTACTACTTCTTTTGACTCAGAGGCTGAACCTTCAGAAGAATCCCCAGGTGCTTTTGCGGGCTATGGAGATGATGAAGATTGGTCAGATTTTGCCTATGACTCAGACCCCGATGCACCCCCACCGTCCGCAGAAGGAGCAGAAGCAGGGGAAAAGCCAGCCCCCAGAAGGCAGAAAAAACACGGACTTCCACGAAGGGGTACTATGGAGTACCGCTTGCAAGATGTGTCTGTTGGGCGAATATTGGGAACCGCAGGAGTTATCCTACTATTTATATTTGGAGCGGGAGTCGCGGCATATTTTGGCATAGTACATGTATATGGCCAGAGGGCTGCACACTACCACGCCACAGCAGGTACCACTGTTGTAGCCATGCCGCATAATGTGGCAAATAGTAACCATTTTATCAATGTAAACGAACTTGAAATTTTAGGTAGAGAATCTTTTAGTTTGGAAAGGCTATCTTTTGGTCTACGTGGTTCTTCATTCCAATTCAGCAATACTTTCAACCCCGATGATTATACTATAGTATTACATGACCAAGACGGTACATTATTTCCACGCAACAGGCTGGACTTTGCTCATGACGAACACGGCAGGGGTACAGTGTTAAACTTTGGTGCTATTCATCCTACATCCAGGGTTTTAACCTTAAATATTCAAGAATCTGGTACAGATGAAACTGTCAGTTTCAACTTTACATTGGAAGGTCATGTTATTTTGCCTTCAACGAAATTTATTAATAATCCTGTTCAACTGGTAGGTGCTGAGGGATTTGCTGTTGATTCAGCGGCGTTTAGTAATACTGCATCTGAAATAAATTTCGTAAGACATGTTGATTTTGACGGGGATTTGGCATTTGTATTAAGAGATGGTATTAGCACACCAGTGGCCAATAATCCTGAACTGGTAGAATTTTATTTTCCTGAACATAATATAGTGCTTGGACGCCAAACATTTGGTCCTTTGCGCAATTTGGACACCATAGCAACCCTTACTTTCAATAATCTGGATATCAGCCAGCCTATACCTGTGCAGTACATAAATGTTGGGCAACTATTTAGGGACAGCCCAGAATACGAACAAGACATTGAACTGCAAGATTACACACTAAGGCTGGAACGCATGGGCTGGATGGGGAACTTGGTCATACTTGTTATGCATGGGCATCGGGACGGTAGACGCTTTGCCACAGAAATTGACACTACCCTATATATTCCCATGCCTGGAGGCTGGGTTTTGGAAGTAGATGGTGTAAGCCATTCTTCACCAAGGGGTACTGATGTTGTGTTTTCGGTACCAGTTGAATATTTTCCTGATGCAAGAGCTGTATTACCGACTGAACTTTCTGTGGCAATATATGGCGTAAGCATGAATAGACCTACGGCTGAATTAGCCATAGACCTTGCCCAGCATCAGAATACACAAAGTCCAGCACGTCGTGCCGCCGAACAATATATTGAAGCAGCTTTTGTAAGTCGATTGGCTTACAAATCTCAAGAAATTCCTTTTGCCTATATTACAGGTTTTGACTATACAGTCATTAACAACCGTGGGCTAATGCGGCATTATTCCCCGATTTCAAGACCGGATGAGGATATTGCAAAGTATGGTGCAAGAGTAATTGCAAGCACATTTGCAGAAGATGGCACTTTATTGGCTATTGTAGAAGAAGAATGGGTAACAGAATATGAAGGCATGTTTACTGTTTTGAATAGGCTTCATCAAGTAGAGGCTATTGAACGCGGCGGAATGTGGATTATTGTGAATAACATTGTTTTGTAAGGCTTTGTAAGATATGCGTATAAAATTGATTGGTTGTGATGTGTTTGCGAGGCTAGCCTATTCAGAAGCGGCGGCCTCGCAACATATTGTTGATGTTGAGCTTTTCCCGTTGCTGGCTCATAACGACCCGCAACGGCTAAAAGGACGGGTGCAAGCAACACTTGACCGCGCCGCAAGCCAAGGGCATTATGATAAAGCTGTATTAGCTTATGGCCTATGTGGCAACGCGGCTGTGGGGCTTTCAGCTTCCCTTCCCACGATTATACCCCGTATGCACGATTGTTGTGCTATGTTTATGGGTTCTAAAGAACGGTATTTGCAGGTTTTTGGCCATCGCTTGAGTGCTAGATGGTCTTCCTGTGGTTATTACGAACGTTGCGCCGCACCTTATGATGTACAGGACTATCAGACATCACCTGCTTTTTTAGAACTGGCGGCGCGGTATGGCATGAAAAATGCCGAATATGTATGGCAGACACTGCACCCACATCCAAAAGAGGCAGTGTATATTAAGATTGACGGCTTTGAGCGCGGGGATTCCTGCGAACGATATATTGCACAAATGGCTGAAATAGGCTGTGCCGTAGAAACAGTTTCCGGTGACAACGGCTGGTTCAAACGGCTGGTTAATGGCCCATGGTGTGAAAAAGAGTTTTTGGAGTTGCTACCGGGCGATTCGATTGTACCGGTATATGATATGGAAGAGGTGTTCCGCAAAGATGAATCTTCTTTTTTGTAAGTTTTGCAAGAATGGCAAAGTAGCTAGCAAAATGACTAAATTAAAGCGATATGTAGCAGTGTTGCTTGCAGCGGTGCTGATGTTGGTGTCATCCAACCTTGAGGCATTTGCATGGACAACTGATTACTACATATTCGTAGACCCCGTTGCCAATACTTATAATGGAACCGCAATGGCTCCGGTAATGATTCAAAATCTACAGCGATTTGGAGACTTGCCTGAAGACCTTGCTAGCCGCGATGCGGTAGTACGTAGCGGCGTTTTTAACCTGATTAAAGGTGATACGAGTTTCCGACCAAACGATGCTATGACACGGCAGGAAGCACTTGCCTTTGCAGTACGTGCGGCTGGACGAGAAGCCGATGCAGTTGGAGCCGCGGCAAGAATGGCTGATACTTGGGATAGCTGGATAGCCTCTCAGTTTATTGGTGTCGATACGTATGATATCTTGTATTTAGGATATATGGAAACGGCGTTTTCTATGGGGATTATTTCATTAGAGGATTACGTATTCCTTCTTGTCCCGCGCGAAATATTAGATGATATTGCAGAAGAAGCAGTTGAAGATTTGGAAGAAGAATTAGCAGCCATGGGGATAAATTTGGGCGAATTTGCCGACCCCCAGGATTTGATTAATTTCTTCAGGGGATTGCGATTGCATCGTAATGACCCTGTTACCCGTGAAGTTTTTGCACATTGGTTGGTTGAAGGTATTACTGACACCAGTAGCGGGGCATTTGGTACAGCAGGTACTTTGCAAGCAGTGCATAACTTTAGCGATTGGTCTTCCATTTACCCTGCATTTTTGCTAAATATTGAACGGCTTGCACGTAATAATATTATGACCGGAAGTTCTTTCCGACCACGCGCGCCTCTTACTCGTATGGAAGCGGCAATGGTAGGACGTGACTTAGACCGGATTTTACTAACCATGACCGGAACACAACGCCGAACCGGTACCGTAGGCGGTATTGTTGATGCACAAGCACATGCACCGGGGCAAGCCAGTTTGCGTCGCGAAATTCGCATACGCAATCAAGATGGTATGATTGATGTACTTAACTTTGACGTGAATGTTACTCACTCCCCACAGGATGGCATTTTGGATGCTGTTGTATTACGTAATGGTCAAGTGGGTGGCCTTGGTTCCTTGGAAGTAGGCGATTCCATTGAGTATATTGTCCACCCTGCTTCTGGCACGGTACTTTATGTACTGGTAACAGGCGGACTTAATGCTTTTGAGGCCATGGGGCGTCTAATGTTAATTAATCCCGCGGACAACACAGCCACTTTTTTTGACAATGAAAACCGTTCTTTTACCTACAATTTGGCACAGGGACTTATTATTCATGATGGTGGCAATGTTTATATCCGCTTAGGTTCTGATAGGCACCGAATTGATGCCTTGCCGTATGGTAGTTTATTTAATGTCACTTTGGTAAACAATATTGTGACTCAATTGGAATTCTTGGGTGGGATGATTATCCGTCCAGAAGTTTGGGGCGTGGTTATTGCTAACAACCCAATGCTAGGTTATTTGGTAATCCTTGATTCCGATGGACATGAAAGAACATTTAACTACAATGCCGCAGATTTGCGCGTACAAAAAACAGAGTATTTTGATATGCGTGATTCTATAGGTGGTATTCATTCAATGTTCCCCGATGCGCGTTTTGATCCGCGTGAAACAAGTATGGATGCCATAGTACCGGGTAATATTGTATCTTTCCGCACTGACCCTAGTAATCCTAATAGGATTATCAGCATTAACGCTTCTACCAACTATACAACTCGTTATGGACGTATTATGGAATTCCGCCGTGATGGTGATGTGCATAATTTCTTAATGCAATTTGAAAATGGACGTACTGCATGGTTTGTAATGCCAGAAGGCGTTATGATAAGGCAGGGCGGACGTCCTATCATTTCATCTCAAGTGCAAGTTGGTGATTGGGCGCGAATACTTATTAATCAAGCTGTTGTTGGCCCAGGCCATGTACTTGAAGCCGTGCGTTCTATGGATATTGATGTAGGTGGCCACCATATTAGCAACGTTTTAAGAGGAAATTTCACTGGCCTTGATGTTATCCAAAATCAGTTGCGTCTACAAAATGCACAAACACTTGGGCCACATGGATGGGGTAATTATCAGCAAATATCCAATATTAACATTACCTCACCACAATTGGAATTTTTCCATGAAGGCCGACCAGTTACTTTGGCATGGGTAAACAACTACTTACGTTTTGCCAATGCAGAAGTATATATCGCTATGGAAAACCACCATGGCGGCGAGCGCGCAAGAATGATTTCATTCCATACTGGACGCGACGAATTGTTAAACCCAGAAACAGTACTAGGCGTTGATGGCCACGGCGGATTCCATATTATCGGAACCGACGGCGTGATTAATACAGGGCCAGGCACAATTGTACGCCGCAACGGACGACTGGTTGACGGACGCAATATTATGCCTTGGGATTATGCCCTTGTATCATTAAACGGTCGGAACAACGCGGCTGTAGTGGATATCGGTCAAGCACCAGCAACCGCAGGTGTAATGATTGCCCGTGGGCGTGTTCAAAGCGTTGATATGGGAAGAAGCTTCCGTGTACAGTCTATATCACTATTTGATGGTCTAAACTGGCATTTCACCCCGATTCAACGTGAATTCACAATTGACCATGGAACATTTTTCTTTGATGAATCTGGGCTAACCAGTATGTATGATTTTATTGACTATACCGAAGATTCAGTGTTTGACCAAGTTTTCAATATTGTAATAGATGGAAGCCGTGCCGCAAGAGTTTTGGACGCACCATATGCTACCCGTGCCGTTCGCGGAACAATCTTTGCTATTGATGGTGACCAAGTTTCTTTGCGCAATGTGCATATCCATGACCCTGACTCAGGACGCTGGAATATTTTAAGCAATATTGATGCAACAGGCACCGTTACACTTGGATACAACTCAATTATAGTTGACCGCAATGAGGTTATAGGGCTTAGTGGCCTACGTATAGGCGACCAAATTCGTGTTATGACTACCAATGCAGAAATGCCAGACCGCCCAGCAACCGGTATTGAACTCAATGGCTATATTGCATTGGTAGAAAGGTAAGAAATGGGGGGCAATATGATTAGAAAACTTATTGTAATGTCTCTGCTTTCGCTAGTACTACTGTGGGTATCTCCCACAGTAGTTGAGGCGCGAGTGGGGGATATGAGCTTTTTTGGTGGGATAAGTGAAGGCCGCAGACTTCCACGTACCACAGAGCAAATGCTAGCGGCACAAAACAATCGTAGGAATGCAAATCAGCGCGTTTCTCTGCGATATTCAGAAATGGTGTTTCTTGATGGAATACCACAGCAGTTTGAAGGCTTGTTAAGTATCCAAACAAGCGGAAACGCACGCAATCACCCTGATGTTTCAGAAGAAAACCTAGGGACGTTTAATATTATCCATAGTGTAACACCAAGCGGTAATGGCAATGGTGACGTAAGTATTACTCGTTCGGTGACATTCCGTGTAAATTGGCGGCGTGAAGGCAATCAATTGGTTTTGGATAAAGAAGCCTTACCAGCAAACTGGAGTGAAACAATTGTTATAAACGGCACCACTTTTGTGTTAAACCCTGGCATGTCTCACTACAATGTTAGCATTCTACAACATGAGACACCAGGCATAAATTTCTATCGTGGTGATGTTTCTGGAAGGTTAGTATTTACAGCAGAAGATGAAACTGTTACAAAATATCTTTCTGGTTCCTTCTATGGGTATGCAAACGCATGGTCATCCACAGAAACGCATCGCTTAGAATCAACAATTATACGAGATGACTGGGCAATGCAGTTGCAAATTCGCCCTAGTATTACAACTAACAAAGTGCTTCAGTTTATGAGCAATGAAGTTACACCTATAGGCTTTGACGGCAACTACCGTGAAGTGTTCCAAAATAATGTAGGTTTGCGCTATGATATTTTTGTAATGCCACATCATTTGTGGGAACAACCAACAAATGGAACAGTAAGTATTTCTGTACCTAATACTTTTGAGCAACTTCCATCTCCAGATTTAACATGGTTGCGCGGGAATGCGGCGGAAGATGATATTCGGCGTTTGTTTAGCACACAAGTGCTTACAGGTGACCCGCGTTTCTTCCAGCCAGACCAGTCTATTAGCCGTGGGCAGTTTGTGGCGGCTGTTGTGCGTGCAATTCGCCTTGCTCCTGAAGAACCAGCACCAATACCGCGTGGACGTAATGCGGCACCTGTTACATCCGTATTCTCAGATGTGAACCGCGATAGACCAGAGTATGGTTATATTATGGCGGCATATTCTTCAGGATTAGCACGAGGACGAGCAAGCGGTAGATTCTATTTTGACTACCCAATAGACCGTCAAGAAGCTTTTATGCTAATAATACGTGCCCTTGGTTTACAACAAATGGGCATCAACCCGACCCCTATGACTGCGTTTACAGATGATGCTATGATAGCACCATGGTCACGCCGTTACGTATCAATAGCGCAACAAATAGGCTTAGCACATTCTGATGCCAACGGCATGTTCCACCCCGAACGTCTAATAAGCAATGCTGAGGCCGCAAGTTTATTGAACGAGTTAATTAACTACATGCGAGTTGGTTTGATAAGCGATTATTCCGACCAAATAGTGAATATAGTGCGTTAATAGTAGTAAAACCTTGGGGGCATTGCCCCCAAGCCCCCACAAGGGATTTCATCCCTTGACCCTACAATGTGAGAGGTTAGGTTATCTTAATGAAATGTGTAGTACTATTGACATGGGATGACGGCATATGGTTTTCGACAGCAAAAACAGATACTGGTGAATCGGTTGGTGTAACATTAGAGTCGGGTTCGTTTGATGCCTTAGTTGAACGAGTGAAACCGGCCATACTTGAGCAATTAGAATCTAATTTTAATTACGTTGGAGAAGTAGAGTTGTCTTTTATAGCCGAACGCAAAGAAAATTTGAAAGCCATATCGTGGCAACCGCGTGAGGCGTAGTGGGTGATTATACAAAGCAAGTAAAAAAAATCCTTTCTGATAATGGATGTTACTTTATTAGATATGGTAAGGGTGACCATGAAATATGGCATAATCCTAACTCGAACAAGAATTTCTCTATTGACGGAAAAATTAGAAAACGAACAAGTGCAAACGAGCAATTGAAGTATGCTGGTATCAAGCAGAAGGTATAACTTGTGCCAAAACTTTAGAGCATGGTTTTGAGATGTTATACTCGTGAACTGAAACATTTTCCGCCCATGTGCAGTCTTTTTGCGCGATTGCTTCGTCAGCACCGCCTAGCGTGCCTATAGCACGCGTCGTTGGTGCTTCCTTGCACTCACGCAAAAA
>Ga0123355_10004395_pt1 | contig 20495 bp, 12 predicted proteins | sample TergutEmb28metaG_3_FD_89872 | JGI IMG/M metagenome (GOLD analysis project Ga0123355, IMG submission 89872) | Embiratermes neotenicus P1 segment gut microbial communities from Petit-Saut dam, French Guiana - Emb289 P1 | ecosystem: Host-associated > Arthropoda: Insects > Digestive system > Gut ...
AAATACCACTAAGTCGTCAGCTCTTGAGGATGGGCACAAGGTAGCCCGAAACATGTTGAGCAACTTATAAAAGAGAAATAAATATAATACTAAGTGACATCTAGTTGGTTTCTTATTCCACATTGACAAATGATTGTTTGTTGTTGATTTTCAAATTGTTGGTTTAAAGGCTGTATAATCAGTGTGTGTTGCAGAATATGGAAAACATTAAACCAGGATACAGGGCCTCCCCTAGTTAAATCTGTGTTGGACCTAGTCTTCTGCAGATTTGGTTAAGCAGTTATCCTACATTAAGTGGTCTACTTGCTCAATAGGATTTTTTATTTATTTTGCTCAATTACTTGCCTGAGATTCCAAAGGTATGCAACATCAGTGTGACTGGTTTATGACAAATCAGAGCATCATATTGCCATACCATTCCAGTCACATGTGTCAGCATGGTTGTGGATGTTTATTACAACACAGTCTTACACAGCATGTATGCAGGTTTCTGTGGTAAGTAGTTTCGTCACACAAAGACGAAACTAAACAACTTGTATGTGTCTTGTGTGAGACTGTGTTTTAATGAACATACATATTAAACACAACAGGGATAAATCACCTGAAGATGGTAGCATGGTTTGAGATTGTGTCACTCTCCTTTAGACTTTATTTCAAATTTTAAGAATCAAACCTTGCAAAGTTCACAGCAGCAGGCAGTGGTGAGCAGCAGATCTGCTTCACAGCATAATACACATGCATGCAAGGGAAAATACCTCATCCATCACACAGTTTAGAATGGATGTCTCACAGTTGCAGGTGTGAATACAGCTCCTGTGTTGTGAAATCTATTGGATCCTGAACTGAACTCCAGCCTTCCTTTTTCAGACTCCATTGCACCATTCTTGTACTGAGACGCATGGTCTTTCATTATTTGAGCAGGTACTATAATAGACTGGATGTATTGTGGTTTATAATTCCTCGTACTGTCACAGTGAGAATTTCTTAGTATTTGGCCGGGCCGTGTTGCAGGAGAAGAGAATTTACTTGTGCGATTGTAGATTCTAACAGCACTGTTGCTGAAGGGTTAAGTGGTTCAAGAAGAAAAGTTTTTCTTCTTTGACTGCTTGACCCTGTTTCGAAGGTACTACATTACTTCAAAATGCCGTGAACTATGTGCCCAGTGACGCGTTATCACATCCCAGAAGACCTTCAAGAATTTGTTTGTTTCAGAAAGTAACCACTTCTATAGAGGAACAGTACAGTTGCAAGTCAGAAGTAAAGTGTCTTCAGAGTGGTTTATTGATTTGTGACCTTAATTTGTGTTCCTTTCAGCTATTTTACCAAATGAAGCTACTGCTGACTGCACAAGTTACCTGTTTTGATGTGACATATTCATTATACTTTCCTCAGAATTGTGCCGTCACAAGAACATTTCAGACCCACATTTTGAGTATGAATATCAGAAGCGTAACATTATGAAAGCAGCTTATTGTTAACTGGTGTTATGGATTTACACACAGCAAACCTGGTTCCGTTGCTACACCCACTCTTTTTTATTTCTTGCAATATTTGAATTCTAGTTTGCTATAGCATGACTCATTCTTAGTGGTGTATGTTTGTGTTTTCACAGATACACCTAGTTTACATGCTGAGAAGGGTTATGCCACATGTAACACACAAAAGGGTGAGACAAAATAGAATCTTAACCAGTCATTGCAATCTTAGATAATGTTTGCAGTACAAATGGCTGAAACAGAGTAGTTAGCTATGCAAGTTTCTTTTAACTGTTTGCATATTTAAAGTTTTTTGGTTTGGTTTAGAAACTAAAGTTTTGCCATGTTCTGTGTGTGAATGCCCCCCCCCCAGTCCCATAGAACTTGCACATGGACAGTGCATTCGTATGTGAGAGATGGTGTTCCAATTCGACAGCTTTCACTAGTCACTTCCTGTTGTCTCACTTAACTTGTATAACACTTTGACGTGCAATGCACAGCATGTTCGTTAGATGTGACGTGTGTGCAACCTGAAACAGTACTTACCCAGCATCTTCTTTACTAGTAGGGAGTAAAAATCTCATTTTAACAGCAGTACATTGAACTACAACATGTGGACCCCAACTCACAGCAGACTGGAAAAATAGCTGTATTGTGTGCCATCACCCACTGTGATCCAAGAAAAGAGTGATGTGATTTGTCGAATAAAATAATGTCTCTATAGTAAGTCTATGATATTCTGGGACATGACAGTATATAGCCATTTCTTGTATCCTGATGATGGAGGCAGTAATTTTTTCAGATGTAGATACCAGACTACATGATAACCTAAATCAGAGGATTGTAACATTTAGTATCTGTTCGTGGTGCCTATTTTAATATCTTGAAGACCAAGCCACATTAAAATTGTAATCCAAACTGCACTGATCACTATAATTTAATTTTGGTAGGCATCTGTTTTTTTAATCAGAACATACACAACACTTTAAGCACTATGCATTCATCGGTCTACTACGACACATTTCGGCTGCTTGTGTCGACCATTGTCAGGTAGAATCACATTAACAGAGTTGGAAAAGCATACTGAGTCCGAGACCTGTTTCAACAGTTACAATGTTGAATGTACATAAAATATTATACCCTACAAAGGAATGACACATAGATTGATAGTTAAAGTTGGTTAATTTGAGTTGAATATGATGTTTGTTGGACCGTGCATCGTTGTGATAACAGAAGAATAAAAACCAACTAGATGCCCATTTATTGTTTTATTGTACTTCTTAGAGGCTTAACATGTTTTGGGCACGACTATAATGTTGATTGCCACATTGGTCGTTTTGTTCTTTGTTTGCTGTATGTTGGAGCTTAGGTGCAGTTAGGCTGGAGTAGTGTCCGGCCTCAGGCCGGACACTACTCCAGCCTAACTGCACCTAACCTCCAACATACAGCAAACAAAGAACAAAACGACCAATGTGGCAATCAACATTATAGTCGTGAGCTCCTGATGATGGGCATAGTAGTGCCCAAAACATGTTAAGCCTCTAAGAAGTACAATAAAACAATAAATGGGCATCTAGTTGGTTTTTATTCTTGAGTTGAATAAGTAATGCACAGTTAACAACTTATGTAATCTTCAAATAAGTTATTATCAATTATATCTTTTCGGCGACTAGACTCCACATAAAATGCATGGAAAAATACTGTAAGCTGTTTGTACAGACCTCCTGATGATGAACAATTATTTGTTCGAAACATGTCGAGGATAATTTAATTGAAATAAATTATGAAGAAAGAGTGAGCGTCTTGTTGGTCTTTCTTACACGCGTGTATCACAATGCGTGATTCAGAGAATGTAAAGTTATTTTACAATCTAAACCCTCTACCTTTTGTAGGGAATTTTTTCATATCACTACTTAAGAACACACAAATTTACAGATACCTATACATGATAGTAACAAGTCATAGAGTTCAACTATCTTCATTGAAACACAGGGTGTTCCATGAGCGAGAAAGCTATCTACGTACGTTTAACGTAACCCAGTAAGAAAGTTTACATCTTGTATTATTATGGAAAATGCAACATAATGTTACACTAGTCACCCTAAACCAAGAAGGATGGAGGAAACTCTTGAAGGAGGCCAAGGACCACCCCGGGTTGTAGTGCCGTTGGGAATGCGATGGAACATAACGTTAGCAAAGATCGTGTCTAACAGTACATGTTATGTGGACAACTACACATTCTGCGAAGAAACCAAAGGAATCTCTTTTATCTGAAACTCAGTAATTGTATTTTAACCAATTTTAACTTTTACTGTGTATGTCTTAATGTTTTTCCTTTGTAGGGAGTAATAGTTGTGTATTGTTAATGTTCTAACTATGAAGGAGAGGCCGACATAGATGGCCAAAACGTGACGTGGAAGAAAGATGGATGCGTGCTGTGTAAAGTGTTGTGTTCATTCTGATAATAAAAACAGATGTCAACTAACAAGCACAACGGGATGATGATACCACAGTTTACTTTTGATATGTTGACACATCAGTACTACACTATGCTACTGGATCACATCTGTTTTATAATATACTCTTTCCTTTTGAGTAATATACTGAGGTATGTACTTGAACTTGTGCAAATAATTTTGGAATGGGCTGTGGGTTGGATATTGAAAATTGAATGAGGTGGAGTAGCACACTCAGTGAAGTGATGGGCTGAGGGCTGGACAGCTGGAATTGAATGAGTTGGAGCAGCTGTGTCAATGAAGTGATTGGCTAGAATTTGGTTCTTAGCAGAGGCAAGATTTTTTTTATCTCTACCTTATTCCGTATTCAAACACCAGTGACTCTTTGCTGGAAAGTAAGACATGAACATAACCACTTACCTGCATATGATGCTGAGAAAAAAAGTATGTTGAATCTGCATACATTCCCACATGCATGGTGCTGCAGCCTTTGTGTTACTTATGGTCTAAGCAAGTTACGCGTCATGATATTTTCTCTGTTCCATACTTGATGTGTAATGTACTGTGTCATTTTCTGCAGCCCTTTATTTCTGAATATTGGAATGCCTGCCCCTTTTCATAATAAGATACATTTGTGGAAATAAAGTGCAGTGACAATGGTAATTTATAATTCTGTGCAGAATAAATATTTCACAAAGTGTGTAGTTTGTGGCATAGTGCACACACTTCAGCAATGTGTGCTTTCCTTTCCAAATGTTGTAGGGCTTGTGGTACTTGGGTGTGTCATCTCACATATGCTCACAAGAAGAGTTCAGCCTACCCTGTGCAGATTTGCGTGGAACTTGCAAATGTTTGACAGTAGTATACACATGTTTCTTGAATTGTAACTAAATTAGGCAATAAATACAGAAATTGAGGATGGAAATTCATTCATGCTGTGAAGTAAAATGTGGCTTTCATTGTGCCAATTTTTTATGAAAGCTCCATTCACTCAGTACATTTTTGTGGACGTGTGCTAGACCAGACTTCATCCAGATGGAATGAAAATTTAGAAAATGCAGGAAAAATTTAATTTATGCCCTTAAGTAAAGTATGGCTTATACAGCATAAATGTTCATGAAAGTACTTTTTCAATGATTCTATGGAGATGTTTTGTAACATTGTATTCACCCAGACTGGTCAGAAAATATGGAAGGGACAGAGAAATTCATTTATCCCCTGAAGTTCAGTATGACTGTCACTGACCTGATTTTCACTATACTCATGCTTTCCCAACAACTTTTCATGAATAACTACTATACCATTCATTCATTAGTATTCAGCCTTGAAGGCCGGGCTTGGCAGGAACCAGAGCCCAGTCATGTGACCAGCATGGCTCCGGCACACTGCATCCTGGGCAAGTTCTTGGGGGTAGTTTGCCATTGCTTTCCCCCGCCATTAGACGTTCCCACTTTAGCTGCCAGGTGCCTCGGTCCACAAAGATGCAAGAGATCCTAGCAGTGAAAGGTGGAACTGTGGGCGAGAAAGAAGTCCGGTAGTAATTTTGCCTGAATTCCGACTTCCACGTAAATTTAGGGATCTTTTACATGCCGCAAATCTACGACATGGGACCGATGGCTTTACCTCCCCTCCGAAGGAAGACGTGCTGAGGAATTTTTCGCCCTAAAAATCCAACGGCTTTGGCCGGGTTTGAACCTGCAAACTTGGGTACTAAAGGCCAGCATGCTACCCCAAGACCACCATATTGCAAGAAAATCTAGCAGACAATATAGTTGCTGGTATGAGGTCAAATGCAGATGAATGAATGGATACATTCTTGTAACGCATTCTTTCAGCTTCTCAAAGAATGCCTGTAAAGGTAGCATATTTCTAAATTGGCGTACAGGCAAGGATATTGAAGTAAAGGGACAGTTTGTGCATGTGTATTCATTCTGCTACATGTATCATGAATTTCTGTAGTAAAACCAACCAGATGCACCATTGTCTCAAATTTATTTTATTTTGGAATAACTTTACATGTTTCGGACGGTCTTTCTGTCTGAAACATGTAGAGTGTCATTCCAAAATAAAATAGATTTAATACATTAGTGCATCTGGTTTGTTTTACTGTAGAAATATATTGTGATGCACAGCCCTATGAATGTCAAAAATGTGTTATGAAATACAAACACATAATTTTGTTTTCAAAATTTGTATACAAATTGAAAAAGCATGAAGCTAATTCCAGCAAAAAACTATTCCTATCTCTTTTGGTTTGAAAATAGGTGTAACATGCATTCTGATAAAGATATTATCTGTATATTTGAGTACATTTTATGTTCCACCCTCGAGCAGTGAATGGTGGTTTTGTTGTCACATTTATTGTTGCAAACTTTTATTGTTATATTTTAAGATTTGTAGTTACTTTATTGCATTTTGGTTCAAAATCGTATGTATTATTTTAAAAACCTGCATTTTTTAGGTATTTTGTGAATAGTGACAGACATCTTTTAGCATTAGTGTTATGTAGCTTGGAGTGTATTAGTTCAAGCAGTAGAGCATCTAGCTTGTAATTCCGGAGGTGTTTGGTTTGAATTTTCCTTGGTCGCTCCAGATAAATTCTGCCATAGTGTGTAAGATGGGTCTGTAGCTTCTCCCTTCCACGTACTTTCCAGTTCAATATTCACTAATAAAACTTTGTTTGGAGCTTGTATGGCTTGAGCTGCCAACAGTGTAATTAAATAAACCACCAGCAAATTACAGAGAACAAAATTTGAACAGCTTGGGGCAAGGGGATATGAATTGTCTCCATTATTAGGGTTCATCATATTAGTTTTCTATTTGCACTGTGATTGAAATCTCAGAATCATTTTTGTACAGTTTCAGGTAGTACTGCTGTTGACATGTTCAGACAGTATGTTGGTATCACTGTAGACCATGTATTGACTTTGGGGTACAGATACAATAATTATCTGACTGAATGAGCTTTCTGAGATTTTAGGCTCTCTGAGCACTGTTGCTGGAGGTAGTGTCTGCTGCAGTGTGACGCTCTGTTTTCAAGTGAGTGTTTCATGACAATGTGAAAGGAACGTGATGCCCTAATCTTTGATGGTCACGCAGTCCAAGAAATTGATTTTTCTTTAACTGCTTGACTGTGAAGAAGGAAGAGCCATCTTCCTTTAGAACGTGGGGAACCACCCACTTAACGACACGGTGTCACACTGCAGAAGATTTGTATCCTTAGTGATCTTTGTAATAACTTAACAAGTAGTCGACTGTTAAAAGTGTTTTTGGGTACTCATTGGATGGCCGTCCTTATTGTATCGTATGTGGTGTATTAACATGGTATTTCAGCAGTAATACACGGTATACTACAGTGAAATCTTACTGTAGTGTACCTGTATGTAGCAAGCATTGCGTGTGATCTCAACTAAAGCCTATTATAAGCAGTGTGTTATTTTTACATATTGTGTAAATTTAAATTTATTGCATGTCCTGTATTTATTGAAAGAACCTCTCGCCCTCTGAGATCTGGTATTTTGTTTTCATGTGATTGTGGTTGAAATGATTGATATTTGTTTTAATTATGCCTGAAATCATTAATGCATATCATTGTGATTATATTCCATGTAAGTGAATGTGATCCTGTTAATTATTGTACGCTATTGTATTTTTTGTATACAAACACTTTCTCGAGCTACTTACGTGCAGATCGCGAGGTTCGACATTTTCACTTTGGTGTTGCTGAGGATTTGAGTTTTCTGGGATGTGACACTGTGTCATTGGGTCCCTGTTTGACCATTGAGGGTAAAGGCACTATGATCCTTCAAAATGTCAGGAACCACTGACCTAGCAACATGGCATCACTTTCTAGAAGGCTCAAATCCTATGTAAAGGTTGTTTTAACATAATTATTCACAGCAGCTAAAAGAACATAAACAATATCTTGACATAATTTTGCATAACTTATATTTAGTAGCAACTTTGATTTAGTATAAGAAAGTCTTTCCCCCTGGAGTTCATTACCATTAAATAGGCATTTGACTCTCCTTCCTTGTATAATGCACTTGTGTGATGACCAGGCTGTGAATCTGCACATGTATACTGTCATATATTTCAGAAGTCTGAAAAAACAACTTATTTTCTTATTTGCAGGTTCCAAGTTCTCATTTGACCCAAGTATAGATGATGCGAGTTCACTACTGGACTGCCATCACAGCAGTTCCAGGAGATCTTTAGCAGATACCAGTGTAACTTCCACTGCTGACCTGTCATTATTCTCTGCAGCAACTCACTCACAAGCTCTTGACAATAGCTTAGACACTCACAGTAATGCGTCAGATGGAAGTGGAGGTGGAGCCAGTTCTGGTGGGTCTGGTGTGGGCCATCCTGGCAGCATACAACGAGGTCTTTCAGCTCACTCCACGCCACGTGGCACTCCTCATGCTCCAAGTCCAGATATAGTAAGGATATATGTACCATATACATCGTCACCGCCCACGCTGACCCCTTCTCCGCAGAATGGCGATATTCCACGATCTCTGCCCCATCCTCTTCCTGATCACAACAAGATTCGGATCCGCGTGGACACTCAGGAGGAGCAGACGCCAGTGGTCGAACATGGACATCTTATCAGACCTTTCCACATCGACAGTCCAGAAATAGATTTGAAGTAGCAATCGTAAATGTGCAATTGTGCTCTGTTGTGTCAGTGTAAGGGAATGCTTGCAGTGAAACCAGCCTGTTTCCTTGTGTGATTTAATGTGGACATTTTACAGTCATCTTTAGTCAGGTGCTTTCTGACCTCATGTTTTTAGAGGCCTACTTAAAGGGTTATGAGATTTTGCCAAATTTCTTGTATTGCAACCTAAAAATGTCTGTGACATTTCATAGTTTCTGTGAATTGAATTCATTTCTTACTGTGCATTAATTAATGTTATTCACAGTGTTAAGGCATATTTGTGTGTGTGTGTGTGTGTGTGTGTGTGCGCGCGCGCGTGCATGAGTGCATGCCCGCTCTCTCATTCTCCTCTCTCTTTTTCTCTAGTGTATGTTGGAAAGCAGGAGAGGTTTACTTGGTAGACTTCATAGTGATGTTCAGTATTCTGTTCTAAAAATCATCTATTCCATATCCATGGTGCCCTCATTCATATATTATTGGTGTGTTTCATATTTTCGAGTTGTTTGAGGTCACCCAAAGTATAAGTTGTTCTTTATTTTTTTAGAATGTTAGTAACAAAAATGCAAGACATTTGTATGCTTTCTTCTGGGTAATACCCCGGTGCCTGAGTTTTATACGCCAACATTTCGGAACACTGTGTCTATTCCGTCTTTATAGGCAGGTAGGTGTGAAGAATGACAAGGTTTGAGAAATGTTGGAGTATTTATACAGGAAAAGGTTTGGCTTGAGCCAAGCATTTCCCCGTATAAACACTCCAGCATTTCTCAAATCTTGTCATTCTTCACACCTACCTGCCTACAAAGACAGAACAGAAAGAGTGTTTCGAAACGTCGGCATATAGAACTCAGATGCCGGGGAATTACCCAGAAGAAAGCATACAACATTTGGAACATGGCAAGAGTTTGAAATCAAGAATATGCATGACATTATTTGCAAATGGGCAAATATTTTCACTTACAAAGAAATGCTATGTGACTTTGTCCCAAATCATTCTATTATGTCACTTCTCCCCAGAGATGTTTTGCAGTGTCATTAAATGTGTACATTATTTTAGCAGTTCTTGTCTGGCAGCTCTTTGGAAGCTACATATTTGATTTGTTTTGTATGTCAGTAATATGAACCTGTAATTTTCTAGACTGATCTGCTCCATTCTCTGTATAATTTCAGCAAGTCCGAAAAAGCAATGAAAATTGAAACCTCATTTAGCCATTTTTAGCACTGTTTAACGTCTGGGACAAATACTGCATTTATACTGATTTGGTTATAAATTTGGCATGAAAACTTACCTACATTAGAGTTGAGATTTGAGGTAAAATATTGTGTTGGTTGGTTACTTGCAAATTTGTGGTGGATGTATCCATTGTATGGGGTATGTCTGATGTATAGAGTTGGTTCTTTTGTCAATTTAGGTGATGGTTTGTCACTCTACTGACATATTTTATTTTTCTATTTTAAGAGATTAGTGCCAACAGTTGGGGTTCTATTTCACCACCCTATTGATATTAGTCTTTTGTGCTAACCAGTGATTATCATACAGGTCTGTCACTTCATGTGGGAGTAAAACAAATTCATGAAACATTATGTATATCAAATATACTTCATACATTGGTCAGCATATTTGGGATGTAGCTTTGTTCACTCATGGGATTTCTTCAAAATATTGCCATGCTTTGATTTTTAGTTGACTTTCCTCTCTTAACCTTTAAATGACCTACGTTTTTGAGTACAAATGCACACAAAGAAACACCCCTAACTATTCATTTTACATATTTAGTCAACAAGGAAATTGACTGCATTTTTAAGATCTGCTGCATAATCTATGTTTTATTCTCCACACAATACTGTTTATTTCATAATTGAACCTTTTTCTGTTCAAATAATAAATTTTTCTTAAACTGTGCTCTAAAATTGAAATACAAGGTGGTTCAAATATGACCGGGACTACTTGTTTGTAAATCTGGCGACATCAGTCCCGGTCATATTTGAACCACCTTGTACCAACTTGGTCGTTTGGAGGTTAAAGGAAGAACATACGCTTATATAACCACACTTTTTTGTCTCCAAATTCAGTTTTTTCCCAACTGTATGATTGTTACTTGATTTGAGATTACCATAAGTTCAGGAACTTGAATTGTGAGAGAGTTTTCTGCATTGGTTTTGTTGATGACTCAGGTCTTGTGGTTTGCTGCACTGTATCACTGGGTGAGCATTTACTGGCATTCTTACCGAACGTACTGCCTTCATCTTTAGCGGCTGAACGGTTTGAGAAGAAAGCCAAACACTGGATTATATTTGGAGGTATCGAGGTCTGATGATGTTGTCAAACGCTAGGTAAGAATGGTGAGCTGGTATGGGGAGGTGTGTCCAGGGCCTGTTGTGTGCAGGAGCCTTGAATAGGGCTGTAATTAGATGTGCAGTCAGTGAACTGGATACTGACCATAACCAACTTGGGAGCATAGCATTATAAATTTGAAGTACCTGGACCCCTCAGTTATTGAAGATGAAAGAACTGTGTTCCCACAAAACATCAGAAAACACTTGCCCAGTGACATGGCGCCACACCCCAGAAGAACTGAATCCTTTCTGGTGGTTGATATAGCATACCTGCAAACCTGTGATGTGGAAGTAACACTACTGACAGTTTATATTCCTCAGATTATGTATGATAATGGGTCCTTTAAAAATGTGCAACATGTGGTAGGGCTGTAGTTGTAGTTTTAATATGTTATCTTTCAGTTCCACGGCGATAATGGATGAATTGTTGGATCTGCATGTGTGAGATTCGTTGTGAAGACAGATCATGAACACACGTGTGTGAAGTATCGTTTGTAGGTCAACAGTAATGAACTCAGCAGCATGCGATACTTTGATATTTATATATATAGCACAGATGGAAACTGTACTGAAATTCTTAACCAAAGTCACATGAAATAATCATGATATTAACAGATCCCTGTGCCTGTAAATCTATTCTGCAGGAGGGTGTGTTCAGAACTGCTTGTTTACAAATGAATTACAGGAGTTGTTGGCCTTTACCTCATATTGTGAGGTGTTACTGACTAAAGTGTGTGCACTGCCACTGAACAGAATTAGTATTCTTCACTTTGATGTAGTACCAGGTTTACACGCAAAGTTTCATGTTTCAGATAACTTCATGTGTATTAATGAGGTGAAGTAACCAATGTTTTGTCCTTCCCTGCTCTTTGGTACAGTCTGTTTTAAGACTGTTTAGAGTTAGGCATACTGCGTGGCAGTTGTCACTGACTGAGCCACTCAAGATGTGTAGAAATCATACAGCAATAAATCACTCAAATAACTTTGTTCATATTGTAAAATCTGTATATGAGTAGTCTTTGATTCTGGAATAATTATTTAATTATTATCCTAATGGCCAGATAACAAGTAACACAGATAAACGTAAATGTTAGGTTATAAGTTTTCAGGTTGAATGAGACTTGACATCACGGCATTTTTACAGAGGATTAAATTTTTCTGGAATGTGAAACAGCATCTGGGTGAGTGGATCATCAGGTTTCAAATGTTCATAGTTCCTTCAGTGTCAGGGTCAAGCTGTCCAATTCGTCTTGGACTGTTTGACCTTGAAGACAACATCTTCACGATCCTGTGAAACACTGTGAACTGTTTGCCCCACGACATAGCGTCACAACCCAGAAGAATGGAAACGTTTAAGGTTTTGACAGTGTTGGTTGTTCAGGATATGTTCGACTGGGGTTGTGACATTGTGTAGTCATGTATGTGAATGCCAGCAACTCAGAAGAACTTATGAGCTCCATTTTCAGGGTCAAAGTGAGTGGGATGAGGTTGTGTTGCATCTGTGCTCACATTCCTTACAACCTGCCAGTATATTCTGACCGTATCCTTGGTGTACTCATATTTATCCTGAACACATGTTCCTGCCAAATGGTGGTATCCACTTGCAATACTGCTAACTAGCTGCATGGAACGGAGTTCTTATCGAAAAGTTACTGGCTTCACAACTCGTCAGGAAATCCCAGCGGTGTGGAATATGAAGACTGATAACCAAGTTGGCAGCTGAATGCCTGTATCCCTATCTCAAGCCACCTGAATCCAGCCTACGCCCACTCGTTCTGTTTCTGTAAGATCCATTTTAATATTCTCCTCACATCTCTGCCCAATTTTGCTGCATGGTCTGTTTACTTTGGGTTTCCCCACCAAAACTCTGTATGCATTTCTATGTGCCACTTGCCTCCCAGTCCTATCCTGCTGGATATGATGATCCAAATGTTTGGTGTGGCATACAAATCTTGAAGCCCCTCATTTCTGCAATGCTACACAGTGTCACAGGCGAGAAAATGCAAATTTTGGAAATGAATGTATTCCAAAATTTGTATTATTGCTCAGGTACGGGGTTGTATTTCAATATATTGGCACTGAGCCACATAATGGAAGCTTGCTGGCTGTCGTGACTGACTGTAATTCTGTAGCTTCAACTTTTCCATTGGTAAATGTACCATAAAGTTTCAATAAGAGCCGTATGATTTGTTTGTAAGGTGGTCTTGTTTTCAGTCAGACCACCTTCTAGTTTTTAGAAAAGTTAAGTCATTAACACATTTTAATCGGACCTCATACCCCAGATATTTTAGCGCAACAAATTTGTGAATGTTATTGCTGCTCACAGATTTGGTTGTTATTGTTAACATGTGTGGAAAGCAGTGATTATTTATAAATGCATTGAAGAGCAACACTGAACATCAACAGTATTATGGCTTGTGTGCACCACAACTCTGTCTGGAAAATGTAAGTTAATGTTACATACTGTTTAGCAGATAAAAAAGGTGTTAATGAAGGTCAAACTGGAATTTTATTGCTTTAATTCACAAGATCAGTGTGTAAATAATGTAAAGGTAAAGATATCCTGTGGCACCCATTCTTAACCTCTACACTAGATGGAGGTGGGTGGTCAACTTCACGATCCAGCTACTTTACCTCTGGGGAAGGAATGCCGGTACCCATTGAATAGGAGGATGGGTGGGCCCCAGAGCCAGTCTGGCATTTTGGAAAAGAGGAAATTGTTGACCATGCCATTAATTGACCCATAGATCACCCAATCCATAGCCTAGTCACTGTAGCGACTGAACTAACCTGCCTTATGTAAATAATGTAAGGGAAGTCTAAACGTTTCTGATGGCAGTGTGTTAATGTAAATGTATATACTCTTTTGGTCTTCATCCATCATCGTGGGTTTTTCAAAGACACTGTCTCAGAAAATGGATCTCTTTTTGTCATGGGATATCAGAGTTGCTACTCAGTTTGACCCCTTATAAAGAGCTAGTCTCAGTCGCGGGATACCAAACGAAGTGACTTCCTTCAGTGCGCAGTAGGAACCTTCATAACTTGATGGCAGCAGATGCAGTTCTTTTAACACTGTTTGAAAAAGCCAAGTTGATGGGCAAAGTAGAAAATAGCTACGTTTACTGTAAATAATTACAAGTGGAAGCACGTGACATATCGTGACTGATAACACTTGGTCTTACCAGGTGTAGAGAAATGAGTCTTCCAATTTATGAAGCATGGGGAAGGAGGACACAGTACTGAGGTTTTAGCAGCTGAGGATTCCATGATATGGGATATGAAGATCCTTGAAGATGAAGGCAGTTACATCTCTTCAAAATGCTGGGGTCTGATTACCCCATGATTTAGGATCATGTCCTAGAAGAACAGAATCCCCAGCAGCAAGATGTTTCAAGTGTTAGGGACAGAATTGTAAATCAGTTTTTCATACAGTCTGTCTCATCTCTAACATCCAGTAATTTTATTTGTTATAAAGCTGTGAATTAGATCCAGATTAGGGTACTATTTTGGAAGTCGGTGATGACTTGTGAAACTTGGGGTTATGTAACAGGAACAGTTATCACATGCACACTGAAGACTGTGTCATGTTGAAGCTATGTAAGGTATGCCTCTGATGAAGCTGGTACATGCATGTAATGTTCACTACTTGCAAATTTGTCGTCAGTGGAAAGGCAAGCCTGCTTGGAGGTGACACTGCCATTAGGCACCTAGTACTGGGTGTTATGAAGGATTGTTGTGCTTTGAGACATGGGGAGCTACTCAGTTGACACATTCCAGAAGCCTTGCGTCTGCATCATCACCACTATGAGAACCTCAAATCTTGCATTATCACAATTCATTGTGTTGTGATGAGCAGACAGCTTTCTAGCTGAGTTCTCTAACTCCGTACACAGATGCAGTTGGCATGGCGTGTTCGCTGCTAGGCTCACCTCAGCATGGGCAGCAAGCATTACAACTCTCCAAAAACATTTTCTGTGTTGGGAGTACACTCACAGCTACAGTGACTGTAAACGCTGTTAAAACGGAGAGAAAACGCTTGGTGCTCCATTCACAGTGCTTCCACGTTTACCAGCTTGCAGCTTCACCCCAACATTAACAACTAACAAGTAACGTTCTCATTACTGTACCTAACATAACATTAAACATGTGTTCTGTAAAGGGATTGTAGGTCCTCTTGGCAGTGAATTTTAAGAAGACAGTCTTCTGAGTTGTAATGTATGGTAGATGGATAACAGTCATTCAGAGGAATCTGCTTCCTTCATAACCAAGGTAGAAATGTCTCCCTCAAAATTGAAGCAGCTGGCTCCTCAAGAAATTGGTGATGTGTGACATCACATTCCATCTCATATGTTATATACCGTGTGCAGTTTGTTGAAATCATACAGCATTTGATGAATTATGTCACTGATATACAGCTATAAACAGATAATTACAATAAATTCAATGGAGTTGGCTGCTTTGCTGTCTACATATGGGTTTGGCACACTACCATAATATTGATGTTTAGTGTTCCGTCTTGTGTGTTTGTGTCATTGTGCCATAATATGTTGAAAGTAAGTTGATCACATACCTGATCATCCAGGAGAGAATAATCTGTATGATACAAAATATTTTATTATCATTGATTGAGGGAAGATGCTGAGGCAGAGCAAGGTTAACAGCCTAGAGTAGTCAGAAAGTTTGTCATGTGATTCTACTGATGATATACAGAATATGTTTTAAAAAGTTATGTGTCCTTAATATGGCCATTCAAGGCCTTAAATAAAATAGGTGCTTTTTGGGGTCATTCTTAAACTGTTCATTGAATAGTAATTTCTCAGATACAGAGAATTATGTGTAGATAATGTAACTGATTAAGTTGGAACCAAATGTTGGTGTCCTTGTGCCTGATCATACAGTATCTTTGTGTGTGTGTATGTGTGTATGTTTACAGCACATTAATAATGCTGCTGTTCATATGATAACAAGAGTGTGCAAATTGTCAGCTACCGGGACATAGTATGTGTGGATGGACTAGCTTGTTTGCAGTTGATCATGTGTATGTGGGTGGGTATGTTTGTGTGCATCAGCACATTGTAAATATAGAATTTTTGAAAGAAGTAGTATGTGGAGTAATGAAATTTGGTATTTAAACCACTATGGCTGTAGAACTTCTTTGTGTTTATGCCATCTTTTTTATGGAAACTGTCACTATGTTCTTATTTACTTGTGATAACACTACAGTGTCCTAGATCTCTGTTAACAGTCATTAATATACATTGTTAGTGCTGAAGAATTGCATTTGGAGTGATTTATTTCTGACAAGGGTTTTGCTACTAAGTGGTGAGAGACAAATACTGTAACTATTTTCCTGTAAGAGATGTTACATATATTCTTGTTTGAAGCTAAATGCAATACTGTAAATGGAAAAGAGTCATAAATATATAGTATCTTTCAGCCAGTATTACATGTAAACAGGGCTACCAATTTCCAAATCCAATTCTAGGAATCTGATATGCTTCTGTTTCATTTATTTCTGTCTCTCTTAAACCTCTGCACCTACACATTTTTCAAGAATGACATCCTCCAGACGAAATGTCCTTTTGAAGATTTTTTCTTCTTATCTTGATTTTAGATGGAAAAGAAGTGCACCATGTGTTCAAGTTACAGTCTCTGAAAATAGATGGAAATTACAAATTCAGAGAAGAGGTACATGCCTGTATTCATATTGTTATGAAGACAGCAATTGAAGAAACTGGAAGTAAGTATATCCAAGGTAGGCCCAATGAAAAATGGGAGGTAGAAATTGCATTTGGTGTTTGTCCTGATAGGGTTGGCAGTAGTGAACAACCATAATTGGATCATCTTGGTGATGGCCCCAACTAATCACTAACATGAGAATGTAGTGCACATCCTTTGCAGAACATTGTGGATAGTGCAGTGTGAAACATTAGACATATAAACACACAACTGTTCTGCATGGTAAACAAAGGAAAGGATATATCTCATCCTCAAAGGCATGAGTGAAATTCTCTAGTGTATGAGTTCAGAACTTGTCAAGGGCAGACCCGTATTCATTTTCACCACAGAAAAAAAATCCACAAATAGGAAGTAATAGAATTAATTTAATTTAAGAATTTGAAAGTTAATGTTTGCAATAAAATGACCAGTACTGTCCCTGTAAAACCTGGAAGATTGGAAACAGTATTATTTTACTTCTGTGCAGGAAAGTACAGTTCAAATTACTGTGCTGTGTTTGTTACTTGGAATAGCAGTATGATTGTTCTTACTTGGAGATGTATGTACTTTAAACATTGTTCATAATTATGCACCTCATTTCAAAGTGCATTCATCTTTGATATGTATGTGATATAAGAACTTCATCACCCTACCATAAACTATATTTAAAAATTGACTTCTTTAAAAGTTTTTACCTCCCACTGCGAGCTTATGGGTACTACACGTCCCAGAGGACTTGGATGCATATAATATATATATATATATATATAGGCGGAACCAGTCAGCTCACAAGCATTAAAGAGATTGCAAGCTATACATTCAATAAGCAAGTGCATTGCGTCCAGTCTCAGCAGGAAGCCGAATTTGCTGTAATCGCGAAAACCACTGGCATTCCATGCATAAAGCTGGTCCAAAGATGTTAGAACCAATAATGAAGGTTGAAATTATTGGCTCTGGTATCGTTGTGTCTGCTTCGTACCTGTTTTTTAAAGTTTGTCACTAATAGCGCCCCTGTAGGTCAAACAAGTACCGAGCGCGGTTTGCCCTAGCCTACCTGTTTTTTAAAGTTTGTCACTAATAGCGCCCCTGTAGGTCAAACAAGTACCGAGCGCGGTTTGCCCTAGACCGCGAATATCACGTATTCTTGAATTCAAACTGTCGCCGTGTCCTGAATGTTGTATACTTTCTTCTAGGCAGCACTCGCAGACATTGTGTTCCGAAACGTTGGCATATAAAATTCAGACGCCGGGGAATTACGCAAAAGAAAGCAAATCACATATCATGCATGATCTGTGCAAATCACTGACGGTTTATGTGGAATTCGGTCTGTGAATGCGTAGGAATATATCTGTTCGAAGTAAGGGCTGTGCATACGTATCATTAATAAGTATGTGGAAGGAAATGTGTGCATGCAGACATTGGCATGGGATAATCGGTTCTAAAACTGCCTTTGAATTTCAAGCAAATTGATTGTATATGCAAAGAAAAGTCGAATTAATAATCGTTTTTATGAATCTTTTGTTTCTTTGTCGCAATGTTGCTCGTGACAGTTTGGTTTGGAATGTATTTTGCATTGCTTGATCATATTCAGTTTTGTAGCTTCTTTCCAACTTGTTTAATCCTATTTATGTAGTTTAACTGAATTAATTTGATTGTATACTGTAATATATTTAATGTACTTCTATTAATTAATGTTAAATTTATTTAATTAAATTGTTGCTTGGTATGTCTCAATGTAATATTTTTACGAAATTTAATTAAGTAATTTACTTATATTTAGTTATTTAATCAAATCACTCGATTTAGGTTAAATTATGTTAGGTTGAGATGGGTTGGGTTAGGTTGGGGTAGGCCTGGCTACCTGACGTTAGGTTTTGATAGTTTCTTTTAGGTTAGAATAGGTTAGGTTTCGTTAGTTATTCATTTTTGTGTTTCAATTAATTAACATGTAAGATTGTTTACTTGGCTTGTTGCCAATTTTTATGTATTTAATTTATCTCTTAATGTAGTATTTAATTTATTTAAATGTTGAGTGATTTATTTAGTTTAGTTTATTCGTCCAAAATATCATACATATGATTATGGACTCGTCAATTTTTCCTTAGCATAATCTGTCAATATGTACATATACATAACATACATATGAGATTTCACGTTCATGAATCCTTAGAGCACATTGGCTTAGGACCATTGACTGAAGAAAGTCAATGGTCATACTATACACCTGCTTCACATGAGCACAAATATGTTCAGAAACATCATACATAAAAATAATACATTATTAAAAAACAGTAAAAAATCTAGCATGAAACATCAACAGAAATCATAATTATTAATAAATTAAAAAACCCCAATGAGGCCTCATATCAAATAGAATATTAGGAGTTCATATAGTTCATATGTTGTTCAATTGATTAGCAGGCTGTGTCTGTTAAATACTTCTTCAGATTTGATATAAAACATTTTTTTCCTTAGAACTGACTGAGCAATACATTTGGGAAATTTATTGCTCCTCTCTGGAGTATTGTGAGAGTGGTTGATGATTTATTCAATTGTAAATTCTTTCTTGTATCAATACCATGAATTGCAAAATTAAATATATAAATTTCCCAATTCTGTGACAAGAACCATATCAGGGATAGTCTGTGTTGCAATGACAAGGTTGATAATTCTAATCTCTGAAATAAAGGTTCACATGATGTTCTAGAGCTCGAACCAGTCGTAGTTCTGATTATCCTTTTCTGTTGTAGGAAGATTTTTTTCCTGTCTGTTGAGTTCCCCCAAATGTATTGCCTTATTCCACTGTAGTATGAAAGTATGCGAAATAAATCATTTTGAAAGTGGATGTGTTACTGTAAGAGTACATAGAACTAACAACAATGCATGCACTACTCAGTTCAGGTAAAACTTTATTAATATGGTTCTTCCAGTTTATCTATATGATACATAAACTTGAAAATGATTCCAGCTGTGTTGCTAGGTGGACTGTTTGTGCAGCAAAGTGGGCAGTGTTGTTTTACTGCTAGCTAGATCTTGATCCCTCAGTGCATAACTATATCACTTTACAAACAAACAGACTGGTAATGTAAAACTTCAGGGTTCATTACCCATCCAGGAAAAGCCACATAGTTGTCTGTATCAAGCTGGATTAATCCAGTCTTCATCTCAGTAAACTTGTTTCCTAGGATTTTTTGTAAATAATGTAATTTTGATTTTTTTCAGAAGTTCTGCTGCAAATGTAATTATGACATCAAATGGTGACCTTAGCAAGCCCTATGTTCCTATGGATGTAGAAGAACTCTCGAGAGTCACAGATTTGAAGCACTGGGCCAATGTGAAAGTAAGAGTTATTGGCACACTTAGTGGTCCCTCAACACTTGTTAGTGTATGTGAACAAGGTGGACCATATAATATTGCAGTAGATTTACATTTATTGGATGTGTATCCAGAGGAAAATACAAATATTCAGGTGTACGGTGAAGTGGAAATGTGCTTATCTAAGCCAAGGATAAGGGTTAATTTTTTCAGGAAGTTGGATGGTCTTGATGTGGAGGCCTACCAGAGAGCTCTACAGCTTCAGAACAAATACATACCACATTTCATTAAACCCTGACAGTGGCAGTTTATGCATTGCTGAGGTCCAGGCTTCTGACCATACAGCAAATTTCCTTTTCTTTTTTTTTCCTCTTTCTTTCTTTTTTTTTTTTTTTAATTGCAAAGTGCCGTCATACACGACAACTGCATCTCCGTTGTCGTTTTCCCCCTGGTTCCTCCGGCTCCCTGTTTCGTCCGTTTTCTCCGGCCCTCCTCCGTCCTTCTGTTTTTTTTTTTCTATTAAGGTACATTCGTTAA
>Ga0123355_10004396_pt1 | contig 20493 bp, 19 predicted proteins | sample TergutEmb28metaG_3_FD_89872 | JGI IMG/M metagenome (GOLD analysis project Ga0123355, IMG submission 89872) | Embiratermes neotenicus P1 segment gut microbial communities from Petit-Saut dam, French Guiana - Emb289 P1 | ecosystem: Host-associated > Arthropoda: Insects > Digestive system > Gut ...
ATCTCTGTGATAAAAACAGCGAGTTCTCATTTTTCTCAGCGGAATTTCCTGTTATTGGCGGGAGGGGGGCCGGGGGAACCGTGAGGGGGTTCCCTCCGGCGTGTTTTGCCTACTTTTCCACGTGGAAAAGTAGGGCGGCGAAGGCTGCGCAAATGCGTGTGCCGCCAGGCATACTGCGGGAAATCGGAGCGCCCGCCCGGCAAGGGCAAAACTATCCGGCATTATGCCGAAAAGAACAGAAAGGGCGCAGGTTGTGAAATCTGCTCGTTGCGCCGCTGCAAACCGCCGCAGGCATTATCACTGCCAGCGCCCAAGGCTGTCGCGCATATGCTGCGCCACATCCATTTCGTACACCTCGTCCAGCAGGCCGCTGGAGATGACTTCGTCCGCTTTGGCAAGGGCATGTATCTCGCCCTCTTTCATTACCATCAGTCGCTCGCTCAGCTGCATGGCCAGGTTTATGTCGTGGAGCACCCCCACCACCGCCCGGCTGCCCTGCGCCGACCACGCTTTGAGATACTCTATGATCTCTATCTGGCATTTGAGGTCGAGGTGGTTGGTTGGCTCATCCAGCAGGATTATGTCGGGCTGCTGCACCAGCGCCCGCGCCAGAAATACCCGCTGAAGCTGCCCGCCGGACAGCTTGGTAATCATTTGATCCTTTTGGGTGAGTAGGTCGGTGGCATTAAGGGAATCGAGCACACAGGCTTTGTCTTCCTGCGTCGGCCTCGAGAGGAACCGGTCTTTTATGTGGAGATAGCGCCCCATCATCACGGTGTCGAATACTGTGTAGGTGAAGTAAATACCCTGTTGCTGGCTCATCATGGCGATTTTCAGGGATATCTCCCTGCGCTTCATGCTGCTGAAGGGCTTGCCCTCCATCTCGATCTTGCCTTTGAAGGGCAGAAGGTTGGCGGTTGCCCGTAGCAGGGTTGTTTTGCCGCAGCCGTTCGGCCCGACGATGGAGAGGTTCTCCCCCCGGTTTACCTTCAGCGAAATATTCTTTACGACGTCCACCCCGTTATACCCGGCAGACACATTGCTCAGCGTTAGCATGATAATATCCTCGCTTAATCTTTTCGCTTGCTGAAGTAGATGTAGGCAAAGAACGGGGCGCCCACAAGGGCGGTCACCGCGCCTACGGGGAGTTCAACAGGGGCGGTGATTGTCCTCGCCGCAAGGTCGCACAGCACCATAAACGCGCCGCCAACCACACCCGACATGGGGATTACCACCCGGTGGGAAGAGCCGAATATCCGGCGGACGATGTGCGGGGCGACCAGATCGACAAAGCCGATTACGCCCACAAAGGCGATGGTGCTTCCGGTAAGCGCGGCGGAGAGTATCAGCAGTATCCACTTGACGTTTTTGCTGCTTACCCCCATCGTCTTGGCCTGCTCTTCGCCGAAGGTCATCATATCCAGTTCCATTTTGTAGCGCATGATAAAGGCGACCCCCACCAGCGTTACCGGGGCCAGAATAAACACGGTCTGCCAGCCCTGCATGGAAAAGCTGCCCATTTGCCAGAAGATCATCCTCTGTGCGTTCTCGCGAAAAAGCGCGAACATCAGGGTGGTGATGGCGTTTACAAACAGGGAGAAGACCATGCCGACCAGGATAATCGTCTGGTTTTCCAGCCCGGCGTCCAGCTTGGTGGCGAAGGCCATTACCAGGAAAATTGTACCCAGCCCGAAGATGACGCCGAGTATGGGCAGGCTCATCACCGCGAGGACGGGCAGGGTTATCCCCATAAATATGACCAGAGACGCGCCGAAGGATGCGCCCGACGATACCCCAAGCGTAAAGGAAGACGCTAGGGGATTGCGCAGCACCGACTGCATAACCGCACCGCTGACCGAGAGCGCGGCCCCCGCCAAAAAGGCGAGCACTGTGCGGGGCAGGCGCAGGCTCCACACTATGGCCACCTGCGCAGGGGCGATGTGCCCGGGCAGCTCCGTCCCGAACACGTTGTGGCCGATGATGCGGAAAACATCCCCCGGCGGCACGAAGACGCTGCCAAGAACAATTCCCGCAATCAAGACGGCAAAGCTCGCGCCCACCGCTATGAGTATACCTCTCTTCATCCGCATAGACATGCAAGCCTTCCGGCAAACTTCGCCGCCCGCACTTTCTCCTTTACACCTCTTTGTATTGGCAGAGCTCTCCGCCCTCATACACAAGCATGTAGCCGCGGCCGGGGGATGGCCGCCACTCGTAAAAATTCCGCTGGCCGGGGTTCAGGCTCTCCATGATGGTGGCAATCGTGCCGCCGTGGCAGACAGCCAAGACGCTTCGCGCCCCTTTGGATTTTTCCAAAAGCTGACCAAATCCGGCCAACACGCGGCGCTCGAACCGTTGCCTGCTCTCGCCGCCGGGGCAGGCTATCAGCCCTGTTTGGTCGGCTATCCATGCCTGATAATCGCCCCTGACTTTTAGCTGATCGTAGCCCTGCATCTCAAAGTCCCCGAAGTTGTACTCGGCTAATTCGGGAATCGCTGTTCTGCCGGTTTGCCCGCAGATTATGTCAAGAGTCTGCTCAGTTCTGGTCATCCCGCTGGTAAAGCGCAAGTCAACGCAAGTGGGATAGACGCCCTGCCCCTTAAGCTCTTCGACGCCGCTGACTCCCCGCTCGGACAGGGGCAGATCGGTCGCGCCGCAGTACAGGTGCTTCTCGTTGGCCGCCGTCCAGCCGTGGCGGATTAGATATATCGCCATCACTTGATCCTAGTGGGTATCGAGCAAAACAGCCTGATTACCTCATCGGCGTCCTTTGCGAGTATGGCAAGCGCGTTGCCCACGGCCTCCCGCCAGCCCCGCAGCTCCTCGTCAACCGGAACAATCCCGCAGGAGATATCGTTGCAGATCACAACGGCGTTTGGGTTGAGCTCGGCAAAACGCCGCATCTGCCCGGCAACGTCCTGCCCGGATTTCACCAGCGCGAGTATCCACCTGTCTAACCCGCGGATGATCTTCTTGCCTTCGGGTATGGCGGCGCTTTGCTCATCGCAGTGGTAAACATCGTCACCGGTCAGATCAAAGCGCTCGAGCGCATATTCAAGTTTGCCCTGATACGCCCCGCCGAAAATTAAAATCACAGCAATCACCTGCCTGTTTTGAGTTATAGATACAGGTTCTGAATTAGCGCCAGCGCAAGCAGCCCGCACAGCTCGCCTATCACCAGGCTGTACCCCAGCAGATCGCCCGAAACGCCTTTGAAGTCTCTAAACACATACGCCATGGCCAGACAGTACCCCAAGATCACCCCGCCAGCCACAAGCAGCCCCAGCAGCCCCGCGTACAAGAAGGAGCCGCCGACTGCCGCCAGAAGAAGCATCGTCACAAAAACTTTATGCGCGGGCTTTGCATCCTTAGCGAGCATTTGGGTGTAATTGCTGATTTCCAGGTGCTTTAGGCTGAGTATGGCTAGCGTTGAGCAGCATCTTGAAATGACCGGGATAAACGCAAGCAGCATAAGATACCGCCTGCCCCCGGCCACCGTGTATGCGGCCGCGAACTGGAATATCATCAAAATCACAAGCATGACTACAGCGAACGCGCCGACCAGCGGATCTTTCAGGATGCGCAGCCTGTCCTCCAGCGGGCGGCGGGAGAGCAGGGCGTCGCTGGCGTCCATATAGCCGTCAAGGTGAATAACTCCAGCGATGAAGAAGGGGGCCAGGGTCAGCGCCGCCGCCGCCAGCATGAGCGGGATATCCAGCACGACAAGGCCCCACGCGACCAGCCACCAAAGCGCGCCGACAACCGCGCCCACAAGCGGGAAGCTGGCAACCATCAGCGCCGTATACTTTTCATCCCATATGTGAAAGGGCAGCGGGATCGCGCAAAACATGCCCAGAGACATATAGAAACCTTTAACGTATCGCATGAAATAGCTCCTCGCCTTTGTGGGCTGTTATGCTGGTGTAGGCCGCTTCCAGAACGACGTCGCAGTGCTTGGCGGCCAATCTGTCAAGAACCGCGAGGCTTTTGCGGTAGAGTTCGGTCAGCGGGTCGAAGTGCAGGGCGTCGCTGTAGATGTAGTCCGAGACGATCACTATGTTCTCAAGGCTCTGTATGGCTTGGGCAAGCTCTCCCGATATTTTCTGCGCAGCGTTCTCGTTGATATTTCCGTTTCGCGGGAACATCTCGTTTGCCAGAAGCGCGGTCAGGCTGTCCAGCAGGAAGGAGCCTGCATGGTCGCACCCGCGCAAGATATTTTGGATATCATTTGGCTGCTCGACTGTTATAAACCCCCAGCCATCCCGATCGGCGAGGTGCCTTTTAATCCGCGCGTCGTCTTCGCTGTCAGCGGATGTCATAGTCGCTACATAGTAGAGCGGGCCGCTGGCCTGCCCTTTTGCCAGCCGCTGGGCGTAATAGGATTTCCCGTTTTTGCAGCCGCCGGATATGAAAATCCTCATGTATGCCCTCCTCCAAATAAAAACCCCCACTAATAGCGAAGCCAAGACTTCGCCATGAGCAGGGGGAAAATATATTTACCGCAAAGCCAAACAAGCCAGGCCTGCAATAACCACACCGCCCCATCCTCTGTGAAGCCGCTACGGCAACGGCAAACGCCGCTAAAAAAATGAGGGCAGGTCTTCCGGCTTAGGCTACTTTAGCTGTAGTCATCACGGCAGCAGGACTGCTTGGGGTTTTAACCCAATTCCCTATTCTCGCGCTGGTTGCACGCACCTTCATTTTTATATGATAAGTACTTGCAAGTATAGCTAAATTGTGCCAAGCTGTCAAGCTGTTGGGGATATTGGGGGGGCAGCAGTTTGCCTTGCATGGCACATAGGCTTGGTGACAAGCATGGATGTGATGTGCTATACTAACTGTGACCAAATACAACAACTTTTGGGAGGGTTCGCTCTTGAAACGCTTATTACTCATTCTTGTTGTGCTGGCTATGCTGTTATCAGCCTGTCAAACCCCGCCTGCGGAAGTATTGCCTGAGCCGGAGGTTGATTATCCGGCGCAGGCACAAGCACCCCTCCCAACGTCCCAACCCGTACCGGGACCAGATTGCATTCCGGAATATGCTTGCGAACCAATGACATGGACAGACCGCATTAACCTCGTCTACGAATGGCTGTCTATTTACGATGAAGAACATCGAATGGCTTACGATTTCACTTACGATGTGCGCAAACCATTTGAAGAGTTCACTGATGAAGAGCGCTGGGCGCTGAGCGGGTTTAGCATGATATTGCTGACTACCTTTTACGGGGATGTTTACGGCGAGAGTTGGGAAGAAGCCATGCTCGCGCGGGGACACATCCGGGCAGGTTACGACCGTTTTTACAGCCCAGTGATATTGAATGCTCCCGACCCGGGTATTGTATCAAACGGCCCAGGCGCCGAATACTGGGTATTTCCAAACTTGTATGCAGCTTTCTTGTTTGCCGGGGGCTATGAGGCGGGCTTTGAAACCTTATGGGAGAATCGCCTGGCTTTCTTGAGGGAAATGGGCCAGACGCCTCTGTTGGAAGAAATAAGCGGGAGCTGAATCAAAGCGGAGTTTCCTAAATTCGCTTTGCTTTGATGTGTTTTCCCCATCAGTTTGACCTTCGCCCCAAACCTCCAGATGGTGCTCCGCCCCAAACTTCTGTTCCTTTTTGAGTGGGCAAAGACTCGCTTAAGGGCATTAAGAACTAATATTGAATGGGGCGCTTCGCCCCCATGCCCCAGAGTTACTTTTGGCCACGGCCCCAAAAGTAACCAAAAGGACCGCTTAAGGGGGGGGACTGCACTAACGTGCGCATCCCCCTTAAGAATCCCCCTCTTGCCAATAGGGGCAAAGGTTTCAACATGATGGCGAATCCAAATCAAAATCAAGTGGAGCGCAAAGAAAAATGAGATGTTTGAGCGAACGGCAAGGATGGAGTTATGCCTCCGTGATGAAAACAGCGAGTTCTCATTTTTCTCAGCGGAATTTCCTGTTATTGGCGGGAGGGGGGCCGGGGGAACCGTGAGGGGGTTCCCCCGGTGTGTTTTGCCTACTTTTCCACGAGGAAAAGTAGGGCGCCGAAGGCTGCGCAAGCCTGACGATATCAGAACAATTACCGTTTGCGGTGTTGACAAAACCGCTCAGATAGGGTATGATGCTTCTAATACAACCGAATACAGACGCACGTTGAAGGGAATATGCAAGCTGATAGTTCCAAGCACAGAGAGCGGCCGGGTGGTGCAAGGCCGTGTGGAACAAGCTGGCGTCTCAACCCGGAGTGCGCAACCTTTGAGTGGGCGTTGTTAGACGTCAATAAGAGTGGTACCGCGGATGCTTTTTATAGCTTTCGTCTCTTGTCGTATGCAGGGGACGGGGCTTTTTCTTTTCCCGCAGCCTGCACTTTGGCCGCAAATTCGAGCTCTCAGAAAGGATGATCCCATTGAAACACTCACAAAAATATCAGCCTTTATACTACATGCCGCCCGAGCAAATCTGCGACTGGGTGAGCAAAGACCGGCTGGATAAAGCACCCGCTTGGTGCAGCGTTGACCTGCGCGACGGCAATCAGGCGCTCATCACCCCGCTTAGCCTGCAAGAGAAGATTGTCTTTTTCAAGTTTCTGGTGCGGCTTGGTTTCAAGGAGATCGAGGTGGGCTTCCCCGCCGCCTCGGAGACAGAATACGAGTTCCTGCGCACCCTGATAGATCAGAACATGATCCCGGACGACGTAACCATTCAGGTGCTCACACAGGCCAGGGAGCACATCATCGAGCAGACTTTCGCCTCGGTCAAGGGGGCGCGGCGGGTTGTCATGCATATGTACAACTCGACCTCCATCGCGCAGCGGCAACAGGTGTTCCGCAAGTCCAAAGAGGAGATCATCGCGCTGGCGCAGGAAGGGGCGCGGCTGTTTAACGAACACGCCGCAAAAATGCCGGAAACCCACTTCGTATTCCAGTATTCCCCCGAGAGCTTTACCGGAACCGAGCCCGAGTTCGCGCTTGATATCTGCAACGCGGTAATCGATATCTGGCAGCCGGACAAGGGGCGGGAGGTTATCATAAATCTGCCCGCTACAGTGGAGACTTCGATGCCCCACGTTTACGCCCAGCAGATCGCCTACCTTGCCCGCCACATGCGCTGCCGGGAGCATATTGTCATCTCCATCCACCCCCACAACGACCGGGGGACAGGCGTTGCCGCCGCCGAGATGGCCCTGCTGGCCGGGGCGCAGCGGGTGGAGGGAACCCTCTTTGGCAACGGGGAGCGCACCGGCAACGTGGACATCATCACTCTGGCCTTAAACCTCTACACCCACGGGGTTGATCCGGGGCTTGATCTCTCCGATATGCCCGGCATTGTAAAGGCCTACGAGGAGATAAACTCGCTGCCGGTCGGGCCGCGCCACCCATACGCGGGGCAACTTGTGTTTGCGGCGTTTTCCGGCTCGCATCAGGACGCCATCGCCAAGGGGATGCAGTTCAGGAAAGAGGGCGACGAACCCATCTGGACGGTGCCCTATCTGCCGCTGGACCCCAAAGATGTAAACCGCGAGTACGAAACGGACGTCATCCGCATAAACAGCCAGTCGGGCGGCGGCGGGGTAGCTTATATCCTCGAGCAGAACTTCGGCTACAACCTGCCCAAGGCGCTGCGGGCGGAGGTTGGCCGCTTCATCAAGGATGTCTCCGACAAGGCCCATAAAGAACTTTTGCCGCAGGAAATTTTTGACGAGTTTTCTGCCAGATACCTCAATGTGCAAGCGCCTATCGCGCTGGAAAAGGCCGACTGGCAGCGGGCGGGTGACCGCACCATAGCCGAGCTGACCGTTGCCGTCGGGGATAAATCCCTCCCACTCACCGGCAGGGGCAACGGCTCTCTGGATTCTGTCAGCCGGGCATTGCGCGGGGCCGGCATGGGGATCGACTTTAAATTCGACAGCTACTTCCAGCACGCGCTTGAGATTGATTCTGACGCACGCGCAGCCGCTTACGTTGAAATCTCCGATGAGAATGGCCGCACATTCTGGGGGGTGGGCGTCCACAACGACATTACCACCGCCTCGGCCTACGCCCTGATCTGCGCCGCCAACCGCATGTTGTCTTCCGGGAAAGGGGAGTGACCGCAATGCCAATGACGATGACCCAAAAAATTCTGGCCGCACACGCGGGGCTGGAACAGGTTAAGCCGGGGCAGCTCATCCAGGCCGACCTCGACTTGGTGCTGGGCAACGACATAACCAGCCCGGTGGCCATCCGCGAGTTTTACGACGCGGGTTTTGACAGCATATTCGATCCCGCCAAAATAGCGATGGTGATGGATCACTTCACCCCCAACAAGGATATCAAAGCGGCTGAGCAGTGCCAGGAGTGCCGCGAGTTTGCCCGCGAGTTCGGCATCAAGCATTTTTACGACGTGGGCAATATGGGGATTGAACATTCGCTGCTGCCCGAGCTCGGCCTTGTGGCCGCCGGGGAGTGCATAATCGGCGCCGACTCCCATACCTGCACTTATGGGGCTCTGGGCGCTTTTTCCACCGGCGTCGGCTCCACCGATATGGCCGCGGGTATGATCACCGGGCAAGCGTGGTTCAAAGTGCCGGAGGCCATCCGGGTAAAACTTACCGGCGCGCCGGGGCCGATGGTGGCCGGCAAGGACGTTATCCTGCACCTGATCGGTCAGATCGGGGTGGATGGCGCCCTTTACCAGAGCCTTGAGTACACCGGTGAGGGGGTCGCCAGCCTTTCAATGGACGACCGTTTCTGCATCGCCAACATGAGCATTGAGGCAGGCGCTAAGAACGGTATCTTCCCGGTGGACGCGCTGACCAAAGCATACATGCAGGGGCGGGTTGAGCGCGATTACACTATCTATCAGGCGGACGCGGCCGCCGAATATTGCCGTGAAGTTGAGATCGACCTCTCTGTGCTGGAGCCGACAGTTGCCTTCCCGCATTTGCCCGAAAACACGCGGGCAATCGGGGATGTGGGGCAAGTTCCAATCCAGCAGGTGGTGATAGGCTCCTGCACCAACGGCTGGCTTTCGGATATGGAAGTTGCCGCCAGCATCCTGCGCGGCAGGAAAATTCACCCGAATGTGCGGTGTATAGTCATCCCCGCCACCCAGCAAATTTACCTGGACTGCCTCGAAAAGGGCTACATCAAGACGTTTATCGAGGCCGGATGCGCGGTTTCCACCCCAACCTGCGGGCCGTGTCTGGGCGGGCATATGGGGGTTCTGGCAGCAGGGGAGCGCTGCGTGGCCACCACCAACCGTAACTTTGTCGGGCGGATGGGCCATGTTAAGAGCGAAGTGTATCTGGCTGGATCGGCAGTTGCCGCGGCCAGCGCGATTTCGGGGGAAATCTACGATCCCAGAAAACTTGGAAGGGGGCAGCGTCCATGAACGCAAAAGGTTTCGCGCACAAGTACGGGGACAATGTGGACACCGACGTAATCATCCCCGCGCGGTATCTCAACATCGCGGACAAAAAAGAGCTGGCCGCCCACTGCATGGAGGACATCGACCCGAACTTTTTAAAGGCGGTAAAGCCGGGGGATATCATGGTGGGCGGTGCCAACTTTGGCTGCGGCTCCTCGCGCGAGCACGCGCCCATGGTGATTTTGCACTCGGGCATTTCCTGCGTGATCGCCGCCAGCTTTGCCCGAATTTTCTACCGCAACGCCATCAACATCGGCCTGCCTATTTTGGAGTGCCCGCAGGCAAGCGAAAATATCGCGGCCTCGGACGAAATCTCAGTGGATTTTGATACGGGCGTCATCACAAATCACACCAAGAATGAGAACTACGCCGCCGAGCCCTTCCCTGAGTTTATTCAGGAGATCATCCGGGATGGCGGGCTGCTTAACTCGATCAAGAAAAAGCAGGAAGGCAGGTAGCCGCCATGGAGTATAAAATCGCCGTGATACCGGGCGACGGTATCGGTCCCGAAGTTGTAAGCGCGGCACTCTCCGTTCTCGACGCGGTGGGGCAGAGGTTTGGCCACGCTTTCAAATACGAACAGCTTTTGGCCGGGGGCTGCGCCATCGACGATTGCGGGCAGCCTCTCCCCGTACAGACCCTCGCCGCCTGCAAGGATTCGGACGCGGTGCTGCTGGGAGCGGTCGGCGGCTGGAAGTGGGACGCCCTCCCCGGAGACCAGCGCCCCGAACGCGCCCTTCTGGAGCTGCGGGGGGAGCTGGGCCTGTTCGCCAACCTGCGCCCGGCCATATTGTTTGAGGAATTGATCGACGCCTGCCCGCTAAAACCGGAAATCGTCGGCGGCGGGCTGGATATTCTGGTAGTCCGCGAGCTGACCGGTGGCATATACTTCGGGGACAAGGGCCAGCGGGATACCGAGTTGGGCAAGGCCGCATACGACGTGGAGCAGTACGCCGAGGAAGAAGTGCGCCGGATCGCCGAGGTCGCCTTTTCGATGGCCATGAAGAGAAGCGGGCGGGTCACCAGTGTGGACAAAGCAAACGTTCTGGAAAGCTCCCGGCTGTGGCGCAGGGTGGTGGCCGAAGTTGCGGAGAAGTACCCGCAGGCCGAGCTAAGCCACATGTACGTGGACAACGCCGCCATGCAGCTGGTCTGCGCGCCGAGGCAGTTTGACGTCATCTTAACCAACAATATTTTCGGCGATATCCTCTCGGATGAAGCGAGCATGATTACCGGCTCCATCGGTATGCTCCCTTCAGCCAGCCTCACCCGCGGCAACTTCGGGATGTACGAGCCGATACACGGCTCGGCCCCCGACATAGCCGGGCAGGACAAGGCCAACCCGATGGCCACAATCCTCTCCGCAGCCATGATGCTGCGCTACACCTTCGGCCTGGCCACAGAAGCCCTTGCCGTTGAGAGCGCGGTTAAGGTTGCCCTCCAAAAAGGGTACCGCACACCGGATTTATACCGGGAAGGCTCATCCCAGATACTTGCGGGCACAAAAGAAACCGGCAAGATCATCGCCGAAATCGTGTCCGGGGGATAACTACATCGCACCATAAAGCGCAGGCAAAGACGGAGGATTTCCGCTTTTGCCTGCGCTTTGCTTTTGGCGCCGCACTATTTTTGGGCTGCCATGAGTACAAGAATTTTATATATTTTTTTGACGGTCACAGCGGTTATCCCGAAAAAAAACGTCAAGGCAAGGCAGAACCAAACCCGGGCAACTGCGGTTGTATAGCTTGCAATATTGGTTGAACTTAACCCTGCCCAAAGAATAAATGTAATAAAGGCAAAGGCAATACACGACCACGTCATTGCCCTAAACCACTTGTCCAGTTTCTTCAGGCTCTTTTCAATATCCACTGTTGCCTCCCAATTCCCGTCCACTATCCGATACCCGCCAAAAAAATGTGAGGGTGAACAAAACCAAATCACCAATCGTCGCCTTGTAATTGCTTTTCATTTTGATATTTTTGATAATCTTTATACTGTGGAGAATTCAACGCTTCTTTGCAGGCAAACGATTTTCGACAATATAAACACAAACCCGATTTGGATTCCATATTTACTTTAACGGGAGCCCCGCAGGACGGGCATACAAGAGAAACAAAATTGCTGGTCATAATAATTTCCCCTTACTTTGTTACCGAAGATAGCCTACAATTAGACTGAACAATAATGGAACCAACACCGGAAAATCTGGCTCTAAACTCAGTCCACAAACTACTTCTTTCCTGGAAAGTTTCATATTGCAAACCTTTTGACCACGCAACCAAATGATTTGTGTCTACATCTATGGTTTTTTGGCCATTCAAATTGAATTTTTGAAGAACGCCACATGAATCAACTACGCAAGATCCTGTGCCTGAGGTTTCAAGAATAGGAATTACAAGGCCTCCGGAGAATAATCCCGACCAGGAACTTTGTATCAATTCAAAATTAACATTCATGTCGCAAGCCAAAAATGCCCCGCTTATTATTTGCCATTGCTGATTTGTATTTTCATCGCAGAACAGTTCAATGATATCACCGGGTACGCATGGTGCAATTGCAACTCTTGCCGGCTGTTTAGCCTGAAGAATAGTTATCAATTTATTTCCTTGGCTAAAAAAACCAATCTTTTTGCCGCCTGTTCTTTTTTGCCTTGTTGAATTATGCATTGTTTGAAATGTCAAATAAGGATCTGAATAAACCATTGTTCCCGGCTCAATACAAATTGTTTCATTTTGCTCCAGTGAAACTTCTATAACCGGGAACGGGGTTGCGTATTTTTTTTCATAATTCACTTCAATTACTCCTCTCTGTTTGCTGTTATCCCCGACATAGATAAGGACTATAATGTATACCTCCTGATACACGACACAACAGTAAAATCTTTGTTGTCGTAGAAGCGGTTCGCTTCCTCCGCGCCCCTGAGCGAGGTCAGCTCAATGTAATCAAGGCTGCGGGCCCTGCCCCACTGCTTTGCCGCCTTAATAAGCATAGCGCCGATTCCCCTCTCTCTGTGCGAAGCCGCTACTGCAAAAGAAATTATCTCAGCGTAATTGTGCGGCACAACAGAAGTATACGGAGGCGTTTTCTTTTGGTCAATGTGAAGGCAACCCACAACCGTATTGCCCTCTACGGCAATAAAAAAATCCGCGCTGTCGCTTTCGATGATAATCTTTGGATACACTCCGCGCTCAATGTCCGCGCTGCAATATGCCGGATGCAACTGCGCATTGTAAGCGAAAAACTCAGTTAAAAGCGGACACATCGCCTCTATGTCGTCAAGCGTTGCAAGCCTTACTTCCACAGCTTCGCCTCCGAAAATATAGTCTTTCTGCTTGTCTAATTCCCGTCCACAATCCGGTATCCAGCCCTCTGCAACGCCTTTTTGACCTCGCAGAAGTGTTCCCGGTTTTTGGTCTCCATCGAGATGTGCAGGTAGCAGCTGTTGATGTTGGTGTTCTCGCCGCCGGGGTTGTGCAGCACCTTTATCACGTTGGCGCCCATATCGGCAACCGTTGCCGAAACATCGCGCAGCTGGCCGGGTTTGTCGAGCATCTCTATGGTCAGCTCGGACAGCCTGCCGGTGGTGAGCAGCCCCCTACTGATGACGCGGGAAAGGATGTTCACATCAATATTTCCGCCGGAGACCAGCGTGCAGACTTTTTTGCCGTCAAGGGGCAGCTTGCCGAACAGCACCGACGCAACGCCGACCGCGCCCGCCCCTTCGGTAACGAGCTTCTGCTGCTCCATCAGGGTGAGGATGGCCGTGGCAATCTCATCGTCGGTGACGGTTACGATCCGGTCAACGTACTCCCGGCAGAGTTCGTATGTAAGCTCGCCCGGAGATTTGACCGCGATGCCGTCCGCGAAAGTCAAAACCTGGTCGATGTTGGTGCGCTGGCCGCTTTCCAGTGAGCGGAACATGCTGCTTGCCCCTGCTGCCTGCACCCCGTAGATTTTGCAGTCCGGGTTGAGTTTTTTGGCCGCAAACGCAACGCCGGCGATAAGCCCGCCGCCGCCCACCGGCACTATAATCGCGTCAAGGCCGGGTATCTGGTCGAGCAGCTCAAGGCCGATTGTGCCCTGCCCGGCGATTACATCCTCATCGTCAAACGGGTGAATGAACACGCAGTCGTTCTCTTTCTGGTAGTCGATGCAGGCCTGGTAGGCGTCGTCGTAAACGCCGTCCACCAGTCGCACCTGCGCGCCATAACTCTTGGTGGCCTCAACCTTTGAGAGCGGCGCGATGCTGGGGATGAATATGGTCGCGTCCACCCCCATCCGCTGGGCGGCCAGGGCAACGCCCTGCGCATGGTTGCCCGCAGAGCACGCAATCACGCCTTTTTTCTTCTGCTCGTCGCTGAGCATGGCGATTTTAAAGTACGCCCCCCGCACCTTGAAGGACCCCGTAACTTGCAGGTTCTCGGTTTTGAGGTATAGCTCGCACCCGCACTGCAAATTAGCGTAGGGTATTACGTCCGTCTGGCGCAGGCACCCCTTTAGCACATGCGCCGCCTGATAGATTCTGTCCAACGTTAGCATACAACTGCTCCTCGCACACAAAGTTGATCCTCGTAATTTTTTATTGGTACCTGATGGGCTTTGAATGGGGTGAGTGGGGTTCTTTATAAGGTCAAGGACACTTTATCGGTATCTCCGATGGATTTTGAATGGTGCGCTCCGCCCCAAACCCGGGTTACTTTTGGCCACGACCCCAAAAGTAACCAAAAGGGCCGCTTAAGGGGGGGGGACTGCACTAACGTGCGCATCCCCCTTAAGAATCCCCCTCTTGCCAGCAGGGGGTTGTGTTGTTTGTTATTTTCCGGTCCAGCTCATTTTTTCGCGCAGCTCTCCGCCGACTTTTTCGATGAGCGATTCTTTTTCGGCCGTGCGCATCTTCTCAAAATTCGGCCTGCCCTGCTTGTTTTCTTCCAGCCATCTTTTGGCGAAGGTGCCGTCCTTAACTTCGGCCAGCACTTTTTTCATCTCGTCCTTGACCGCCTGGGTAATCATGCGGTTGCCGGTTGTGTAGTCGCCGTACTCGGCCGTATCGCTGACTGAGTAGCGCATAAAGGAGAACCCGCCCGCTACAATCAGGTCGATTATCAGCTTCATTTCGTGGACGCACTCGAAGTACGCGCTTTCCGGCTGATAACCCGCCTCCACCAGCGTTTCGAACCCGGCCTGCATCAAAGCGGTTACGCCGCCGCAGAGGACGCACTGCTCGCCGAACAGGTCGGTTTCAGTTTCTTCGGTAAACGTGGTTTCCAAAATGCCGCCGCGCCCACCGCCGATCAGGGAGGCGTAGGCCAGTGCGATTTCCTTCGCGTTGCCGGTTGCGTCGTTTTCTATGGCTATCAGGCTGGGGACGCCTCTGTTCTCGACATACTGGCTGCGCACGGTGTGGCCGGGGCCTTTCGGCGCTATCATGATTACGTTGACATCCTTCGGCGGCACGATCTCCCCATAACGGACATTAAACCCGTGGGCGAAGGCGAGTGTCATCCCGGCTTTCAGGTTAGGGGCAACGCCCTGGTCGTAAATCGCTTTCATCTTTTCATCGTTTACAAGCAGCATAACCACATCGGCCTGTTTGGTGGCTTCATCGGCGTTGAGTACGGTGAACCCGTCCTGTTTTGCCACCACCGCGCTTTTGGAGCCTTCATACAACCCGATGATTACCGAAGCGCCGCTATCGCGCAGATTTTGCGCGTGGGCGTGCCCCTGTGAGCCGTAACCGATAATGGCAATCGTTTTGCCTTTTAAAATATCGCGGTTGCAGTCGCTGTCATAATACATTTTCCCCATTTGTAATCTCTCCTTAGCTTAAGTTTTTATCTGGATACCTGTGCCATCAGGATAACGTCTTGAACATCGTACAATTTGGCCAGCTGGCGCACCATCTGGGTTTGAATATACTCATCCCCCTTTGAGGTGATGAGCATACACGAGACGCTTGGGTTTTCCGTTTCGTTGACGTGCAGGCTGTCTATGTTGTAGCCGCGCTTGGCGTACAGGGCCGTTATGCGGTTGAGCACGCCGTACTGGTTGGACACCAACAGCTCCACCGTGAATTTTTCCATGACCATACCTCCTACAATAAAGTGGGTATTACTTAATTATGATATCTTTGATCGAACCGCCCGGCGGGATCATAGGCAGCACCAGCTCGTCGATGGCGATCGGGCAGTCTATGACTGTGGGGCGGTCGTTTGGCAGCCCGGCCAGAATCCCTTCCAGCTGCGCAAGGCTGGTGGCCAAGTGCCCGTTCGCGCCAAAGGCTTTTGCAAGCGCCGCAAAGTCGGTTTTGCGGTCCAGCGTGCTCTGGGAGTAGCGCTCCCCGTAAAACGCGCTTTGCCATTGGCGGGGCAGCCCCAGCGAATTGTTGTTGAGTATTACCACCAAAACCGGCAGGTCGTGCGAAACTGCGGTGGCCAGCTCGGTAAGGTTCATGCCGAAGCTGCCGTCCCCGGTGAAGAGGACTGTACGGTGCTTGTTTTTGGCAAGGCAGCCGCCAACAGCAGCGCCAAGGCCATAGCCCATCGCGCCCAAGCCGCCCGAGGTGAGCAAGGTCCCCGGCTTCTTGAATTTGTAGTACTGCGTCACCCACATCTGGTGCTGGCCAACGTCTGTGGCCACAACGGTGTCGTCATCGCAAAAGCGCTCTACAGTCTCAATTATGCTCTTGGGATTGAAGGCGCCGCTTTCGAATTCCTGCTCCACCTGCTCGCGCTTGAGCTGCTCAACCCTCGCCGCCCACTCGTCGTTTTTCTTTGGCTCAATCATAGGCAGCAGCTGGGTGAGTACTTCTTTCACATCGCCGCAGATGTACATGTGGGGGGATACATTCTTGCCGATCTCGGCGTGGTCTATGTCCACATGGATGATCGTCTTGTCCTTTATGTACTCACCCAGGTTGCCGGTGGCGCGGTCGGAAAACCTCGCGCCCAGCGCTATGAGCAAATCGCACTCGGCCTTTGCGGCGGTGGCGGCGTATTTGCCGTGCATACCGCACATGCCAAGATTCAGCGTATAGCTGTCCGGCAGGGCGGTTAGGCCCATCATGCTGAGGCCGACCGGGGCGCCCAGCTTTTGGGAGAGTGCAAGCACCTCGGCCCCCGCACCGCTTGCCAGTACGCCGCCGCCCGCATATATGCACGGCTTTTTGCTGTTTTTAATCGCCTCTGCGATTTTTTCGAGGCTGAACGTGCCAAACGGCTCCTTCGTTTTAGCCTGCGCAGATGGCTTGCCAACATACTCGCACTCTGCGCTTTGGACATCCTTGGGGATATCCACCAAAACCGGGCCGGGACGCCCGCTGCTTGCGAGGCGGAAGGCTTCGCTGATAGTGTGCTCGAGCATATCCACGCTGCGCACCACAAAGTTGTGCTTGACAATCGAGCTGGTAACGCCCACAATATCCACTTCCTGGAAGCTGTCCCTGCCCAACAGCGGAACCGACACGTTGCCGGTAATCGCGACAAGCGGCACGCTGTCCAGGTAGGCGTTGGCAATACCGGTTACAAGGTTGGTTGCGCCGGGGCCGCTGGTGGCTATTACCACGCCGGGCTTTCCGCTGGCCCGGGCGTAGCCATCAGCAGCGTGTACCGCCCCCTGCTCGTGCGCGGTGAGTACGTGGTTGATCTTGCCGCTCGCCTTGTACAGCTCGTCATACAAGGTAAGAACCGCGCCGCCCGGGTAGCCGAATACGGTCGTAGCACCGTGGGCAATAAGCTGCCGCACTACAATTTGCGCTCCGTTTAGTTTCATGCTCTGCACCTCAAATCCATTTTGTATAAGTATGCTAAAAAGGGGCCCTTCCAGCGTTTGCTGATAAGGCCCCTTTAAAGTCGGTTAAACTTTGCCTTTATCTACCAGCCAAACGCCAACCAGCACTGCCAATAATGACAATGCTAAGTATAAGGACAATAACGCTTTGGCCGATAGAAAAAACAAGCAGTTCCATGTTTGCGCTCCAATATTATGGTTATTTAATAATCTATGATAGTACAATCGGCCCCACTTGTCAAGAAAAAGTTTTGGAAATCGTCCGTAGGCGGGCTTACGCCTGTTGAGATATTGCAAGATTTGCAAGTTGCGATTTTGCATCTTGCATTTTTGGCAGCTCTGTGTTATGCTATCCCTCATATATTGAGGCGCTAATTTCACGTTAGGAGTGAGGCAAACGAGATGAAAGAGATAAAGCGATTACTGGTGGCCAACCGCGGCGAGATTGCAATACGCATCTTTCGGGCGTGTAGCGATTTGGGCATATCCTCGGTGGGTATATACTCGCAGGAGGACGCATACAACCTGTTCCGCACAAAAGCAGACGAATCCTACCTGATAGGGAAAGAGCATTCCCCGCTGGGGGCGTATCTGGATATCGACAGAATTGTTAGCATAGCCAAATCCAAGTCGGTGGACGCTATTCACCCGGGGTACGGGTTTTTGTCCGAGAACGCCGCGTTTGCAAGGGCGTGCGAGGAAAACGGCGTCATCTTTGTGGGGCCGCCGCCGCATGTGCTGGACAAAATGGGGGATAAGCTCAACGCCAAGCAGATAGCCAAGGAGTGCGGCGTGCCAACCATACCCGGCAGCGACCGGCCGCTTCTGGATATAGCCGACGCCGCCAAACGAGCCGAGCAGTACGGCTATCCCGTGATTTTGAAGGCTTCGGCGGGCGGCGGCGGGCGCGGGATGCGCAGGGTCGGCTGTGAACAGGAGCTTGCGGACGCCTTCCCCCTTGTGCAGAGCGAGGCGCTTAAATCGTTCGGCAGCGGCGATATCTTCATGGAAAAATATCTGGTGCGGCCAAAGCACATCGAGATACAGGTGCTGGCCGACCAGCACGGCAATGTAGTCCACTTGTTCGAGCGCGACTGCTCTTTGCAGCGGCGCTACCAAAAGGTTGTGGAGTTCGCACCTGCCATATCCCTCCCCGAAAAAACTAAGCAGGCCCTTTACGGCGACGCGGTGAAGATCGCAAGGGCCGTCAACTATGTAAGCGCGGGCACGGTGGAGTTTCTGGTGGACGAAACCGGCAGCCACTACTTTATCGAGATGAACCCGCGAATCCAGGTGGAGCACACGGTCACCGAGGTTGTCACGGGTGTCGATCTTGTTCAGGCGCAGATTTTAATCGCGCAAGGCCGCCCGCTGAGCGACCCGGAGATCGGCATATCCTCGCAGGACGAAATAAAGATGAGCGGCGCGGCCATCCAGTGCAGGGTAACGACTGAAGACCCAAGAAACAACTTTGCGCCGGATATCGGCAAGATTACCGTTTATCGTTCGGGCGGCGGAAACGGCGTGCGGCTGGACGCGGGCAACGCCTTCGCGGGCGCGGAAATTCTGCCCTACTACGACAGCCTGCTCGTCAAGGTGACGACGTTTGACCGGACTTTTCAGGGTGCGGCCAGAAAGGCTCTGCGCGCGATAAACGAGATCCGCGTGCGCGGGGTCAAGACCAACATCCAGTTTTTGAGCAACATTCTTGCCCGGCCGGAATTCGCCACCGGGAGCTGCCACAACACTTTTATTGACGACAACCCATCCCTCTGCGAGTTTTCAGACTCAAAGGATCGGGCCACCAAGGTTCTGAAGTACATCGGCGATGTAGTTGTCAACGGGAAGGGCGCGGCGCAGGCTGCTCCCGCTATCCCGCCAGCGCCGGAGGCTCCTCTGGGAGAGATTAAGCCCGGCCTCAAGCAACTGCTGGACCAAAAAGGCCCGGAGGCAATCAGGCAATTCTGCCTTGAGAGCAACAAGCTGCTGGTTGCCGACACCACTTTGCGGGACGCGCACCAGTCCCTGCTGGCCACACGGGTGCGGACAAAAGATATGCTCGAAATCGCCGACTACATGTCGTGGGCCATGCCCGGCCTCTTCGCGCTTGAGATGTGGGGCGGGGCAACCTTCGACGTGGCCTACCGCTTTCTGCGCGAGTGCCCCTGGAAGCGCCTTGAGCTGCTGCGCGAAAAGATACCCAACATCCCGTTTATGATGCTCTTCCGCGGGGCGAACGCGGTGGGCTACACGAATTATCCCGACAACTTAAACCGGGAGTTCATCAAGGAGGCCGCGCGGCGCGGTATCGACGTTTTCCGCATATTCGACTCCCTCAACTGGATGCCCAACATGGAGGTGTCCATCGACGAGGTGCTCAACCAGAATAAAGTCGTGGAGGGCTACATTTGCTACACCGGGGATATCTCCGACCCATCGCGGGACAAGTACGACCTGAAGTATTATCTCAGCATGGCCAGGGAGATGGAAAAGCGGGGGGTGCATATCCTCGGGATCAAGGATATGGCCGGGCTGCTCAAGCCCTACGCCGCCCACAAGCTGATAACCGAGCTAAAAAACGAAGTGGGTATGCCCATCCACCTGCACACGCACGACACCAGCGGCAACGGGGTGGCCACCCTGCTGAAAGCCTGCGAGGCGGGTGTTGATATCGTGGACGGCGCGATCTCCTCCCTCTCATCCCTGACCAGCCAGCCGTCGCTGAATGCCGTTGTGACAGCGCTTGAGCGGCAGGAGCGGGACACCGGGCTCTGCGATGAAGCCCTGCTGCCCATCTCCGATTACTGGAGCCATGTGCGGGGCCTTTACGCCAGCTTCGAGGCCGACCTCACATACCCGACCACCGATATCTACAAATACGAGATTCCCGGCGGCCAGTACAGCAACCTAAAGCCCCAGGTGGAGAGCCTTGGCCTTGGCCACAGGTTCCAGGATGTGAAGGAGAAATTCCGGGAGGTCAACGACATGCTGGGCGATATCGTGAAGGTTACGCCGTCCTCCAAGATGGTGGGCGACTTTGCGATATTCATGGCGCAAAATGATTTAACCGCCGAAAACATCGTGGAAAAGGGGCAGAGCCTCACCTTCCCGGATTCTGTCGTCAGCTATTTTGAGGGGATGATGGGCCAGCCCTCGGGCGGGTTCCCGAAGGATATTCAAAAGATCGTGCTCAAGGGCAAGACCCCAATCACCTGCCGTCCCGGCGAGCTGCTCGCCCCCATCGACTTTGACAAAGTGCGCGAGGAGATAGGCCCTTTCTGCCCGGACGCCGACATGAAGGATATCGTCTCCTA
>Ga0123355_10004398_pt1 | contig 20492 bp, 10 predicted proteins | sample TergutEmb28metaG_3_FD_89872 | JGI IMG/M metagenome (GOLD analysis project Ga0123355, IMG submission 89872) | Embiratermes neotenicus P1 segment gut microbial communities from Petit-Saut dam, French Guiana - Emb289 P1 | ecosystem: Host-associated > Arthropoda: Insects > Digestive system > Gut ...
CCATGGTCACCGCGGGAATCCTCCCCTTCAGGGAAAATTCCCACGGTAGAACCGGGAATCGAACCCGGGACCTCATGATTAGTAGTCAGAGACTCTGACCACTAGACCACGAGGCTGGTCGATGTGATCAAAGTACTAACCCGAAATTTACTGCCCCAAACGATGAAAACTATGAAGTACCTTAGCATGGCAGGTATCCTGTCCGACATTTCTAACCGCGGAACTCGGGCACGCAAGTCTATAAAGCTTACCAATAAACCAGAATTCTCAGTCCCGTTATTACAGTTTTGGTCTAAACCCTTCCAGTAGTTTCGAAGGTTAAACATGCTGGCGGTCCAGTAGGTGGTTAGTTGGGTTAGCAACTTTTCAGAAGTGAAAAACACGTCACGCACCGCATCTATCGAAATCTTTTCACGCATGTGGCAGTGACTCAGGATATAGCACCAAATGATAGAATGTTTGGCGTGTGACAAACTGGAAAGGGCTTTAAAGGAAGCTATCACGGTCTAATAGACGCAATACACCGGAATTCTGGAGGATCTGAGTAAAACAACGAAAATTCTCAGTCAATACATACAAGATGAATCGGCCAAGATTTTAACAGCACGTAACTCCAGTATGTTTATAGAACATCATCCCTGTACCAATACATTCGGGGCCGATTTCTTAGTGTGACCTATAACGAAATGTCAGGGATCAGTTAGGAAAATATGAAAGAGACTCTAGTGATAAAGTTCGGTTATATCCATGATTCAGAAAACACAACTGGAGATTATGAAGGCAGAGTATCCAGTTTCATTACGTGGTTAGGATTTGAATTACATATTAACCAATCAGAACATATTCAATTTCCAGCAAAAGCATGAAGAATAACAGACCAGCAGTAACTTAACCAAAAAGTAAATAATTTAAGAATATCGTGATAGTAGTGGGTACATATAATATTAATTACTAAGGAATTAGCCGCTAAAACCACCAACTACAGTAGATTTAGAAAAGGGCCCCATTCAACCGTTAGAGAAACACACGCGTGACCGAGAAAGAGACAGCTACGCGGAACGACGTGCTTGCTGAGTCACTGGTAGTCAGACCTAATGTTCGGGACTGGGCTGTGTGAGCCTAGAAGCTGAGGCGAAAATTTAAGGAAAATGGGGCCTCAGAGTTCAGTCCCGCGATGTAAGTTTCACAAGATCGAGAATAATTCCGGAGTTTTCGGCTACGATTGTTTTATAATAATAATAATAATAATAATAATAATAATAACAGAAAACACTCTGCAGACTATGAATCTCATCGTTGCACCGTGCATTTCGTAAAATCACTTTAACTATTAACCAACAAATGCACCTATATAACTTTAACTTAAAACATTTTAAAACACTTAAAACCAGTCCGACATGCACACCTAGTCAACTACACTCTCTGCAACAGATTCCTACACAACATGATATGTTGCCACAACACCTTGTTTACAAAAACGAACTAAATCGTGAATATGTAATAGCTTTAACAAGGAACGACGAAACTCCCTGATGGTGATCTGAAAAGATCGAAACATGTCGGAGTGGTTTTAAGTGTTTTAAGTTAAAGTTATATAGGTGCATTTGTTGGCTAATAGTTGAAGGTACTCCACAGACACTCTGCACACAATAGCTCTGCTGGGAACATCGTATATAGTAAACAAATTGACATAATCTGAAACTTGAAGCCTGAATTTTGGAACGTCATTGGTTTCAAGGGGACAGTTACCAGGAAAATACGCCTTAGATTATGAGATGACGATAATAATGCTAATACCAATAATATTGGCGATTTCGGAAGTTTTCAGTACAAAGTTCCCTAGAACCCTGCTCTAGAAATTTGACGAATTTCAAAAATTAAATCGGTCCTAACATTTTGCACCGAGGTAAGCGAACTGATGCCAAGTAGCGAGGAAGTGTGTAGATGGTCCGACAACAAAAATAACAAAAAAGGAAAAACAGGCACAAACTGGAGAACCTGCTTGTAGATAACTTAGAGAAACGGTTGGAATAAAACTATATATGTAAGAAATAACATTATTTCCACCTTTCGCAGTATTCTGAATGTTGTATTCTTTCTTTCGGGTGATTCCCCGCCGTCTATATTTTATGTAGCGACGTTTCGGAACAGTCTGTTCCATCTTCATAGGTCGTTTAAACAATTTATGAAGAGGGGACAGTGTTCCGAAACGTCAGTACAGAAAATTAGGACGCCGGGGAATCACACAAAAGAGAGAAGACAATAAATAGCATTCTGTTTACAAAACTCCTCAATGTCTATTCGGCCATTCAACCATTTTCATATCCCCTCTCTATCTGGCCATTCACATTTACAATCCAGAAAAACTGATCCTTGCAGGCGAAACATGACTTTCAATCTGAATGTTTCAACACTAAAAAAAAAAAATTAACTGCTTTCTTCGATGACACCTCACAGACCTTCAATTTTACCTGATGTTGTAGTGACCATAAACCGGAGTTTATTTCTTCTCATGATCCCCTCAAGAACATAACACATTTATAGTTTATCCGTAATTGCTAACTCACCGACATATTTATGTTGGGTAGAAATTCGATAACTTATAACCACACATACACAAGTAAAATGGGTCATTTAACCTGTAAAATGAGACTTCGGTTTCTCTAAACGTCCAGTAAAAGGCGAAACATTATGCACAAAATGTCTTCTCTTGTGGCTTAAAATAAAAACCGACTGAAATTATTGCGCAAGTTATTATTAATTATGTAAACTGGGAAGTGTCTCGAAAACGTGCGCTAAATTACGCAGAAGGAAATGAGCTCGTTACTAGCCACCGAAGTAAATGTACGAAGTGGTAACATTTTATATAGAAACCAGTCGCTTGATAGTAGTGTTAAAATACTGCGTTCCACATGATGACATATCTCCCATATAGGTCTCACTAAATCCAAACAATAATGGGTGTTCAGACTTACCTTTAGACGCCCCTCAAGTTTCATGAAACATCTGGTGTTCTTTCTCCTCCTTTCACAAGTTGCTACCGTATATCCACTGTGTCATTCGTTGCTAACAACGTCTTCATGTTTAGGCTCCTCTCCTCCAGGTACGGTGTTTGGTAGACTAAAAATTACGAACATAACCTCGGGCTTATTCATAACGAAGCCACACGGAAAAAGTTCTTCTGCACTGCACGCACTTTCACAAACACACACACACAATGAAACTCGACGAATGACTGACGTTGCACTGAAAACCAACAAATCGGAAGCAGGAAGAGGAATCAAGTTCTGATTACTACCACCGGGATCAAATCAAGCAATGTACAGGCTTTATAAATATGAAACGCGTTTCTTCCTTGCTATCAACCGGTTTTATACTATGAAAGGATCAGGTATATTGTATGGAAGGTGGATTGAATGCAAACAACGAGAATTATATGTTTCTAAAATTTTTACAGTTTGTATTCCAAATATATAAACACTCCATTCCTTTCGTTCTGAATATTCAGCAGCTCTTAGAACAAAATTAAATAATAAAAGTGGCCGAAGACCTGTAGTTTGAACAACTGCCTGTTACTTTATTACTTGTCCTTACTTTTCATTTTTCGCAAGGAAAATGCCAAAATTGCTAAATGATTCTGCTTAACTTATTATTGCCTCTCGCTGAACTACGGAATCACAGAACACTAACCAACAATATTAGAGCTGTACTATATTAATAAAGTTAAACAGACCTGGAATGACTTCGTTAACAAATTCTGAATGAAATCAACTTATTTTGTTTTGATCTTCAACTTAGAATTTTAACAGCAGTGGAATTTCGGTTATTTATTCAACCTAGCTTCCTTCTCTTACTTTCTTCTTAATCAAAATAGTTTTAAAAAAATTAAAAAGGACGCACAAGGAAAGACTATGATATGAGCTTCAGGTAAATTAATGTTATGAAGTTACGACAGAAATGATAGAGTGCGCATTGGAGTAGTCGAATAATATACCTGGCGATACAATCTATTTTATTGCAAAAATAACATTGGTTTTCTCTTTCTGCATACTACAGCGTGATTCATGAGTTTCACATTTGAAACTTTACTGCATGATAGGCTATTCTAATTATACAACCCTAAATACTGGGATAAATCGACGCGTAAAAAGTCCCTGTACCCTCCCGATCTAAAAATTCTGTGGGATTTTTGAACAACGTCAGCTATACAAACGCGTTTCGCATTTGTTTATGACACTAGAAAGAAACTTGGCACAAATATCTCCACAATGATAGTACCCCACAGTTCCAACAGCAGTACACAGCCGTTAGCCCATTACTGTGATCTGTTCTGAAATACCATTTATATTGTACTGAAAAATGAAATTTTACGTTAAGATGTATTTATTTATTCATATTATTTATAAACATTTTAGAACAAAACTTTATCGTGGTATAATAACATTCTTTACGTTTAGATACCAAGTTGAAATACGTTCATAATTAATGTGGTAATTATTAGGTAAGCCTAAAATCTATTATTACTTTTAAAGTAATTTTGTAAGTAGAGGCTTTTAGTTGTAATTACAGAGTAGAAGTTACAAATATTTAGAAAAAGAAACAAAATGGTTGGACAGATATAATAATAGTAATTTTTCCACTTGGTAGAAGACATGATCGATAACGTGAAATTCGTTTCACAAGAGACAAAGACATGTTATCTTACTAAGGATAGCTAGCGGCCATAAAGTAAGCATCATACAGCACATATAAGATATATAAAGTTCTTAAAAAATGTACCTGCTGGTTGAAATAGTTAAGACTCACTGGAAATTTTGAAAACATTCCACATTTTCAAGATAACTGTTTGCAGAGCAATACTATGCATTGCCACCTTACCGTTTACGTATATTGTCACAGAGGAAATGAATATAATGAATTCAAATCATACATGACTTGAGTTTATAAGAAATTACTTAAGTTAGAATGTAGCAAGATGATTCAAATATATGAAAGTCAGCGATTGAGCAGGGTTCATGGATGTTAATAAAAACTGGAATATATGGAAGACATCGATTCGAATGGGATGTAAAGTAATAATTATTCTAACTGTCGCTGGGTATGTTTCTGGTGACATTTTCATTTTTACCTTATGCATGGTTTCCCTCAGAATTAAAGTAATGCGCTTACAGGTGGGAAGCACAACCTTGGTATGTGGCACACTGAATTTTGTATGGTCTTTTTTTTCCCCATGCAGTCTTTCCAATGCCACACCCAAAATCAAAACGCACACAGTGCATACTTAACATTCGATACGTGAACTAAATAACGTAACTTACACTGATATTCCTCGTTGCAACTCTTTTTTACATTTACAAATGTTTGTGTATCGCTATTTGTTTCATGCGTGTGAATGGATACACGACCCTTTAGACTAGGTTATTTTATTTCTTCGTGTTGATTGTCTTGCTGGCTTCATTCATCTTCAACTGTAGTTATCAGACTTGAGTGTCAGGTTCCTTTCAATGCGTCCTTATTTTTCCAAATGCAACTACTTTTCACCCATGTGCGTCACTCGGTGCCCTCACACATCATCACCAGGAACACACACACTTCATTCACACACGTGTTTGTTCATCGTGAATATCGTTACCTGCGCCCATCCCCTATAGTAACAGCTCTGGGGGGGGGGGATGAAAATGAGGAAAACAACACAGAGATGCTATCTGCCTTCCATTACTCAGCGCCTCCTATGAATTAGAGAAATTCAGTTACAAAGCCTGAGTTTAATTAAATTGTTTTCTGCAAGAATGCAGACCTTCCAATTGAAAATTATTATTCCATATTTTTCTCTGCATGAGGTACAGACACTCTAACATTCTGTTAACAATACTCTGCCTTTCCGTGTCCTACGTAAAACCGAATCCTTTTTTTTGTTTGTCATATACTTACGATGCTGTCAGCGATTCAAGGGCAATGTATTATACTTCTGCCTGAAGTGAGTCTCTCACGTTGAAGGAAGCACACAGATTAAGGGTTTTCGGTGCTAAAAACCATATTTGGATCAATGGGGCGGAAGTAACAAGAGATTTGAAAAAAAAAACGCATACTCATTACCTCCTTGATATACACACCTAACTTAATTTTATTCCCGTGACACTGTCAAGAAATGATAGGCAGGGCGTGTGGCACACAGACAGAAAAGCTGTAAACAGGTCTTTGGTTTGAAACTCGAAGGTAAGAGGCCTCTTTGAAGTCCTAGGCGTAGATAAGAGTATAATATTAAAAGGATCGTAAAGAAATAAAATGGAGGACCATGAACTGGATTCAGGTGGCTCAGAATGGGGTCAAGCCGTGAGCTCATGTATTAGTTAAGTTTCGTTTTGTCATGTAGTTATAATAGCCTGTAAATGTCCTGTTCTGGAAGGCTTTCAAGCACATAACACTCATTCACGTACATTTTAAATACGAATTTGGCATGGCAAATTACAGACATCAGACTATGTAACAGCCACCTTTTAGAATACAAGTTAACTGTAGACAAAGTAAGAAATGGTTTAATATATAAAACTAAGCCTATATATAACACTAACAGTTCATATAATAATGGCAATAACTAATGACAATTGGTCTTATAAATATTTTTCAGTTAAGAGGCTCTGAAATTCTCTAATTCAATTGGAAGTGCCGAGTTCATACTGTTACCTTGTTAACAATGGCGGTTAAGGTGACATTACCACTGTCAGACAAGCAACGCCCCAAGTGGCGAGCTTTACAAACTTACATCTCTCTCCATCAATTATCACACCACATTTTTAAAGACACTTTCACCTGTAGACATTCAATCACAACAATTTACCACCTAATATTTGTCTGCACTTTCACCGTTCCTAAGTGACTCACGTCACTGGCACATGTGCGAACAGAAAGACGCCCATTTCAGTGTCCGATATGCAGGTCACTCATGCAGAACAAATTTACTTCTTTGAAAACTCATCAGTTTGTTTTTTTTTTCTTGTAGTCCACCTTTCTAGTTATCAGAAACCTTCCTCAGAATGTGGATACAGAGCGTCGTACAACGTTTGTTCATGTGTAACAAACACACTGTAGGTAAACGATCTTGTAACTGCACTCGAATGGTACTTGTTTAAATATTTACATTTCCTTGTTGCGACCAAGGCGAATTATTCAGGCTGTTATCAGGTGATACCTGAATCTTTCTTCATTATTACGTGGATTCAATCGTTTAAACAGTACGCAGAAAAGATGGTTGAGATCACGGATACTAAAGCTACTATCCCAAGAAGGAACAAGGAGACATCTTATTACTAAGTGCCCAGAACCACATAAAATTTGAGGTTATGATTTGACTGGATATGCATTTGAACATGAAGCTCATGTCGGAATAAGATAGGAATATTTAAATTTTGTTCTGCAACCCATACATACATATACACAAGATAGAATTGAAGACATGTTGTTACTCAATATGTTCGTAATCGCAACGTGTAGGACATAACTAAGTTTGGTAACTTTCTCGAAATATACTTGCGATTTATTAAATCAGAGGTTTGTTTTGGCTGCACAGTTGGAGTCAGTACATGTAATAATGAAATGTTAAATCAGGACTCACTGTAATTGTCAATAAACATTATTTTTCAGTCACGCATGTCAACTAATATAGCAGAACACAATTTAATTCTTACGTGCTACAGTTTTATGATTTGGATGCCGACATATCTTTAATTTCCTGGTACTGACCCTGAATTTATCTAACAGTAAACACAAAATAATTCCAATTTGTAACAGTATGCAATGTAAGGTATAGATTTGGTAAAGTCTTAAGGAGGCAAAGCTTCTGGAGACCACATGTAAACTATAAAAACTAAATTGAATTTATATTCAACAAATTCAGCAACTCATCATAAAGATCAGGACTGTAGATTAAGAACTTATTAGAGTAAATATGTTGTCTCTCCTATCAAATAGCAACATTCATTAATTCGGTTCCGGACCTGTTTGAACACCCACGAATTATAGTAACAAATATTCTTTCCTCTTACGTCCTGATATACAGACTTCAGGCAATAGCAGAAAACATCGCAAAGGCTTTCAAAAGCTATTACATATTTTGAAACGATTCATATCGTCTAAGTGTCCAAAAGATATGCTGAAATTGTACTGTTACAACTTCTAAATTTACGTCTGTACAATTCACATTTTTAAAGCAAACTTTTTCTCATAATTTTAGTAACAAAAGTTTGTATTTTTTATATACTTGTACCATTTGGTGAAAATGTGAATACTATGTAATCAGAAAATCGAAATTTCCCGTTCCAAACACACAAATTTCCCTGAGTACAGCCGAGCTCGACCGATACGAAGTGGAAGTGTCAAGTGAATAGCAGTAAATAAGATCTTGTCCAGGTTTATATGTGCACAGCTGATGTTGTTTGTTTGATACTGCGAATAGCCTGTGTACCGTACAAAATACACACATTTAAAGCCTTCTGGTAAAGAGAGCACCAAGTGGCACCTGCCTGGCAATGGTTGTTTCTTGTGTTCTTTCAGAGTCAACGTCAACGGCAGGACACTTTATGTGAAGTCATGCCAGTAAAACTTCAAATAATATTTGTTTGCTTCAGGGTTGTTTGACCGTGTATCTTCCTCATGAAATAATGTGAAATGCCAACCCGCTATGGGCTGGACGGTCCGGAAATCCAATCCCGGTGGGGGGTGAGATATTGTGAAATGGCAACTTGATGCAATAAGGTAAATTTTATTGATGTATTCTTAGCTCGACATATTTCGGGTATATGCGCCCGTCATCAGGAGCATTAGATGTTAAGTTGCAGCATATGGTTTCCTGCACCGAGTTTATGGTTGGGTAGTGGTCCTGAGAGCTGCTGCGTAGGTCGTGTGTACGGTGTGGATGGTGCCGCACAGCACCATCCACACCGTACACACGACCTACGCAGCAGCTCTCAGGACCACTACCCAGCCATAAACTCGGTGCAGGAAACCATATGCTGCAACTTAACATCTAATGCTCCTGATGACGGGCCCATGTACCCGAAATATGTCGAGCTAAGAATACATCAATAAAATTTACCTTATTGCATCAAGTTGCCATTTCACAAAATCTGTTTACGTCTGCAATACACGACATATTTCATCTTTCCAACCACATCAGTTACGGACCTTAAGAAATAATATAATATTGAAGATTGACTCAAAGTTCTTGCCAGTTCGTGGAGATAATCTGTGTATTCTGTACCACTACAGTCTAGAACCTCTGATTTAATAAACTAACGCGTAACAATATTCCTCTCAGTATCCGGAATCTTCAGTTCTCTTCTGGACCCATTATCCCCATTTTCTTCTTAGCGATCTTGGAATACTGAATGTCGATTGGACGCGTCGTGTCGTAGAGTGACGGCGCCTGCAGAATAATGAGCGCCGTACCAAGGACGCAGGCAACTGTGAAGATCCATAAGAAGAGGCGATCCAGAACCATCGCCATATACTTCCAGTCCTCCTCCACCTGTAGACAAAACAATGCCATCATTTCCGACCACATAAGCTGACCGCTGATCATAAGAATTTTTTAAAACCTGCAGATTGCGTACAAATAAAGTGCTTGGCACCTTGCAAGAATGTGTATAAAAAGGTAAAGTTCACTCTAGAACAGAACACGAAGGCTCAGAGGGGTAACAGAGGTATAGCTCTACTTTTTCTTGAATCTCCGCACTAGATGGGGTGGGTGGTCAACGCCACGGCCCGACCACTTTAGCCCCAGAAAAGACCGAGTACGAATTGTATAGGAGGCCGGGTGGGCCCCAGGGCTGGTCTGGAAGGGTGCGGAAAATGTCACCCCCGCCGGGATTGGATCTCCGGACCGTCCAGTCCATAGCGGGTTCGCTATACCGAGCTATGCCGGCCCACAAGAAAGTGTATAATCTGCATTATATGTAAGAGCTAATATGGCCGTAAATGTACTAATTTTAGAGACGCTATTCAAGAAATTTTAGTTCTGCTATTGTATTAGAATTATTAATTGTTCGTAATTATTCTATTGTCCTTTTCAAAATAAAATTCTGTTATTTAATTATGGAAACTGTTATACGAACAATAATTATGTGTGTTTCTCATAGAGGTATCCAATTTAGTAATTCGATGAAACGACGGGTCATTGCGCGACGTAAGTTTATCTGGACAATGCTATCTATCATATTGATGGGTCTTCTTCGTATTCCATTTACACACGCCTACTTGTAACCAAGTGTAACACCTTCGCAGACCCTTCTTATGTAGATATAATTTAAAAATCGTCAACAACCCTCTCAAACTGCATCTTTACTTTCGTTGGCTAACGGCGGCTGCTTTTGATGACTGCATCTTCTTGAAATGTGCACAGCTCTCAGACGTCCTGAGCGCAGAACGTACGAGCGCAATTCAGCAGCCATGGTGCAATATGATTAGAGTTCTATTAACACTTTGGAAACTCAGTTAAGTATCTCACAGCGAACACACAGCACCTCTGTAACAAAGACGGAAGGGTCAACGTTGTTTAGAGGAATAGTCGCTTTTCGTTTCCAGAATTACATGACACACCTAAATACACAATATGAGCAAAATTCAGGTTCTCTTGTGTGAACGCAGTTGATAAATGTAATAACCACTGTGTTATAATAGACAAACAGGCGTGACAATCGTATAAGGAAATGCTTAAAAAACGTATCACCTCAAACTGGGTACGTTTGTCGAAATTTCTTTCCTCTTATACAGTCTCCAGTGAACTTTGATTATTTTAGACATGGAGCATGTACACATGAAATGGGTTCGAGGATGTTCATCGGTGTCAGTACCGCAAGTCACAAATTACCGCAGGCATGTAAGCAGAAGTCTCATTGACGTATCCCGTCTGCAAAGAATATCTCGAGCTGCTGCTTAAATCGCTGACCACAGCCTCCTGCAGGTCACCGTCGGATGGGAATTTGAGTGCGTTTTCAAAAGCAGGAGAAGAAGAATGGCAATATTTCCGGGCTGTGCTTATGGTTCGAGTTTTGAGGCTTTTGTTGCGGTGTAGCTGAGCTCTTAACTCTTCTGGGTTGTGACGTTTAGGTAACTATGTTTTGGGTCTACGACGTCGTGGTGCCAAAACGTCGGGAATAAATTATCCAGTGTGCAGGACGTTTGGACACCTCCCATCACATGGCATTCAGCTGGTCCTGAATTCTTTGGTTAAATTCATGGAAGGCAACAACCTGCTGTATGAAAATGGCCCGACTCTAATGTCCCAAACCTGAAAACCAAGCTATGGGGTATGTTCAAATATTCCGCATCAGCCTGAATTTCCGCCATATCCATGGACTTTTAAAGGAAACTCGCTAATTCATGTCGAACGACTACGTCCGGGAGACCGCGGGATGGTGGTTTAGGCAGCATCCCGAGGAATTCTTTTCTGACGGGACAAGCAGGCTTGTGCATCAACGGTTCATCTGTCTAAATGCCGGTGGTGATTCGCTGTAATACCTTTATCGGTGATCATTCTCCAAAGCGTTTCAGTTGTACACACCTCATATTTAGGATCAATTAACTAACTAACTCAATCTGGCAATAGAACGCGAAGATCAGATAAAAGAAACATCTGTGTCAGTCAAAATACACGGTAAGTCACTGCAACGGGTTTCCCAAAGACCTGTCACAAGTTTATCCACGAAATAACTTCTTGAAAATCCAACAGACGTTTTTTCAGTTGTCTTTCCCACCACAATCTTGTATCATGTCATGTATTCCCGATATCTTAAACATACTCAGTCTATTCTATGAATTTAATTTTTCGACGCATTTAGTCCTTAATTAGGATTAAAAATTCCTTATTTCGGCAAAACCAAATTGTAGAAAAAGAGACTTCTGAACTTCTGCACTATCAGACGAATAAAGTGAAGTTAATAAGAACAGGAATCGAAAAGGAGTACCCCAAGTCTAGTACCAAAGTTTTCACACTCACTGACAAACAGCAATTTTTTTTCTCTCTCTGTCTCTCTCTCTGCAAACAGTTCGTCTATAGTGTTCAGTGGGCCGATAGAACACACTGGTCCCATTTGAGTACTACAAACTGCCTGCAGCCTGCGCTGACACAACCAGCCACTACACGTTGCTAAGCAGAAAATGATGAACAAAGACCTCCAACTGCGAAACAATGAGAAGCTGTGTGTATCTGCTAACTTGCTACGTTCTGATATGCTGTCTCCTCTGTAATTTCCTACTGCATCCCCTCGTTACTTTTCACAGTCTCCGCAATGGAACGTTAATCAGTGCTCAAAATGGTACGCAAAAAGAAAATGCGTCAACCTGACAAGATGACAACCCCAGTTGATAGGTTATACACGTATGTAACGAAAAATCGAACACATTACACTGTACTCCATTAAGGACACAATGAGTTCCTGCGTCCAGACTTCATACGGTTTTGCATTCATGATTAAAAACCCCACATTGAAGCCAGAGCACTTTCAATAACATAATTAACTTCACTGTTGTATACTGCATCAGTATCTTGAGCACTATAGTACTTCAGGAAAATTGTGTATAGTGCTAAAGAAAGTGTCGTGCACAAGTTTTACCTAGAAGGCCCCGGATCGGAATTGAAAATTATGTCCTTTCTTCCGCTTTCAATGTAATGCATTGTTATAAAAACTCCAGCTAGATGCAAGAGTATTTAGAAGCTATCAGCCGCTTAGCTGGCCAAGTAATTATCATAAAACCACAAGGTTTAGTAATCTGAAGTCTTCGTTCTTCTGGGACGTGATGCCGAGTCACAGTTGCTTTTTGTTCCGTGTGTTGCAAGACAGCGTATTGGTCTCATCTTTAAGGATCATAAAGTCCCAGAAGAAATAATACTTCGTCCACACGGCTACAAAAATAAAACATTCACAACGACTACAAATAGTCAACCCTGAGCCAGATAAATCCAGCACACACTCACACACATTTTGTTCACGGTCTGTTTAAACTTATAGAATACTATCCAACAAAATGCATATTTTCTAAACTGATATTTTAAGTTTTATGACATCTTCTACATGTTTCAAACCCGAGGGTTCATCTTCAGGAAGACGGTTGTACGTACAGGTGTGGTGTAATATGTGTGACATGCTTCGGAATGAGCAGTCTTATACCGATGCACGTGAAGCATAACATAGCACACCTTCAGGTAAAACCGTCAGGTTTTCTACACGTTTCGAACCCGAGGGTTCGAAATGTGTAGAAACCATCATACAAATTAAAATAATAGTTTATAAAAGGTGCATTTTGTTGCAATAATATAAACAGTCAGCTAGACGCAACAACAACAAAATTTTATTCACAATTACAATCAGCTCAACACGTTTCGGGCGATAATTTCGCCCATCCTCAGGAGCACTAGACTGTGTTTACAGCTTGTGGTATAATGCACCGGCGATGCTGCTCGCTGACAGCATCGCCGGTGCATTATACCACAAGCTGTAAACACAGTCTAGTGCTCTTAAAGATGGGCGAACTTATCGCTCGAAACGTGTTGAGCTGATTGTAGTTGTGAATAAATTTTTTTTTATTGTTGTATCTAGTTGGCTGTTTATATTATTGTATCAATGATGTACGGTCACACAAACATAAAAAAATGTGCACTTTTTGGTTTATATTGCATAAATTATGTTACAATGCATGGTGCAAAACACACAATACAACCAATTTGAATCTTATCCTCCCTGTGCTACTGATGAATAATAAACATAACAAATCGCAAATATGAAAGAAAGGGACAACTTGAGATATTTTAGCTCAAAAGGTAGAAAGTAAGAGGAGGCAAGTTAGTATTCCTTGCCAAATATAATAACGGCGGATAGCTTTAACAAGTACTATTAAATTCTTGGTGAGATAAGTTACAGAAACAGTAAGTGGAAAACCTAAAGGAAAGAGACAGCTTGATATACCTAAGCGTAGATGGGAGGATAATATTTAGGGAGACAGAGAAGTGTTACGAGCAAGTGATCTGGACTCACGTGGTTCAGGATTCGATCGAGTGGCGACTGTCCTGGAAACCGTAATTGACACTCGTATTCCGCGACTATCAGCTTGTCATGAGTAACGATTCCTTATGGGGTTCGTTAGAAATCTCACACATAAAAAACTGAAGATTCTACGCTACACGAGATTGCATTCATGGGCATTTTGGTCAAAAGGCGCAACATTCATCAGTCTGGGCACAGTATGAATAGCTTATCTTAACAAGGGTGCAAAGCATATAAAAGGCAGTGCTGGCACGAACGAGTTAGATGATATAAAGATGTCCGAATGGGGTAATTCAGGAGGAACATTTAAGTTTCAGCCAACGATTTCGGTTAAAGCTGCAGAATGACCGAACGTCCTTTCATTTATAATGTTCAGTACCCCATAAGATAAATGTTTATAGAGTACAAAAAGTGCATAAAACATGTTTTGCGCATGGTCGACTAGCTCTAATGTTCTCGATAAGCCAATTCCATCTAATTTAACAGTAAAACGCACTGGATGTATAAATTTCTTTTCCAATTTGTACTACAGACGTTTTTCCAATTTGTACTACAGACGTTAAGACATCCCATAAATTACAGACCGAGATTATTTCTGTGGGCACACACACACACACACACACACACAAACACACACACACACATACACTCAATAAATTCAACTTGACACTGAACGCTTACATCATTAGCTCTAAGTCACTTAAGATAGTGTCCACCAATGAACATTACAACGTACAAATCATGTTCTTTCTCGCCCAGTTTCATTAGACAAATAACCTGTCCTTCAAATGAAGTTTATGTTTACTTTACTTTATTTTACTTCGCATAAGGTATTGATTTATAAAGCAGAAGATGGGCTATAACTAGCAGCATTTCAGTTAAACAAGCCTGAAACAAATTTAGTATAAAAAGCAAATTCATTTGTTAAAACTAAGGAATTAGGAATATGTGGGGAAAACAAAAAAAGAGTAGAAGAAACAGAGGGTGCAATAATAAACCAGCTTTATGATTCCAGGTATATGCGGTGGCACAGTTGGTTAAGGCACTGCGCTACAAACCGGAAGGTTGCTGGTGTGATTCCCGATGGGATCACTGGCATTTCAATGAATTAATCCTCACGGCCACACTATGGTCCTGGGGTCGTCTCGTTCTTTAAGAGAAATGAGTACGATGTGTACCTCCTGGGAGGGAGGGGGGGGGGGTAAAGGCTGACAACCTTGTCACCTTCGAGTACCAATTGTCTAGAAATTCTGGCAGCCTCCACGTCCTGGGGACCTAGGGGTCTGTCTAGGTCAGTATAGGGATTGCTTCACCTTTTAAATCTGATTCCAGTTATATCGGAAATATGATCGCAGAAATAGAAAGTGCCATCAGTCACACTAGCAGCATAATAAAATGGAGCAATAAAGAGACCTATGGAATACGAACAACTAGCAGGGCTGCGTAACATCGCATCAAGCGCAGTACTTAGGTACGGTCCCGTAGTTTCGATTTTAAATACACAAAGAAATTAGAAGCAGGACAGATGAGACTTCTAGATGTTTACCCAGCCTCGAAAACAAAGAAACACAAGCACCTGTGAAAACTACAAGTTCCATGAATATTTACTGCGTCATCCAATACCAAAGGAAACTGAGAAAATATGTGGCAAGAACAGAAAGATCGTCTCCCACTATTGGCCTTCTAGTATCATTCGAGCGGTAGCCGTCATCAAGGGAGATCAAAACAAAGAATAAAATATCAAGAGCAAGTCAAGACGAACAGGTCTTAATGTACCGAAACTTTAAGAGCCAATAATGATGACGATGACACATTTCTTGACGCTTGTAACATTCATTTAAAATATGTCGATATTAATCAGAACATTTCAAATTTCGGACAGTCCCCGCTCAGATTCTGGAGCCCGTAGGTCATTGAAGATCTTTAAAATCTAGCATAATGGAACATACAAAAGGACAGCACTTATGACATGAAATAGTGTATTTCATGTAAACGTATCCCAGGTCGGGAGCTTTTAGTCTAAAAATCAACACGCATTTAAGAAAATGTGCAAACAGCTGTCATATATAAGTAACAATTGGGGTATTCGTCGAAGAATCACCTTCGGTCCACGCAATCCTCAGGCACATCGATGCACACAGTTGAAGGGAAGCGCGCGCGCGCGCACACACACAAACACACAAACACACAAACACACACATTCACACACACAAACACACACATATACACATACAAACACACACACATACACATAAACAGACACACACATTCACACACACAAACACACACACATACACATACAAACACACACACACACACGAACACACACACACACACATACACGTACAAACACACACACACACAAACACACACATACACACAAACACACAAACACATATACATACACAAACACACACATTCACACACACAAACACACACACATACACATACAAACACACAAACACAAACACACACACGAACACACACACACACACACAAACGCACACAATAATAAGGTTTCTGATTAAAGTATTATCATTATTAAAACCAGTAACTACCCGCCCAGTAGACCACAAATTGACACAGAAAACCTAGAAGCAGCTACGTGTTTCGGCTCTTGATTAAGCCATCATCAAACCGTACAAGGCGTAACGTACAGCACACGCAATATTAATCGAGACTTCAGGTTCAGTTTAGCCAATATATGTTCTGTTTCACGGATACCTGCTGGTACTTTACACGTTCAGCACAACGGGATTAAATAAGTCAAGAAGCATGTTTAGCGAATGTCTACCTGAATTAAATACTTTGAATATGCGTTTGGGTTAGTTCTGCACAGTCCACTGCAACTCTCAATAAGGGTGCTACGAACACACAAAGCTTCTTGCATAGTCAATCAGACATCTCGGCTAATGTTTACGTAAAAAAATATTCGACATACCTAAGTTTCTGAGTGTTTAATAAAGCGACATGTTTCGACCCTTGGGTCATCAACAGTCCGACACGGGCAATATAAGACATGAAGGATAAAGACAAATATGACTTGCTTTTTAGGATATAGGTTTGTAAAATTGAGATCTAAATTCCCAAAAAGCAATTTTGAGTTGCGACATCCCCTTTGTGTGTTATAACTATAAGGTAAAGTGATAAGTTAGTCAAAACACAACTATAGTTGTGTTTTGACTAAGTTACAACACACAACGGGGATGTCTCAACTCAAAATTACTTTTTGGGAATTTGGATCTCAGTTTTACAAACCAATATCGATATTGACATTACGTATGGTTAAAAATAACATTTAAAACAGTTACAAATGTTATAAGCGGTAAAAAGGAGGGTTGTTTTAGAGATGGTGTTAATGGTTGGCGGTGTAGGTGGTGCGAATCGTCATTCCCACAGTCTACGGCTATTTGGTACAGGTAGTGGTAAGAGACAGTTTGTGTTCGGGCTGGACTCAGGCGTCGTGCAGCGTCCGGTATCATTGGTGGTTGGGCAACAAAAGTTATGGAATTTTTGTATTTCCCTTGCATATGTTATATTACATGTGCTGGCTTAAAGAGTCCAAATATATCGCTTTATTTAACATTTAAACACTTACTCAGGTCGACTGTTTCTTAGGTAACCATTAAACTGACAAACACAACGTTAAACAGACATAGTAAGTGCTGCAGTCAGCACGAGGCTAGTATTTCCTGGAACGGTTGTGTGTCTATCTTTCGATGTGATAAAAACTTTTTAAACTGTATGTATAGAGAATTATGTTAGAGGAATGTGAATAATAAACAAACATCTTAAAAGATAGCAAGGCTGAATTTGAAAGAAAGACAAGTTGTTGTCCGAATGCAGGTTTTAAGTCTGCCATACTAGCTAGATATACTATTAAGCGTCGCGTATAACGAGAATTACTCACAGATTAACAGTTAATATTTGATGTTTGTTTGAGCGTGCATCGTTGTGATAACTGAAGAATAAAAACCAACTAGATGTCACTTATTACTTTTTTGTACTTCTTATAGGCTCAACATGTTTCGGGCACTACTATGCCCATCATCAGGAGCTCGCGACTATATTGTTGATAACCACATTGGTCGTTTCGTTCTTGGTTTGCTGTAGGTTTTAGGTTAGGTGGGGTTAGGCTGGAGTAGTGTCCGGGCTGTAGCCTCTAGCCTGCAACCCGGACACTACACCAGCCTACCCGCACCTAACCTCCAACCTACAGCAAACCAAGAACGAAACGACCAATGTGGTTATCAACAATATAGTCGCGAGCTCTCGATGATTGGAATAGTGGTGCCCGAAACATGTTGAGCCTATAAGAAGTACTAAATATAATAAGTGACATCTAGTTGGTTTTTATTCTTCAGTTAAAAGTTAATATATCTGTCAATCATCCTGTACAAAATCCTTCTGTGTTTGTTTTTCTCCCGACGCCCTTGCTGTCACTGTTTTTGTTCAGAAACCAAATTCAACACGAAGCACACCTCGTGCTGGTAGGACACCGTCCACCCACAGAGCCCGTAGTTCATTATGTTCCACAAAACGACCCGCCCGGCAGTTACAACCATGAAAAACAACGACAGATGTTAATATAAATATGTGCATAGTAATACTCTTTCATATTCAGAATTTCACTTTATTAAAAATGACAATAAATTAATTTACACTGCACGCGTTAAAACCATCTTGTGGCAAGTGACGTCGTGTAGTTCGGTAAATACACACTCATGTTCTGGAAACTCGGCAGTGTACACCCTTCACCCTGAAGAAGAATGTACCAGGTTTCTCTGACACTCTGGCATACGTACATGCCGACAACATGGCTTCACAAACCCTAAGACTGCGTATCTTGACACACGACAGCCTCAAGTTCCGAGATTTGAACAGCGCGTCTCTCTCTCTCTCTCACACACACACACACACACAAACACACACACACACACACACAAAACCCACTCACATGCAACAGCATGGCGCCATCAATAGTCTAAATTCCCCTTACGAATGGAACGTAGGCTACAACATTACTTTCGGAGCAATTTATTTCCCAAACCCATTCAATCTTAGACAGAGACAAAAACATTAAGACACGGCAGACGATTTCGGTCTAATGATCGCTGTATGTACCTTTTTACACACAAGTCTTTATCAATTTAGATGAGAAATGTGATTTTATAAGAAGTACGCGCCTTGGAGATTCGGGCTCAAGACCATTTCTAAAATATTTTCTAGGCGGAGACGACAAAATAAGAACTACGTAGACCGAAATGTAAATGACGAAAGAAGAAGACTAAATGGAAGGAAATGAGAAGTGTAATGATGCATTCCTCACATTAATTACTTTACCACAACGCGAAAATAGCTGTGGGTAATAATGAAGCTGCTTCAAATAAAGTATCTTAATGAACTCGGCATTCCAAAGAAGTACAGACAGCTATCTTATTGAGGGCACAGAAACACACTTTGAAGGCGACGCCTGCACCACGGTATGTGCCTGTGTCCCTGCAGACTGCACGTACAATCCAATTTAACTTAACCCTTTGAAGCCTAACGACTACTATAGTGGTCGCACCGCACCGCTAAACTCTAAATGTTGCATTTTATATATTTATTCAACAAATATAGGTATTGAATATTTTAAACATGATGTATACTCTCCGTTTTTTCCTCTTCAAAATGCAATTTGTTTCATAAATCTAACTTATTTGGTTCCTGTATTATTCACATTTTAAATACAGGGTGTGTTAAAATTAAAAACATAATTCCGTGGCCAAAAGGTTAAACCCCTTACTGATCATACAGATTATCGGCATTAATTCTTTGTTCATTCAGCCACACTTTCACTGAGAGTTTGATCCTATAGGAAACACTCTGGATGCGTATTCGTGATGTTGCGAGTTCGAATCTTTATTGTGACGGACTGAGATACTACGTGAATTGTTTCATTCCTTCCGGCAACATGTCGACATTGTGCCTCAAACTGGACCACGCACGCGCTTCCACTCATTTTCTCTCCCAGTAATTACTTAACGCCAATTGACGCTACGTAATGTGAGCATAAGTATGGAAATAGTATTGGAAATGTGGACCAACTACTTGCACTGTTATGTGCTTTTAAAATATTTATTCACATAGAATACTTTAAAACATATCACTTTGTTTAAAATTTGTTATAACTCCTACATGTTTCGGTCATTCCTTTTGACCATCCTCAGCAAAGCCACAGTACAAGAACAACACCACTTACAACGGGAGCACCAACAGAGCATATGGGCATAACATTAACGCATGCCGCCACACCACCGAAAATAGAATAATAGCTTCTTCATTATAGGGATTTTAACACTCCCTGAGGATGGTCAAAAGGAATGACCGAAACATGTAGGAGTTATAACAAATTTTAAACAAAGTGATATGTTTTAAAGTATTCTATGTAAATAAATATTTTAAAAGCATATA
>Ga0123355_10004399_pt1 | contig 20490 bp, 20 predicted proteins | sample TergutEmb28metaG_3_FD_89872 | JGI IMG/M metagenome (GOLD analysis project Ga0123355, IMG submission 89872) | Embiratermes neotenicus P1 segment gut microbial communities from Petit-Saut dam, French Guiana - Emb289 P1 | ecosystem: Host-associated > Arthropoda: Insects > Digestive system > Gut ...
AAATATGGTTTGCGATATCATATGTTAATTTAGGATATACACAAAAATTGCCTTTTCTGAAAACATTAGTAGTTGCAGTGCTTTGTAGCACGTATATGATAATCTCATGCGGAATTTAGGTAGGTATCATACAAATAGGGTTTATAATCGCTACAAAAGCAAATAACCCCTGTAATTAGGAGTTATTTGCTGATTTGATTTTGTATCAAAGCTGTTTTCGTTCTTTGGAGCTGCTGACGGGAATTGAACCCGTGAACCTCCTCATTACCAATGAGGTGCTCTACCTGGCGATATACACCTCAAAACCATTGGTACTACTGGATTTTCTGTTTTCTCGTTTTCCGATTTTTGCCATTTGACCCCCATTTTGACCCCCACGGGGATGAACTCAGATGTAACGGGATGATATAGGATAGTCAGTTAGTAAGGATTTTATACGATGTTTTTAATAGTTAATGCATCCTCTATAATCTGTCCATCAGACATATCTTCCGATAACAAATACTCACAACCACTTTCCAATGCTGTAGCAATAATCAAGCTATCATAGTAGGAGTAACCATACTTCTCATGGTGCTGCAATGCATCCATAACAGTATTGTCATCAATAATAACCAGATTACAAGTGTTGCATATTTCGGTTATTGCATTTCGGACATCAGCGAGCGGTAATTTTAACTTTCGGATACACACATTTGAAAATTCATTCAAGACTTGTGTACTTATAAAACGTTCATACTTATCTATTTCCTGCATGACACTCAACCTTTTAGATATATCGGTGTCAGAATAGAGATACACAAAAATATTTGTGTCAATAAAAGCCTTACCGCCGCTCATTCGCTTCCTCCCTATCAAATCTCCAACCGTTTGTATCAATTTTTAGTGCAGAAAAATTGGTCGCGTTAAGCATACCTGCTTTAGCTTTTGCCCCTGGTCTGATGTTTGGTGGAATAATTGGTGATACCGTAACTTTCACGGTCAACGGTATAACCTCAACATATTGTTCAGGAATACGGATAATCCCTCTCTCAACGATTGTATCGAACTGAATTGCCTGTTGCATTATAAACCCTCCTATCCCCATTTCTAATCTATCTCTCTATCTAAGATTATACTATAATCTTGCAGTCATTGCCACTACTTGTTTATCGAAAATTTATTAGTGCTATCAGTGCCAAGATTAGTGCCAATGTCATCATTGATGTCAATTCATCTGCAAACTGACAAGTAGCTTTTAGTTTGGATTTGCAATATCATTCGCGAGACCCCATTAAGAAGTCTCGCGAACTTGTTTGACATGCTGCTTTCCACTACCTTGCAGTTTTATCCTTAGGTTTCACGGTTTTTTCCTGTGTCGCTATTTGTCGTTTCATAATTGTATATTGTGCAAGAGTTGCCAAGAACATATCCCTGTCTTTTGTACTCAGCTCATCCAATGGCTGGCATAAAATATCTTCACATACGTTTAGCACCATCTCAACACTCTTTTTCGGCGGAAAATTCTTCGCCCTTCTAACAACATCGCTAATGCACTCAGTGATGGATGATTTTTCTAATGCATCTACTGTGCCTGTGACGATTTTTTCCAATTCCCCTGCTGTTATACCTAAATGGCTGATGTTTTGTTCTTCGAGCTTTTCAAGTTGTGTCATAGTTTCAGTGTTTAAGTAATGCGCATATAATCGCAAGGTTGTTGCGCCATCCTTATGCCCAAGTAACCTTGCTGCATTTTGCGCTGCGACACCTGCATTCAATGCTGTTGTCGCATATGTGTGCCTTAAAGCATGAATCGTCATATGTGGTAATCCTGCACGCTTTAATATACGCCCCAACGATGAACGCAGCCCACTTAAATCATGGATGTTTCCTATATCTGTGGGAAAAACAAGCGTGTTATCTTTCCAACGCTCGTCGGCACGACTCTTCATATTCGAAACAAGCTGCGCTTGACGATCAAGCATAATTTCTACACTGGGAAGCAACGGAATTTTGCGGACACTATTCTTTGTTTTGGGTGGGCCGACTTTGATAGAAACTTCCCCTGTGTTTTTGTCTTTTCTGCGTCCTGCGGTTTTTGTGACATCAATATATTTCATTTCGCGGTTTATATCCTTTATATCAAGTGCACATAACTCACCAATTCTCATGCCTGTCGCAAGAGCAACGGCAAACATATTACCAGTATTATAAAAAGGAAGAACTGAAATAAATTGCCTTTGCTCATCTTTTGTCAGTATTCGTATATTTGTATTTTCGACTTTGGGTGGATTTGTTTCATGCAACGGATTGTTGCGAATGATATTGGACACAACAGCTTGTTTAAAAGCACCCGAAAGGATATTCTTGATTTTGGTTATAGATGCTGTGCTTAAATCACGACCACCCTTACCTTTGGGTAATTGTAGTCTATTATACATCATTTGAATATTCAATCCGGTTAGTTTTTTTAGCTTTGTTTCTCCTATGATTGGATTTATACAAACACTGATAGTCGTTTCGTAAGCTTCATATGTACTATCCCTCAAATCAGCTATTTTATACTCTTTCATCCACAGTGCCAACCATTCTGCCACAGTAGGATCAGTTTTTGCAAGCATAGTCTCTCCGCCAGTAATTTCTGCTTGCACAGCTCTCAGGCGTTCTATTACAGATTTTTGCGATTTATTGATAATTGACTTCCGTTGTTTCTTAGGATCAGGTTCGCGTGGGTCGTAGTACCTTGCTTCCCATCTGCCGTCTGCACGTTTGCGGACACTCCCCTCTCCGTGTGCTCTGTTCTTTGCCATAACTCATACTCACCTCACCTATCCAAGTAATGTTGCCTGCATATTTGCTTGTTCTTCCGCCCACTTATGAAGCGAACTCGATGGTATTATGATTCGTTTACCGATGTGGAAACAGGGAAAGCCTTCAGTCTTCGTTAGTTGATATGCAGTAGCTCTTGCAATAGAGAGCGTTTTAGCAACTTCATCAACAGAAATATAATTTGTGGATTCATTATTGTTTTCAGTTTCTATATTGTAATTTTTATTAATATTATCCATGAGATTGTCTCCTTATTTTTACGTAAAATAGCTGTCTATATAACTTCACTATTTATCTCTCTATATATCAGTACCAAAACAGGGTAAAACTTAGCCCTATTTGCGAAAATTTATTGAAAAATTTTTCATAGATGTTAATCCTCTACGAATACTCACATTTACAGACGCTTCGTTCACATTTTCTGAAAGAGCGATTTTTCTTTTGCTTTGTCGTAATAGGTAATGTGCCTCTATCCTTCGCCCCTGTATTTCTGGCAAAGAATTTAGTGCTTGGCATAACATACAGCGTCGCGCTTTTGCTTCAATCAAGACATCAGGACAACCGGATTTTATTGTATATGATGCTTCATCAAGTATTCCGTCTGCTACGTCAAGCGAAAGCACATCATTGTGTCGCATGGAACAGAAGTAGGTGTTTTGATATTGTTTATCTGCAAGCAACTCATCAGCTACCTCGTTTATAACTGTTACAAGGTTGCATTCTTCCACAATCGCATCATGGTAGTGATGCTTCAAATTAAATGTAGTAAAACCTGATGAAATCTCATCAGCCACCTCAAGCTGCATGAAAACAAACTTGTTACGCTGAAAAGCCTGTGGATAGAACTCTCTTAAATTGATTTGCATTAACTTTACGTTTTCGACGTTTTTAAATTCATGTTGTACATAAACATATTTGTCCTGTACTTTAGCGCGTGGATAAAATCCACCTAGATAATTGATAGACATATTATTCTCTCCTTCATTTGATATGACTAAAAAAGAGTATAAATGTTAACAACGTTGTAACTGCAATAGGTAAATTGAAAATATTTTTTGTTTTAATATTCAGTAATTGCAATGGTTTTGCAAAAAACAAATAAGCAAAAATACCGAAATGTAGATTAGCACGGTATTAACTCTACATTTATTTGTGTTGAATTTGTCTGTATAAATGAACAATCCGACAATTGCATTTTGCCAATGTCGGATTGCGCATATTACATTCATATACTTCTAGCGTGAAATAATTACCAGTTATCTGAATATTTGCCTTATATCCACTCTTACTCATTTGGAATATTGTCTGCTGCACCTCTCATGCGACAAATGTAGATTAACACGGTATTAACTCTACATTTATTTTATCTTGAAATTATCGGCAAATTTAAACAATCTGAAATATAGTAGTCGTTGATTTTTTCATTGTGTGTTGCTCTTTTCAGATTCTTATTATTTTGTTGATTGAATATGGTACAATTGAATTTCAAATACTTTTGTGAATCATGAAATTAGGTGATAAATATAAAACACTTAGCTTCGATTATTACAGTAGGAAGAATAGTGGGGGCATTTGCATTGTTTTTAACAATCCCCCTGTCTTTTCAGTTTTTTGTTATCTATTTATTATGCTGTGTAAGTGATGTTTTGGATGGATACATTGCACGAAAAACAAAAAACACAAGCAAGCTCGGTGAAATACTTGATAGCGTTGCGGATTTTATTCTGATAGCAGTTATGATAATAATCTTATTTCCTTTGCTCACGTTGGAACTGTGGGCGATATATTGGATAGGCATAATTGCATTGATACGTTTTTTGTCTTTAAGTGTCGGGTTCGCAAAATATCGCTCATTAGCTTTTTTACACACATACACAAATAAGATAACGGGGGTTGCTTTGGTCTGTTTTCCGATTTTCTTACAGTTATTCGGGATAACTGTAACGACGATTATTTTATGTGGCATAGCAAGCCTTTCCGCATGTGAGGAACTGATAATCAATATTCGCTCCCATGTATTGAACAGAAATGTTAAAAGTGTGTTCAATGGGGAAGATGGACAAAATTGACTATTGGCAACAAAAAACCGCCTATGCTGTTTATGCAACAGAGGCGGTCGGGGTTTCGCTGTTTTTTGTAACTTCGGTGAAGAAGTTGATATAAGAGTACCAAGTCATAAAAACCAACAAGCTAAGTTTCCGAATCATAGATTAACATGTATCTATAAATTTGAGTTGAAATTATCGCTAAAACTGAACAACCCGACATTTCAACAAATGCCGGGTGTTCGTGTTGCGCTAATTAAATCTAATCTAACCGGACTCGTTGCTCAGAATCAGAACTTTACCTACTAGAGAACCTATTCCTATTCATGCTTCTTTGGGAGTATGTTTGCTGCACTTTCCGCACCATTACGGATGCTTGCATTAAATACTGACTTGGATCGGAAACAGTAACCTCGTCATGCAGATACAAATTGTAGACCGAACCACAAAACTCATAGCCATGTTCATTTGCGTAATCTACCATACGTGTTACTAAATCGCTCATTTCACCGTAATAGCCTCTTGTGTAGCCAATTAAGTAAAGTCCCGATTCTTTTGTATGCTCTCCGTTGCGGTCAACAGAATAAAATCTCGTCGGTTGTGATGGCGTGTAAATGTAATCATCCATAGATTCAAAATATCCGCCAATAGGATATGCTAAGTTTACTGGTGGGCTGTGAGGTGCTTTACAAAAGCGAATGAATTCCTCATGAAAGCTATCTGAGTCGGTAAAATCATTAACATCACCCATTATCATTCGCATTTCCGGCATTTCAGATACCATTATTTCGGTTTCTGTTGCACTCATGCCGAGAGTAAGCATATCTAAATATGTACTAACAACCAACAACGCTTCATTATATAAATCTATTTTATCCAAAATAATAAATCGTTGTTTAGTTAATAGCTTGAACATTAACTGAGGTGTGCGGTTTTTAACGATATTTAGCATTTCCTTATGCGGCATATCAATTTCAGATAATACTCTCACCATGTTAAATAAAGTAACCTGCATAGGGTCATAATGTCGAGATTTACCCTCCCCATCCTTGAGAGCCGGAAATATCCCTGATTTATCGTAATTTCTAAGCGAACTTGCAGACACATCAACTATTTCTGCAAACTCTGAAATAGATATTGTTCTGTTACTGTAATTGTTTTTATTCATTAAATCGTCCTCCACAATAGTTAATATTTCAATAAACTACCAACTAAAATGGCAGGAGGAGATCGGCAACGATACTGAAAAATTAAAATTACTGTAAGCATAAAAAAACTCGTATCAAAACTCAAAATCATTGCTAAAATAAGCAACATAATGTAGAATAAATTTCAGTTATAACATCATCGGAAATTTGAGTTTGAAAGGTGGGTGACAAATTTGATAACAATAAGCTCAATGAAATATAATCCCGAACGCAAATCAAAGTCACTTGCTTTGCTCTTTTTGTTAACACTTCTTGTCATATCCATTTTTATGGCAATATTGGTTGTGGTCTATGCAACCCACGATTGTATCGGGGATGGGTGTAGGGTATGTTCAATGTTCATTAGCATTAAAAGTCTAGTTGAGGACATCTCAAGAACTGTATTATTAGCTGTATTCATCGGTCTGTTTTTTCTAGCATCAACTTTTATTATGCTTTTCAATTGTGTCAGATTGATTTCTGATACACCTTTTATAGTAAAGGTAAAACTGAATAACTAAGCAATCTATTTTCACAAGAGATATTGTCAGTATAATGAAGCTGCTGCTAAGTTTCTTATGCCTAATATTCTCTTGTTTTTGTGTTGCCATTTTTATATTGAGTTTCAGATATATGATGCTCTTCAGGCATATAAACTTCATAATAAAAACAATAGCGAAAGGAATACAAACATGAAAAAGAAAACTTTAACAAAAAAAATAATTCCATATTTTGCGGTAGTTATATTTGCAATACTGTTTCTGTATTTCGGAAATATGTATGTAAATCAAGCAAACACTTTAGACCTCTATGATTCTGATTTTCAAAGTGTACGCGCAAGAGTAACAAATATCTTGGATATACACTACGAAGATGAATCCGAATGGTGGCATGGTACAATAATTTTGTTCGACGCTGAAATTACAGATGGAATAGAAGTCGGTAGTGTAGTAAGGGTCAGACAATATCTTGACATTCATTTCTCATATGCAGTACATGGCGTTAATGTGGGTGATAGCGTGCTTATTCAAAATTTTGGTGACGGATGGCATTTCATTGAGCTTATCAGGATAAACATGGTTGTAATCTTAGGAGCTATTTTTGTTCTACTCCTTCTCCTATTTGGCAGAATGAAAGGTCTAGGCGCAATACTCTCTCTTGGATTTACCTGTACAGCAATTTTTGCTGTATTTATACCATCAATAATATCCGGAATGAATATCTATATTTCCGCAATAATTATTTGTATTTTTTCTATTGTTGTCACACTATTCATACTTAATGGTGTTAACAAAAAATCATTAGCTGCTGTGCTTGGCTGCATGGGTGGTGTTATTGCTGCAGGCGTAATAACTCTCATTATGAACAATTTCTTGAGATTAACAGGAATCCTCGATAGTGAGTCTGTCCATCTTTTGCGTATTCCAACAGAACATACTGTAGATTTAAGAGCACTCATTTTTGCAGGAATAGTAATCGGTGCAAGTGGTGCTATTATGGACGTGGCGGTTTCAATATCTTCAGCACTTTGGGAGCTAAAGGAACAAGCTCCGAAATTACGATTCGGAAAACTTTACAAATCAGGCGTCAACATTGGTAGAGATATTATGGGCTCAATGGCTAACACATTAGTTCTTGCATATATTGGAAGTTCATTATCGGTAATATTGCTATTGATTGTATATTCTGAAAACCTGACTGATTTGTTAAACAGAGAAATGGTAATTGTTGAATTGTTACAGGCGATCATCGGGAGCTTGGGTATTTTACTTGCAATACCATTAACAGCCCTTACATGTGCCACATTCTTCTCTAAAAAGCAAGCAAATTTTATCGAACAAAAATAAAGATATTCTTATTCATCATCACTTGCGGTGTGTTGTTTTATTTACAACCTTATACAAGCTTAGACCGAGAAACGCCACTACCAATGTAGTCCCGGGAATTACAAAATACCACATTTCTAAAATAGATCCCTCCTCAATGTATGTCTGTGAAGGTACATCGGCAAATTCAATGGTACATGCTATTATTTCCATTTCAAGCACATCATCTCGTACATGATTGTATATTTCGACTTCAGGTTCAACATCGCTGAAGTATGTGTCATAGGCTTCTGCTCGAACTGATGGTACCCACATAAATTTATCAGGTACATTGATTACTGATTCAATGTCAAAGTCATTTTCGACGATTATAAACGTGCCGGGTTCGTAGATAGTAAAGACATATGCTCCTATTATTTCATTGTATATTACATTTATTTTTTCTACTGAACCTGCATCTCTACTAATGTCAACAGCAACAACATTTTCCAGTTTGTCACTATTGAATACTGCTATTTCTATCGGGTCGTGTAGAGTATAAAACGTATTGTTTCTTAAATACAATCCAATATCTCTATATGAAAAACCTGCTCCTACCCTTAGTATTTCAGGCACAACCTGATTTAGACCATTTGTCATTATCCAATTATTATTGTTTAGAAACTCAACATCTTCCGGCTCACCTTCAACTTCGATTAAATCAAATACATCTTCATACGATATCTCCTCATGCAACAGCTCATATAACATCTGCTCATCTTGGATTTCAACGTTTTCAATATCGTATATTTCCAAAGATTCAAGAATAGCACTTCTGTCATTAAGCCTTGTCACAGAAACTAAATAGTTCATTTCTACGTGGGTTTCATTTTCTCCCTCATATGCAAACTGTAGTGTATTTACTAAACCAATTTCTAAATTAAAGTTAATGCCACTAACGAACCAACTTTGCGTAAACTCATACTCAGGCTCTATATAATCATAACCGTCAAAGTCTGCATCTGGATGATGAATAAATCTACGAAACGTAAGCTCAAATGCCTCGCTAAAAACAACAGACATATCATACAGTAATACCTCTTGATGATGTAAATAGCTCTCCATGAAGAATATATACGTACCTCTTGTGAAATCTTCATTGAACAGCAAAAAATACATTCTTCCATATTGGTCAAAGTGAGGACACGCAGAAACCTGTATAGGCTGTGCTAATAAAATTACAATCAGAACAATTATTGTTAATTTCAGAATCTTCTTCTTCATTTAAATGACCATGCCTTTCTATGATGTTCCTGATTTAGTATCAGACTGCTTCTTTTTCTCAAGCAAGACAAATGCAAATATGGTTATAGGTATTGCAAACAATAAGCCTAAGCTTCCGGCAATCGCTCTTACAATTTCAGTGGAAATTGACTCAAGATTGATTACTTCACTAAATCCCATTTCAAACCCCACAAAAATCAAAATGGTGGCAAGAGAGCTACCTGTATATGCTAAAACGAGAGTGTTTACCATAGAACCCATTATATCTTTACCTATGTTGAAACCTGACTGTATTAGCTCTGCTTTGCTGATTTCAGGTTTATGGTTCTTGATTTCAATCATGGATGAAGAAATCGAGATAGCGACATCCATGCAAGCACCTAAAGCTCCTATAATGATTCCGGCAAACAGCAACCCCCTAAAGTCAAATACATATCCACCCGGCAAGTATTGTAGCATTTGAGCATCACCATGAGAAAAGCCTGTTATTCTAGTGACAACTCCAAATAAATAGGCAATTATCCCGCCAACTAACAATCCGCCGGAAACTCCAATAATTGCTGCCATTGATTTTTTGCCAACACCAAAGCAAATACTGAAAGTGACTATTGCGGCAAGAATACACGTTGCAATCGACAATAATATTGGGTTATATCCTCTGAGTAGCAAAGGAACAAGTCCAAATATAACAAGTCCTACTGTTATTGTAAGAGCAATCAACGCTTTAAGTCCTTTAAGCCTGCCTAATACAACTACACAAATTGCAAAGAATGAAACTAGAAAAAGTAATGGAAGTGAGCGATCATATCCCTGAAAGTAAAATAATGGCTCATTATCGGCACTTAGCTCCATGTGAACAGAAATTCTGTTACCTCTGACAAGTCGTATATCATAGTCATTGCCAACAAGTGTGTTTGTTATTGTAGCTTCAAAACCCCTCAAATCTCTGTTCAGTATTCTGATTTGGACGATCTGGATAACAGTATCTCCGATAACTCTTTCATCAGGGGTTTCAATTACTATTGCACGATAAATATTGACCTGATATTCCTCAGCTAACGCTCCACCGTCTGCTAAAACTGTAGCTGGGACTGAAAGCGACAGTAATATCAAGACTATCAGAGAAACAATACTAACCTTCAAAATCATATGCCATTAACACCATTTCTTGATGCCTTTCATCAACCCTATTAATTCCCGGAATCATGCTGTTAAAGAAGAAAATATCGACAACACCAATCATCTCATTGCCACGTATGCTATCAAGATTAATTCCTGTTCCGGTTGCTCCACTACGATTGTCAATTATCATTCCAAAAGGATAATCTTCACTACCGGAATGCGGAAAAGGTGCAATTGACGCTGCTATATGTCTGCCTTCAATAGTCACAATTACAGCTCGTCTTCTAACATTCCATTCACCGCCCGCTGTTTCCAGTAGTCGATTAGTGTCCTCAAGTGTCATTGTTTCAACATCTGCAAGCGTATTGTAACCTCCAATGACCCTTCTTACCCTATATGTTATTCCTGTTTCAATGTCCAGCACATCAGCTTCAATACCTTCACCAAATATTTCTAAAGCTTCTCTGAAGTCCAATAACTCTATATTCATGAATTCTAAGTTTTCATAAGCTTCATAGTCAACTAATGAGTAACTGGATTCTTCTGACTCAGGTTCATCACGCATCACTCCATTGAGCTCTGTATGATATTGATCATAATCATCTATATGCTCGTTGTCACAACTTACTAAAAATAATATAATTACACTAAGCGCTATCAATATGTTTTTTCTCATTCTGTCCTCCGAAAAATATTTATGAATCTTAATATCACCGTATATATTCTTTGATTATTAGCAACACGTATTACATAGTTTTTTGTTTCAGGAAATGGTATATGGTCAAGTGTTTCGCCGTCTAGACTATAATCCGGATTGTTTAACCATCTTTCTACATTGCCGCTTCCCGCATTGTATGCACTAAGAGCGACTTCAATATCTCCATATCGCCTTATCAACATACTTAAATAAAAACTACCTAACCGTACGTTAATTTCAGGATCAAATATTTGATTGTAGTTAAAATCGTAAAGACCTGCCATTGGAGCTATCCAGTACGCGGTTTCTTCCATTATCTGCATTAGACCACTCGCTCCGACCCTTGAAACAGCATTATCATTAAATCTGCTTTCTGCATGGATTACAGCGAAAATGAGCTCAGGCTCAAGATCAAATTCCTCTGCATATCTGTGAATGATTTCGATGTGTCGTACTGGATAATAGCGTTGGATAACAAAAACAGTTCCGATAACAGCAAGGCTAATGAGTATAAAAGCTATAAAAATTTTTTTAGACGTTTTCAATGTTTTCCTCTTTCACAAAATTTGCCTGGAAGCTTGTGGCAAAATAATTGATTGACAACAGCTCATAGATATTTTTCTGCATAAAAATATAAGGAAATGACACACATAGGAGCAAGTATACTGCTCCCTTGATTTATTATGGCATTACCTTAATATTATTTAACTATTCAATTTAACCTTTGCTTTAATAGGTGTTTCAAAGATTACGCTAATGACAAAAGAACCAGTAAGAACAGGGATTGCAAGCACAAACAGACAAGCCACAATAATAAATGTAGTCAGTCTGATTAGTTGTTCTATTATACTTTTTGCGTTATCAATCATTACACAAATGTGACAGCCATGCCCGATGCAATCATGGTCTGCATAAACTGATATAAATACTGATGACAAAAGAGAAACAGATATCAAGCACAATAGAAGTATCAGTATAAGCAAATCTACTGTCTTACGCTTTCGATATTTATTTGCTTGTGATATATATAACAAAAAAATCGTTCTCCTGCCATTGCTTACAACTGCTTTGTGCATTTAAATAAAATTGTCTACATTGCGGATTATACAGTATTTCGCAAATAATTTCAACAATTGCAATCCCGTGGACGGTGTCAAGTTTTTAGTGATTTACAAAAACCCTTATGACTATGACAATCCTCCGTGTTTTTATTTTATTTTTACATTCACAATTACCTATATTGTAACATACATATTCCACTGAGCAAAGCTCCTGGTTAATGCTTAAAGATGCTTAAAGAAAAAAAGAGCATGCGTAAAATATTGTGGCAAACATAACAGAAATTGCGTCTTGACTTTCGGGTTAGTTTGTGCTAACCTAGAAGTCGTTAGTCGTAGCTAACCGCATGTTTCAAAATCCAATTACTCAAAATTTTGTGCTCTTAGATTTGGTAACGTTAAATGATCTATATTAAATCATTTGTATAGCAGACGAGGTCATTAGATTTTCAGGAGGTTTTCATTATGGCTAATATTTGTACAACGAAGTTATATGAGGCACGCAAAGGAGATGAACTTCAGGTCAGCTCTGTGCCGAATATTGTATTACTCGAAAGCCTTGGCATTCATGCGGGAACCAGACTGACAGTAAAAACACGCTACCCTCTCGGTGGTCCGGTGTTGATTCATGTCGAAAATACATATTCAGTCGCTATTGGTAAGGACATAGCCAAGCAGATTGAAGTGTTTAGTGAAATTAAAGGTTCAGATAAATCAGAGCTACAAAATATTGTGGAGGTTGATGAATTATGAGTATATCACATGAAATTAATCCACGAGATAGGATACTTCTAATTGGTAACCCGAATGTTGGAAAAAGTGTTTTTTTTACTGAACTTACGGGCATCCATGCTATAAGCTCAAACTATGTCGGCACCACTGTCAGCTATATGGAAGGACATTTGCCGGTTGGTGGAAAGGAATACACGTTAATCGATGTTCCCGGCACATATTCATTAACACCAACTTCTGATGCCGAATCTATCGCTGTTCACTTTCTGAAAAGTGGAGCTAAAGCCATTATATGTGTTCTCGATGCCTCTAACTTGGAACGTAATCTATATTTAGCACTAGAGTTACAGAAGTATGATATTCCAACAGTATATACGCTGAACCTGCTCGATGTTGCTGAACGTAGAGGAACCATTATAAATGATAGATTGTTGGCACAAGATCTTGGTGCACCCGTTATCCCAACCATAGCTGTTAAGAAGCAAGGAATTGACGAACTTATACAGGAGCTGAATATAGTATTAAATGAAGAATCTAAAGTCACTTCAGACGGTTCAGCGGCAAATAATATAAGCATAAATGCAAATACTGCAACCAAATGTAAGCAATCATGTGGCAAATGCTCCCAATGCCCATCTAAGCGCCTTGAAAGTCAAGCTGACATATGGTCAATGGCAAGAGAAATACGACAGCGTGTAAGCAAGCAAGAAACATCATCCCCAAGTTTTATAGATAGACTGGGAGATGCTATGGTAAAACCAATGCCGGGTATACCTATTGCTCTATTATCTATGGCTATGCTGATAGGTGTTGTTGTGTTCGGTGGACGTGGATTGCGAGCCGGGCTGTTACCATTAGTTAATGAGATAATAGTTCCATTTTTCCGTTGGTTGTTCGCATTGTTTATTCCTGAGGGTATATTCCTCAATATATTAATTGGTGAATTTGGCGTCTTTGTAATTAGCTTTGAGTGGATACTAGCCTTAATATTCCCTTATGTACTGTGTTTTTATATTGCATTTTCTTTTCTCGAGGATTCAGGATATTTGCCGAGAGTGAGCGTTCTTTTCGATAATGTAATGCGAAAACTAGGCATACAAGGTGGTAGTCTTATCTATACAGTTATGGGCTTTGGCTGTGCTGTGCCGGCAATCATTGGCACTCGTGCTGCGACATCACGGAAAGAGCGATTAATTGTCACAGCTGCTATATGTTTCGCCATTCCTTGTATTTCTCAAACCGGTGCCTTGATTGCATTATTTTCTGCATATGATTGGTGGATGATGCCTGCGATGGTTTTGTTTGGGCTAGTTCTATTTATTTCTGTATCTTTGATTGCCGGGAAATTAACAAAAGGAAAAGTTGAACCTCTGATAATAGAAGTTCCTAACCTATTAATGCCTGAGCCAAAAGCTTATGGAAGAAAATTGCTTACTCGCATGAAGCATTTTTTGAAAGATGCAGAAGTCCCAATGCTTGCAGCAGTGGTGTTAGCAGCATTACTGGCAGAAACAGGCGCACTAAATGCAATTGCACGATTTGCGGAGCCCCTTGTGAGCAGATGGTTAGGGATGCCCGCTGAGGCTGTCACAGCTCTGATTTTAGGCATTGTCCGTCGAGAAATGTCTGTTGCTCCACTCATTGCTTTAGACTTAACAGCGTTGCAAGCCTTCGTAGGTGGAGCTGTCGCATTGATGTACATACCCTGTATTTCAGTATTTGCTATTTTGACTAAGGAGTTTAAGTTGAAAATTGCTGCGATTATAACTGTTTCAACTATTATTGCTGCTCTATTTATTGGTGGTTTGATTAATCAAATTGGACAGTTGTTTTTACAGTTGACATAAATGTAACAAGAGTTTGTAGTTTGAAAGAATTCAAACTAACGAGAGAATGTGCCAATTGCGATCTGTGGAATCGCAATTGATGCACGAAATGACCATTCCTTCTCATGGTCGTTTTGTGCCAAAGAATTAATGAAAGCATGGTCATTAAAATGCCAAAACAAATAACTAAATTCACACAAAAAATTGAATACTTGGCTACAAAAACAAATTTTATTTATAATATAGCTTCTCGTTATTATCGAGATGTAGTGCAAAAGGAAATTGATTTAGCGAATATAACTGAGGATGACCATGTGCTATTCATTGGTGGCGGCTTTTGTCCATTTAGCGCAATACTATTAAATCAGGCTTCCGGTGCGCGTGTAACAGTAATTGACAATAATTCTGATTGCATTATCAAAGCCGGAGAAGTCGTAAGCCGTTTAGGGATAGCAGATTATGTAAACTTGAAGCTGCAAGATGGTGGTTGTTCCGAGCTTTCCCTTTGTGATTATACGGTCATTCACTTTGCCCTGCAAGTTACACCTATAGAACATGTATTCAAAGAAATTGAAAAGAAGGTATCGCCGGGAACAAAGCTCCTTATTCGCAGACCAAAGGAATGTTTAAGTAGAATGTATTGCAAATTGGCAGAAATTCTATTAACATGTTGCCAACACATAAGCCACAGTAAAACCTCGAATATTGGAAACACATATCTATATATAAAAAACGAAAATACTGTTATTATAGAGAAGTATAAAATAACAGAAAATTTGCAGGAGAATAAAAAGTGCGTGGCAGCATAATAAAGAAGATATGGTATGCAGTTTTACTAATTTTGTTAATTTTTGTACTATCAAGATTTAACTTTCAGCATCTGGTATATAGCGTACAAAAAATACATGTGTTGTCAATAGTACTCCTTATAGGCTTGCAACTTATCTCACAACTACTACTAAATATTCAATGGCACCAAACTACGAAACTAAGTAATATAAATATCTCTTTTCGCAAAATGCTTTATATTAACTGTCAAGGATCAGTTGTAGACGGCATCACTCCGGGTGTTAAATTCGGCGGTGAGGCAACTCGTGCTGTACAAATTAGTCGTTTTGCAGATTGTAGTAAAGAGTGTGCTGCTGCTGTTGTTGCAATGCAAAAGATATTTAGTATGGGAGCTTTTTTGTTTTTATACATGGTTTCTTTATTCTTCGTCGCAGAAAGCATGCCTTATCTTTGGCTGACTGTATTGATTATTACTGTGTTGATACTTGTTGCTGTTGCAATCATTTATATTTTCAAAAGTAAAATAAAAGGCTTTATTTTCGTTATGCGTCAACAGATGAAAACTCTGCGATCTAACCCTAAAGTATGCATTTTGCTTGCTTTACTATCCATCTTCCTTTGGCTGCTATATCCGTTTAAAATGTATATACTAACTATTACGATAATGCCGGATATTAACTTTATTTATATTACAGCAATAACATTCTCTGCATATATAATAGCAATGATTCCTATTTTTCCAGGTGGATTAGGCGGCTATGAAGCAACAATGGTCACCCTGCTGGTAACTCTTGGAGCGATACAAAGTAATGCATTAGTAGTGACTGCATTGTTCCGCTTTACAACATTTTGGTTAGTCATGTTATTTAGTTTAATATTTGTTGGCTTTTTCAAAGTCGTTCAAAAACATAAGGTCTATAAAAATACTTGCAGTTAATGAAACGTATGGCGTAAATGGTGAGGATAATTTTGACGAGAGAGGGGCAAAGAATTATGCGCATAGAGAAACATATTAAGCAAACTCCAAATATTCTGACTATTGCAAATATGCTTTCAGGTCTAACTGCAATCATCATACTAATAAATAGTAGTTTGCCTAACAAGGAATTTATTGTTACCGGACTGATTGTTTTTAGCGCTGCACTCGACTTTTTCGATGGGTATTTTGCACGTAAACTTAATGCAGTTACAGTCTTTGGCAAGCAACTTGACTCTTTTTCGGACATCATTTCATTTGGTGTACTTCCAATCTGCTTGCTTAACTATGTGGTTGCATATGAGTTATCAGCACCGACTATAATCGCTTCCTTCTTTTTCATAATAGCAGGGGCTTTTCGCCTTGCAAGATTCAACACAAATGACTTTAGTAAGCATTTTGTTGGTTTGCCAATCCCGGTTGCCGGTGTTGCGTTAACGCTGCTTTGTGTGGCTTATGTTATTTTGGATATTCAGATACATCAAAATATATTCATTATAGTTTCAGCATTATTCATGCTTATATTGTCCGTCTTGATGGTAAGTAAAATAAGGATTAGAAGAATATCGCCAAAATTGAAATAGCAACATAAAACTCAAAATGCCCCTCGCGTAAACTTGCGAGGGGCACAAAACTATTGTTTTACATATTATTTTGCAACATCTTAATCATGTTTCGATGATTTTTCCTTTTCTTCAGCAGAACGAACATCCCACTTTGGTTTGCGACAAGCATATAGAATAAATGGTGGAATCCCTAGTACGAGAACAACACCTGCCACCACGAGAGGGTAGACTGTCTGCGGAAATGCACTTTCCCCACTAGCAGGGAAGAAACTCATTATAAACGCCAGTACACACGCAATCAACCCAACGCTGGCGATGAATCCCAGTACCGGAACCTTATATCCGCGTTTTACATCCGGTTCTTTTCTGCGCAGTACCATAGCAGCAGCAAACATCATGATATACATCACTACGTATAAAGCCGCAGCCATGCCAATCAGTGCCATGAACACATCTGACACGTTTGGAACCAGTACATAAATGAGAGCTAACAAAGTAACAATCAAAGCCTGTGGAATGAGGATGCCGATTTGTACACCACGCTTGTTTTGCTTTTGTAATAATAGCGGCAACAGTCCTGTTCTAGCCGCATTCATAACACCGCGAGAAGGACCCATTACCCATGTAACAATAGAAGCTAAAGCACCAAAAGCAATAGCTCCGGCAATTACATTTGTCATCCAGCTAATGTTCCATGTGTTAAAGAATGTCTGGAAAGCCACCATAATTCCGTTGGCCATGCCGAGCTGTTTTGCAGGCACAGCAATGGCAATGGCTAGAGTGGGTAAAATAAATATACCTAGAATCAATGCAAATGCTATTAACATCGCTTTTGTAAATCCACGACCGGGATCTTTCATATCACCTGCGTGAACAGCATTCATCTCCATGCCTGCATAGGAAAGAACATTACTAATCAATAAAACGAGAGAAGCAACACCTGCAATTGGAGGTATAAATGTACTCTGTATAAATGATGAAGCTATTGGTTGAGAGGTTCCAAGCCAAATCGCTCCTAACGCAATTAAAATACCGGCAGGAATCAGTGTACCCACCAAACCGCCAATTGAGCCCACTTTTGCAAATAAGTTTCCACCCAGCAAGGCAAGCAAGGTCGCTAACCAATAGACTGCAATGACAACGATACCTATATAAAGACCGGAATTTGATAAATCGCCTTGTCCGACTGTAAACGCAATGGCAGCAGCCACAAATGCAAGTTGTATAGGAAACCAAACAACATTTTGAATCCATTGGAGCCAAACAGCCACAAATCCAAATCGATTTCCGAACGCCTCCCTAACCCAAACATAGACGCCACCTTTGTAGGTTGTCCCCAACTCTGCTCCGATTAGAGCCGTAGGTACGAGAAATAAAACTGCCGGAACAATGTACATAATAATGGATGACCATCCCATAATTGCCATAGCCGGCAAGCCACGTAAAGATGCGACAGCAATCGTGGTCATCATGGCCATTTGGAATACCGATATTGTGTTTTTCTGATTATTCTTTTCTGTCATTACAAACACTTCCTTTCACAAACATATCGATAGTGATTAATATCCGTTAAAGTGCAAATTCAATGTTTAAGTCTATCACCTGTACATTAGTGATGAAAGACTGCAGTCGGTTCACTGAATGCTTTGGAATTGATTGTGTCTAGATGTATCACTTGTGCACGGATATCGTCGATGAGTCGCCCGGCTAAATCCATGCTAAGGCCGTTGCGTACAACGACACGTTGAACAGTAATGTTTGTTAAACCTTCGGGCATTGGATAGGCAGGAACTTGCCAACCTTCCATACGCAGGCGGTCGGACAAATCGTATAAAGTCCAACTACGATCGGGGTCTGGGTTTAACATCCACGCAAAAACCGGAATATCCGATGCATCATTCCAGAGCGTAAAAACGCCTATTTTCTCAATTTCTTTAGCAAGATGCTGAGCAACCTTCATTGTTTCACCTTGTACAGCTTTGTAACCATTATACCCATAGCGCAAAAACGCCCAATATTGCAAGAGTATCTGTGCACCCGGACGAGAGAAATTGAGCGCAAAGGTGGGCATCTCTCCACCAAGATAGCTTACTTTGAAAATTAGACTTTCCGGGAGCAAAGAAGTATCTCTCCATACTATCCAACCAAGCCCCGGATAGACGAGTCCATACTTATGACCTGATGTATTGATTGAAGCTACTCGTGGAAGTCTAAAATCCCAGACAAGGTTTGGTTGCATGAATGGAGCAATCATCGCACCGGAGGCACCGTCTACATGAATCATTATGTCAAAACCGGTTTCCTTTTGTATCTCGTCTAAAGCTTTTGAAATTTTCTCGACAGGTTCATACATACCGGTATAGGTAACTCCGAGAATTGCTACCACACCGATAGTATTTTCATCCACATATTTTGCCAATTCGTGACCATCTAGCACTTTGTGTTCCAAACTGATGGGTATATAGCGAGGCTCTACGTCAAAATAGTTGCAAAACTTTTCCCAACAAACTTGAACAGCACTACTCATAATAAGATTTGGTTTGTTTATAGATTTCCCCTCTTTCTGCCGCAGCTCTTGCCAGCGACGTTTGAGAGCAAGTCCTCCCAACATACATGCTTCTGATGAGCCTGTAGTAGAGCAGCCAATAGAATTTGCCGGATTTGGAGCATTCCATAGATCGGCCAAAATGCGCCAACAGTAATTTTCAATCGCTGCGGTCTGGGGGTATTCGTCTTTGTCGATAGCGTTTTTGTCATAGGCTTCAGCGTAGAGCTTATCTGCACGTTCGTCCATCCAAGTAGATACAAATGTTGCCAAATTCAAACGAGCATTGCCGTCTAACATAGATTCATCATGTACAATTTGATAAGCGGTCTCCGATAACATGGACTCCTTAGGAAGACTGTATCTATCAATTATCAAGTCTGCCTCACCGGGTCGTGCAAATATTGGGTTGATTGACAGTGTGTCGCGTATGTTATGTGACATTGAAATCCCGCCTTTCTTTTCTCACTATTCATTGAGGAGCATCTTCCGAAATTATAGTTATTTAAGCAAAAACCACAGTTGCCCTAAAATTTAACAACATATAGCTCTATATATAGTCATCGTTGACTTGTGTAGAAAAGTTAGTGTATTTACGAACTTTGCAAAGTGCGAGCAAGAAAGGATGCGGTATTCACCGTGTCTCAAAACAATATATCCGTTCAAAGACTCCTACAACCTAATCACCCGCAACTAATTCAATCCAAAATGCACAGCTGTCAATTATATCACGACTTGCCGTGTGAACATTTGGAGCTGTGCACTTTTATCAAAGTTTGGTTGACTTCCCACTCCAAGTGTACTTTGCGACACTCGGAGCTTTTTCGTGCGCCCGGTGTTATGACCGGTTGAAAATGGACCACTTAACCGGTCATAACACTGAACTTAGTTGTAGTATTATCTAGATAACAATCACCCTGCGACAACCCCATACCCAAAAACCCTATTGCTATTGAGCAGATAACTCCTCTGTCTTACGGAATCGCTGGAATTACCCTCAATTGTATAAACATAGCCATTTTCAATACGCTCAACAATACCAACATGGTC